>Ga0194128_10010460_pt1 | contig 11031 bp, 9 predicted proteins | sample TA2KigCa65mmetaG_FD_148650 | JGI IMG/M metagenome (GOLD analysis project Ga0194128, IMG submission 148650) | Freshwater microbial communities from Lake Tanganyika, Tanzania - TA2015037 Kigoma Deep Cast 65m | ecosystem: Environmental > Aquatic > Freshwater > Lake | place: Tanzania: Lake...
GGCGGCGGGCCGGCCGGAGGTGCTCGTCGTCGGCGACGGCCCGGTGGCTCGGGCGCTGTCATCCCTCGCGGCCACGGTCGGGCTCGCGGTGCGCGCCGCGATGCCGGATCCGACCCTGAGCGCTGGCCCGGATACCTACGTCGTCATCTGCGGTCACGACGAGGACCGCTCGCAGCCGACGCTGCGTCACCTGCTGTCGAGCCCCGCGCCGTACCTCGGCATGATGGGAAGCCGGCGCCACACCGGCCACCTCCTCGACGAGCTGCGCGCGGCCGGTCACAGCGAGAGTTCGATCGCGCGCGTCCACACGCCGGTGGGACTGGACCTGCGCGCGGAGACCCCCGAGGAGATCGCGCTCGCGGCGCTCGCGCACATCGTCGCGGTGCGCCGCGGCGGGACCGGAGCACCGCTCGGTCGAGCCCGCGGATCGTCGTGAGGCGACGCGTAGAATGGTCATGTCCCTCGACCGGGGAGGTCGCATAGCCAGGTCGAGTGCGGAGGTTTGCTAAACCTCTGTAGTGGGTTGATCCCCGCTACCGCGGGTTCGAATCCCGCCCTCCCCGCAGCCCCGGGCCTAGAGCCCCAGCGGACGCGCGACGAGGCCCGCAGGCACCTTCGGGTAGAAGTACGTCGTCTTCGCGGGCAGCCGCTCCCACGCGTCGGCGACACGCTTCAGCGTCAGCGGATCCACCGCGCGGACGAGGACCGCGCTCGCGCCGCCCGTGGCTGCGGCGATCGCCCGGTCGGTGTCGTGCTCGTACGTCACGGTGGCGCCGCTCCCGCGCGCCGGACCGATGAGGAGCGCCTCGGCCTGAGCGATCGGCAGCGAACGCCACGCCTCGGCGAGCCGCGAGAGGTCCACGCCCGCGCGCGGCTCGAGCCGCGTGAAGCTCAAGTCGCGAACGAGCACGATCCCGGGCCGCGTGTCGGCGAGCGCGCCCCGCTCGATGGGTGATGCGTCGAAGCTCTTCGCGACCGCCTCGTCGAGCGCCGCGCCGCCGCCGCGCACGACCCGGTGCGTGGGCATGATCCGCAGCCCCGGATCGTCGAGCGCGCAGAGATACGCGAGGACGTAGTTCGGCGTGTCCTCGGGGAAGTCGATGCGCTTCTGCTCCGTCTCCTCCTTCAGGTACTCGAGCGCGACCTCGTAGCGGTGGTGGCCGTCGGCGAGGTAGATGCGCGCGTCCGCGACCTGCGCCGCGAGCTTCCGGGTGAGGGCGCGGTCGTCGAGCGCCCACAGCAGGTGGCGCTCGTCGCCGACGCGCGCCTCGGCGACGAACCGAGCCGGCCCGCGCGCCGTCCAGCCCTCGAGCATCTCGGAGACGCGCCGGCTCGCGTCCTCGTACAGGCCGAAGATCGGGCTCGAGTTGACGCGGGTCAGCCGCAGCAGCCGCAGCCGGTCGGCCTTGTCCTTCGGGATGGTCTGCTCGTGCGGGCGCACGATTCCGCGGCCCATCTGGTACAGCCGCAGCGCGCCGAGGAAGCCGCGGCGCCGGAGCCGCGCGCCGCCCACCTCGAAGTAGTGGTCGTAGAGGTAGAAGGCCGGCGTGGGGTCGACGCGCAGGACGCCCTTCTCGAGCCAGCCGTCGAGGAAGGCCTTCGCCCGCGTGTACCGGTTGTCGACGGGATCGTCCGCCACCTCCGGCTTGCCGTGCTCGATGCGCACGAAGTTGTGGGCGCGCCGCTCGTACAGCGCCTCGCGCTGCTCGTCGGCGATCACGTCGTACGGCGGACAGATGAGATCCGCGAGCGGGCCGGCCTTGCCCTCGTCGTAACGGAGCCCGTGGAACGGGACGATCTCTGCCATCGCTCGCCATGTTGATCGTTCGCGGCACCGAGCAAGCGGGGGCCCGGCTGGGATCAGGGCTGGCTCAGGAGTGCCCGCGGACGTAGAGACGCGTCCGCCGGTGGGTCACCTCATGCGAGGTGAGGAAGGGCGCTCGCTACCGGGTCGCGAACGGGCTCGTCCTCATCGCGTCCATCGCCGCCAGCATGCTCGCCGTCCTGGCGAGCGGGGCCGCGGTCGCCGATGCCGCCGAGGACGCGGGATACGTCGCCGCGGTCGACCAGCCTGACGGCGGGATCGACCCGTACCGCTGCGTGGAGCGCGTGGGCGTCCCCGCGATCGAGAACGCGCTCGAGGCGGTGTGGTCGCCCGGCGGCACGCACCTCGCGTTCACCCGGATCGTCGCGTCGAACTCGGGGCGGACCGTCACCGGATACGAGGAGGACCCCGGGATCGGGACCCTCGAGGTGGCGACCGGGCGCGTCTTCATCGTCCACAACGGCCGGCACATCAGGACTCTGGAAGCCGGGCAGCCCGAGGTCCGCTGGGTCGGCGAGCAGCTCCTCTACTGGCGCGGCCCGTACGTCCGCGCCTGGTCGGCGTCGGGCGACGTCGCGCTCTCGCAGGTCGCGGACGAGCACTGGCCGATGTTCCCGCGGGACTGGGCCGAGTTCAGCGCCGACGGCCATCTCTTCAGCATCACGCGCTACTTCATGGACGGCCAGGCGCACCGCTACGTCGGGCAGACGCTGAACGGCCACGTCACGCCGCTCGACGTCCCGGGCGCGACGTACACCGAGTGGGCGCCGACTGGGCAGGTGCTCCTCGTGCGCTCCGACGACCACAAGGCGCTCCTCATGGGCCGGATCACGCCGACCGTCCCCGCCGGGCCGAGCCTCGACCGCTTCCAGGTCTGGGCCGGAGGGACGCTCGCGACGGCGACGCTCCCGAACCTCCTCGGCGCGCGCTCGTTCAGCCCGGACGGGCGCCACTTCGCGGGCGTCGCGCGCACCGGCCTCCACGAGACGGCGCTCGAGGTCTACCGCTGCGGCACGCCCGCGAACGCGCCGCCCTCGCGCGCGGACCCCGTCTCGCGCTCGCGCCAGGCGCGCATCGACGAGGATCCGCGCCGCTTCGTCCGTCCGCCGGTGGGGTCCTTCTCGCAGTTCCTGCACGGCGCGCACACGGGTGTCGACATCGCCGCGCCGTTCGGGTCGCTCATCACCGCCGCCGACGAGGGCCGGGCCACGTACGTCGGCTGGCGCCCTGCGGGCGGGCGCGTCGTCTGCGTCCAGCACGACCGCGGGACCGAGAGCCGCTACTACCACGGCTCGCTCGCCCTCGTCCGCGTCGGGCGGTGGGTCTGGCGCGGGGAGCCCATCGCCGCCGTGGGCATGACCGGCCTCACCCCGGGCCCGCACGTGCACTGGGAGGTCAAGGCGAGCCACCGGATCGTCGACCCGATCAAGCAGTGACCGCGGAGGCGGGAACCGCTCGGGCCCGCCCGCCGTCCATGAGGCATCACCGCGCTGCGGAGGTGACCCATGCGTCAGTGGCTCGCGGGACCCGTCCTCGCCCTCGCCGCCCTCGCGCTCACGGCCACGCCGGCGCTCGCGTGCGCCGGGCTCATCGGTCCGAACGGCGCGGTGAACGTGACTCGGACGACCACGCTCGCCGCGTACGCCGACGGCGTCGAGCACTACGTGACGTCTTTCTCGTTCGAGGGCGGCGGTGCCGAATTCGGCTCGCTCATCCCGCTCCCGGGCATCCCGACGAAGGTCGAGCGCGGCGGCGCCTGGACGCTGCAGCGCCTCATCCGCGAGACCGAGCCGGTACTGCTGCGCGCGGCGCCCGTGCCCGCGGCCGCCGACGCGCGCCAGTCGGTCGAGGTGCTGCTCACCGCGAAGATCGACGCGATCGACATCACCGTCATCAGGGGCGATGGCGCCGCCGTCGGCGAATGGGCGAAGCAGCGCGGGTTCCGGCTCTCGCCGGACGCGCCGGAGATCCTCGACTTCTACGCCGAGCGGAGCCCGATCTTCCTCGCCGCGGCGTTCGACGGGAAGGCCGCGGCGGCGCGCGGGCAGCGCGTCGGCGACGGCACGCCGGTCCACCTCACGATCCCGGTCGCGCAGCCGTGGGTGCCGCTGCGCATCCTCACGCTCGGGAAGGCGCCGACCGACACGATCGACGCGGACGTCTTCCTGCTCACCCCGCTCCGGCCCGCGATCCTGCCGGGCGCACGGGCGGCCGGGCTGAAGGTGCTCGCCGACCAGCCGGCGAGCGCCTCGCTCCTGAAGGACCTGCGCTCGGACGAGGGCATGTCCTGGATCCCAGAGTCCGCGTGGCTGACGAAGGTCCGCGTGCGGGGCACCGCGTCCCAGATCTCGTACGACCTCGCCGTCGACCCGACCGGGGTCGCGACGCCGTCCCGCGTCGCCGCTGGTCTCGAGCGCCCGTCCTCCGGCGGGGGCACCGCGCCCTCGGCCGCGGACGCGCTCCTCGACCGCGCGGTCCCCGCGCTCCTCCTCGTCGCGGCCTGGCTCGCGGCCGCCGCCGTCCTGGTCGGGGTCCGCAGGCGCGCATGAGGCTCCTCTTCGCGTGCGCGGCGCTCACGATGGTGGGCGCCGCGTGCGCTCCGTCCGCGCAGGTCGTGGAGGTCCTCATGCGGCACTCGAAGTTCGAGCCGGCGGTCATCAGCGTCCCTCGGGGCGTGCCCGTCACGCTCGTGTTCAAGAACGCCGACCCGATCGACCACGAGTGGATCCTCGGTGACGCCGCGGTCCACGAGCGCCACCGCTCCGGGACGGAGCCGGTGCACGAGGGCCGGGCGGACGAGATCGGCGTCCCCGCGCTCTCGGAGCGCAGCACGACGCTCGCCTTCGGAGCACCGGCGTCGCTCGCGTTCATCTGCCATCTGCCCGGCCACGAGCGCTACGGCATGGTCGGGCGCCTGGAGGTCCGCTAGCGCAGGCCCAGAACTCCGGATCGAGGCGAGTCTCGCGGAAGAGCGCCTCGGCCTCGAACACGGTGTGGCGGCGCCAGTCCGGGGACAGCTTGTTCGCGTGCCACGCGCGCGCGAGCCGGGCTGGGGGATGAAGACGTGGCCGTCGTCATCCGCGCGAACGACGCGTCGACGCTGGTCTCGTCGCAGCGGAGCGCCCGCGCCACGTCGGCGATGCGCGGGATGCGGCCGTCCTCGCGGATGGCTCGCGCGATCGCGATGCGCACATCGCGGTCGAACGCCGCGCTGCCGGTCACCACGCGGCGACCACCTTCTCGGCCCACGCCGCCGCGGACAGGACGCGGCGGTCGTCCCCGGGAGCGCCGACGAGCTGCAGCGCGAGCGGCAGGCCCGACGGGCCGCGCCCCAGCGGGATCGTGACCGCCGGCGCGCCGACGAGGGTCCAGCGCGAGCAGAACACGGGATCGCCGGTCGTCTCCGCGGTCGGCGCCTCGTCGCGGATCGCGAGCGTCAGCACCCCGTCGTACGGGGACGCCCACGCCGCGAACGCCGCGATGAGGCGGTCGCGCTCGTGCAGCGTCTCGCGGTAGCGCGCGTCGGGGATCGCGGCGCCCTCCTCGACGAGCGCCCGCGCGACCGCGCTCGCCTTCGCGGGGTCGCGCGCGATCGCCCTTCCGATGGTCCCGACGCTCTCCTTCGCCATGATCGCGCGCAGGACGGGGACGGCGTCGTCGAGGCCCGCGGGGACGGGTGGCCACTCGATCGGGCGCCCCGCCGCGGCGAGCGCGTCGACGGCCTGCTGGAAGCGCGCGCGCATCGCGTCGCTCGCGAGGTCCCAGTCCTTCGTGCGGATCGCGGCGAGGCGCGGCGCGGCGGCGGGCCCGGCCCACCAGTCCTCGAGCGGCGCTCGCGCGAGCGCGGCGCACATCCAGGCCGCGCCCTCCACCGTGCGGGTGAAGGTGCCGGCGTGGTCGAGCGTCGGGGCGAAGGGCATGACGCCCTCGAGCGGGATGCGGCCGTACGTCGGCTTCGCTCCGACGACGCCGCAGTACGCGGCCGGCCGGATGACCGAGCCGTTCGTCTGGCTCCCGATGGCGCCCGGCACGATGCCGGCGGCGACCGCCGCGGCCGAGCCCTGCGACGAGCCGCCCGGCGTGCGCGACGTGTCGTGCGGGTTGCGCGTCGGGCCGGGATGGAAGAACGCGAGCTCCGTGGTGACCGTCTTCCCGATGACGATCGCGCCGCCGTCCTCCAGGGCCGCGACCGCGGCCGCGCTGCGCTCGGGCACGCGCCCCGCGTACAGCGCCGAGCCGTTCTCGGTCGGGATCCCCGCGGTGTCGTAGATGTCCTTCACCCCCACGGGCAGGCCGTGGAGCGGACCGAGGCGCTCTCCGCCGCCACGCGTGCGCGCGTCGGCCTCGTCCGCGAGCCGGAGCGCGCGGTCGCGGTCGAGCCAGGCGAAGGCGCGCACGTCCCGCTCGCGCTCGTCGTACCGCCGGAGGCACGCCTCGACGAGCGCGCGGCTCGATGTCAGGCCGCGGCGGATCGCCCTCGCGGCCGCCGGGAGGTCTTCCGCGTACACGACACGCGCATGGTGACGCGTGGCGTCCAGTTGCGCGGGACGCCCTTCAGCGGGCCGCGCACCACCCGGAACCCGGCCTTGCGGAAGAGGGCCTGGGTGCCGATGAAGGCGTAGTCGTCATGCACCTCCGCGTCGCCCGCGCGCGGGTATGCCTCGACCGCGGGGGCGTCCCGCGCGGCCGCGTAGTCGACGGCCGCCCGGATGAGCGCCTGGGCGACCCCGCGGCGCCGGAAGCCGCGGCGCACCGTGAGGCACGGGATGACCCACACCGGGACATCGTCGACGGGCGGGGTCGCCTTCGAGCGGTCGATGCGCCGCAGGTCCGGGCGCGGCGCGACCGCGACCCACCCCGCGGGCTCCCCGCCCACGTACGCGAGCAGCCCGGGCGCGCGCCGCTTCGCCGCGATGCGCGACATGATCGTGCGGCCGCTCTGGCCGGGATGCTCCTTCCGCCGCTCGCTCTCGGTCATGCGCGGGAACAGGCAGTAGCAGGCGCTGCCCCACGTCCCGCGCAGCACCTTCTCCATGTCCGCGATCCGCGCGGGCGTCAGCCGCGCGACCTTCAGCTCGCCGTCGCCAGCTCGTGCCTTCGCCATCTCACCCTCATCAGCCGCCGCAGCCGCGACTCGGCCTGCTCCCGCCAGCTCGGGGGTCCCGCGCGGAGAGCGAGCAGAGTCTCGAGCATCGCGATCGCGCGCTCCACGTCGCCGCGCCGCTCGAGCGCGCGCGCGAAGGGGAGCGAGGCGCGGGCGCGCACGGCGGCGTCGCCTTCCACGTACGCGCTCTCGTAGCACCGGTACGCGGCGTCGCGCTCGCCGTTCCGGTCGAAGACGCGCGCGAGGGCGAGCGCCGCCGGCGCGTGGTCGGGCGCGCGGCCGCCGCGCGCATCGATCACGGCGCGCGCCACGCGGTCGGCGATCCGCACGAGCGAGATGACGTCGCGGCTGTTGTGGCGCAGGACCGGCTCGATGATCCGATCGTCACCGGTCCGCAGCCAGTGGAAGTAGCGCTCGGGGATGAGCGCGCCGGCGACGTCGTCGTTGCCGCGCGGCTCATCGAGGACGGAGGCCTCGAGCTGCCGGAGCGTCGTGGAGCCGAAGCGATCCTTCCAGAGCCGCCGCGCCGGGTGGAGGAGGTCGAGGTGCGACTCGTCGACGCCGAGCTCGCCGCGCATCGCGAGCACCACCCTGGTGCGGAGGATCGGCAGGTCGAACGCCTTGCCGTTGTACGACGCGCACGCCCGGAACCGGTCGAGCTCGGCATGGATGGCCCGGACGAACGCGTGCTCGCCGGCGAGGTCGCGCAGCAGGTGCTGGCGCAGGACGAGCTCGCCGTCCTCGATCCACGCGGTGCCGAGGAGGAAGACGTACGTCCCGGTACCGCCGGACAGGCCGGTCGTCTCGGTGTCGAGGAAGACGATGTCCTCCCAGCGGCGTGGCGGCTCGCCACGAAGTCCGAGGTGGGCGAGGGTGAGCGGGTCGGGATCGCCGAGGCCCACGAGCTCGAGGCCGAGACCTTTGAGGTCGAGACGTCGTTCGGACGGCACGAACGGGAGGGGGTCAGCTCCCTTCGTTGGCTCGGACCTCTTCGAAGTCGTCCGTTCCTCCGCCGCGCGCAGCACCGTCCTGGCCGCTGCGACGCGTGCGAGCCGGTCGCGGAGGTCCATCAGGCGAGGAGCTCGGCGGCGGCCGCCTTCACGTCCTGGCCGAGCGCCCGGGCCGGTCCGACGCACGAGGGGCAGCCGCTGTCGCACGCGCACGCCGCGAGGTGCTCGCGGGCGCGCTCGAGGAGGGCGTCGGTGGCGCGGAAGAGGCGCTCCGAGAAGCCGACGCCCCCCGGAGTCATGTCGAACAGGAAGATCGTCGGGCGTTGCGTGTGCGGCGAGCGCACCTCGACCGCGAGGCCGAGGTCGTGCGGGTCGCACATGAGGAAGAGCGGCGCGAGGCCGTGCAGGAGCGTGCCGAGGCCCGCGACGGCGAGCTCCACCCGCTCCTTCGGCCACCCGGCGACGGCGCGCTCCTGGAGCACCGCCCAGAACGAGGTCGTCTGGAGCTCGAGCTCGGGCAGGTGGATCCTGCCCCAGCCGACGTTCTCGCCGGTGTACATCGTGAGCTTCTTGTAGATCGAGGTGAGCGACGAGACGAGGACCTCGCCGTGCGCCCGGTCGAAGCCGCGGACCGCGGCGGGGCGCGCCTCGAACTCGTCGGTCACGCGCACCCGCACGGCGAGCTCCGCCTGCGTGTAGTAGTCGACCTTCACCTCGCGGACGTACGCCTTCGCGTTCTCCCAGTCGAGCCGCTCCACCTGGAACTGCTTCGACTCGTGGAGGTAGATGGCCTGCTCGTGCAGGAGGATCTGCGCGGCGAAGCGGTCGACCTCCCCGATCACGCGGGCCCTGCCGTCGCGGTGCTCCGCGCCGGGGACGCGCGCCGCGGGACCGGTCGTGTCCACGATGACGACGTTGTCGTTCGCGCCCGTGCGCAGCGACATCCCCTCGGCCGGGAAGACCTGGTCGGCCCAGTGGTACTTGCCCCCGGCCTCGTGGAGGATCCCCTTCTCGTCGAGGTAGGCGAGCACGCCCGGCGTGTCCTCCGTCCCGAAGCGCTCGCGCGGCTCGAAGGGGATCTCGAACGCGGCGCACTTGAGGTGCTGGACGAGCACGTGGAGGTTGTCGGGGTTGACAAGGCCCGCCTCGGGCGACCGCTCGAGCACGTACTCGGGGTGCTGGACGACGTACTGGTCGGTCGGCGAGGAGGTCGCCACGAGGAACGCCGCGGAGAATCCCTCGCGCCGCCCGGCCCGGCCCATCTGCTGCCACGTGGACGCGACCGTCCCCGGATAGCCGATGAGGACCGCGGCCTGCAGGGCGCCGATGTCGATCCCGAGCTCGAGCGCGTTCGTCGACACCACGCCGCGCACCGAGCCGTCGCGGAGGCCGCGCTCGATCGCGCGCCGCTCCGACGGCAGGTACCCGCCGCGATAGCCGCGGATGAGGTCGGAGGGCCACTGCGGCTGAGGGAAGCGCGAGCGCAGGTACGTGAGGAGCAGCTCGGTCTCCACGCGCGACCGCGCGAAGGCGATCGTCTGCACGCCCGACGCGAGGAGCGTCGCGGCGATGTCTCGCCCCGTGACGAGCGCGCTCCTGCGGACACCCAGGCCACTGTTCACGACGGGCGGGTTGACGAAGGCAAGGGCCTTCTCGCCCCGCGGCGCTCCCGACTCGCCGATGAGGACGACGTCGTCCTCGATGTGGCGGCGCGCGAGCTCCTCGGGATTCGCGATCGTCGCCGAGGTGCAGATGAACACGGGACGCGACCCGTAGAACGCGCAGATCCGCCGCAGCCGCCGCAGCACGTTCGCGACGTTGCTGCCGAAGACGCCCCGGTACGTGTGCAGCTCGTCGAGGACGACGTAGCGCAGGTTCTCGAAGAGCCTCACCCACTTCGTGTGGTGGGGGAGGATCCCCGTGTGGAGCATGTCGGGGTTCGTGATGACGACGTGCCCCGCGCTGCGGATCGCCGCGCGCACGGCCGGCGACGTGTCGCCGTCGTAGGTGTACGTCCGGAGCTCGATGTCCATCTCCGCCGACTCGCGCACGAGCTCGGAGAGCTGGTCCTGCGAGAGGGCCTTCGTGGGGAAGATGTAGAGCGCCCGGGCGGACGGGTCCTTCGCGATCGCGTCGAGGACCGGCAGGTTGTAGCAGAGCGTCTTGCCCGAGGCCGTCGGCGTGACGACCACGGTGTGCCGGCCCGCGCGCGCCGTCTCGAGCGCCTCGGCCTGGTGCGAATAGAGCGCCTCGATCCCGCGCGCGCGCAGCCGCCGGACGATCCGCGGATCGAGCCAGGCGGGGAACGGGGCGTACCGGGGTGGCTTCGCCGGCAGGCGCTCCCAGCGCGTGACGAGCGACATGAACTCCGCGTCCCGCTCGAAGGCGTCGAGGATCTGCTCGAGGCTCGTGCGTCCCGGGAAGCTGACCGCGCGTCCGGTGGACCGAACACCCGTTCGCATCGGCCGTTGACGATATGGAACGGGCGTTCTGTCGTCAAGGCGGCCGCAGCCGGGCTGCGGCTCTGGGACGTGCGCGGGGTCGAGGGGACGCTCTAGACGGAGCGGAAGATCGCGCGGGCCGCGAGGCGGAGGACGTACCAGGTGACGAGGAACGCGGCGGCTTCGAGCGTGAAGCTGCGGAACTTGTAGAGCATCTCGGCCACGACGAACGCGAGGGCGAGCGTCGTGACGTTGATCACCGTGAGGTCGCTGAGGACGAGGGCGCGGATGCTGGTCGTGTATCTCATGGGCGGTAGCCTAGCGCAACGACGCCCGCCGGCGCGAATTAGCCTTCCGCCCGACCACATAGAGGAGGGCCAGTCCATGCCAGCCGCTCGCCGTCCCACAGGCGCTCGCCGCACGCAGGGCACCACCGCCCGACGCGCCGCCGCTACGCGGCCGCGGTCGCCGGCGCGCGCGGCGGATCCGCTCGAGCGGCTCGAGTTCCGGCTCGTCGGGCCGTTCCGCGGCGGGCGCTGCGTGGCGGTCGCGGGCGATCCGGCCAACAGGCTCACCTTCTACATGGGCACCACCGGCGGCGGCGTCTGGAAGACGACCGACGCCGGCCGCTTCTGGAAGAACGTGTCGGACCGGTCCTTCAAGCGCGCCTCGGTCGGCGCCCTCGCCGTCGCGGCGAGCGACCCGAACGTG
>Ga0194128_10010464_pt1 | contig 11028 bp, 11 predicted proteins | sample TA2KigCa65mmetaG_FD_148650 | JGI IMG/M metagenome (GOLD analysis project Ga0194128, IMG submission 148650) | Freshwater microbial communities from Lake Tanganyika, Tanzania - TA2015037 Kigoma Deep Cast 65m | ecosystem: Environmental > Aquatic > Freshwater > Lake | place: Tanzania: Lake...
AGCCTATTCCCACCCATTCCAACGCCCCAGGAGGTGAACCAGCGATTGAACCTGCATTAGCTCTACGCTAGACTTAAAACTCTCACCGCAACTGGATCAGGATTCAACGCAGGTCAATTTCATTCGGCGCTATCTGCGCCCAGGGGGTGCTGTGCTAGATGTCGGTGCCAATATCGGCGTCTACTCCCTTCTGGCGGTATCCCAGGTCGGGCCTGCTGGGTGGGTTTTAGCCTTCGAGCCGGGACCGGAGGCACATCGCCGGCTGACTGAAAATATTCGGATCAACCAGCTCGACAATGTCAAGGTCCATGCTTGCGCCCAAGGAGATCACATCGGCGTGGTCGATTTCCTTAACCAGTGCGACGCCACCAACCGCATGCAGACAGTGGCTGATGCCGGCAAGTCCGTGATCGGCGTCCCACTGATGCGGCCAGACGATATGGTGGAGATCGACTGCACCCTGGGCAAGATGGACATCGAGGGTGTCGAGCTAATCGCCTTGCGTGGCGTCGAGCGACTGTTGAAGGAGGCCAACCCTCCCGTGTGGTTGCTCGAACTCAACGGCTCGTTGCATGCGTTCGGTTTTACCGAGTTGACGTTTTCCGACTGGCTCACACTGCAGGGATACGGTCTTGGACTGTACGTTGCAGACCGTCATGAATTAAGTTTTGCCCATACCCAACCCTGGCAACTGTCACTCAATGTCTTCGCTGTGGCTCGCGGTCGCAAGCCGCTGGTCGCCCAGCGTTGTGGAGAAGGCCTGATCCAGTCGTGACACAGGGCACTATCTATGGAAATATTTATGAACACTATCATTTTGGGCTGCAATGCCTACCACGGCGACGCGTCGGCATGCATATTGCGTGACGGAATCTTGGTCGCAGCCGCAGAAGAAGAGCGTTTCCGCCGCATCAAGCATTGGGCTGGCTTCCCTTCGCAGGCAATTCGTTACTGCCTTAGCGAGGCGGGTGTATCGATCGATCAGGTTGAGCACATCGCTCTCAACCGTAATCCCTCGGCTAATTTGCTTAAGAAAGCGGTGTTTGCGTTCGGGAAAAGGCCGAGTCTGGCTGCAGTCACTGATCGACTCCGAAATGCTGGCAAGTTAAAGGGGGTAGCCGAATCATTGGCGGCCGGACTGGGCGTGCCGTTGAGTGCGATTCGGGGGAAGTTTCATCATGTTGAGCATCATCTTGCCCACATGGGAAGTAGCTTCCTGGTGTCCCCCTTCGACAGCGCAGCGGTGTTGTCCGTCGATGGCTTCGGCGACTTTGTGAGCACTATGTGGGGGACAGGCAAGGGCTCCAACATATCGGTCGAAGCTAAGATCCACTTTCCCCATTCTCTGGGATTGTTCTATCTCGCGATCACGCAGTACCTCGGGTTTACGAACTATGGTGACGAATACAAAGTGATGGGCCTTGCCCCCTACGGTCAACCCACTGAATTCGACAAGATGCGCGAGATCGTTCGGTTGATGCCGGAGGGTGGATTCGAATTGAACCTTGACTATTTCCAGCACCATTCGGAAGGAGTATCGATGGTCTGGGATGATGGCGAACCCAAGATTGGTCGCGTTTTTACTGATGTGCTCGTAGATTTGCTGGGTCCGGCAAGGAACAAGGATGATGCGCTGACCAACAGGCATTGGAACATTGCGGCTTCGGCGCAGGCCATGTACGAGGAGGCCTTTTTCCATCTGCTCAGCCATGTAGCCAAGGTGACCGGGGAGACTCGGCTGGCGTTGGCCGGCGGATGTGCGATGAACTCCGTCGCCAACGGCAAGATCTTCGAACGCAGCCCATTCAAGGAGGTCTATATACAGTCTGCCGCGGGTGATGGCGGCGGTTGCATTGGCGCGGCCTATGTAGTTTGGAACCAGGAGCTGAAACAGCCCCGAGGTTTTCACATGAAGCACTCCTATTGGGGACCCTCTTATGCGCGCGGTGTGGTTACCGCCCTGTTGGCAGAGAAGTCCGCTGAACTGCAGGATGTAGGATGTACGATTGACGAAATTGCTGATGAGGTGGAACTTTGCCGTCGCACGGCGATCGCCATCAGTGAAGGGAAGGTCATCGGCTGGTTCCAGGGGCGTATGGAATGGGGGCCTCGGGCACTTGGCAATAGAAGCATCCTGGGCGACCCGAGGCGGTCCGACATGAAAGACATCCTCAATTTGAAGATCAAGCGCCGGGAGTCTTTCCGCCCATTTGCCCCTTCTATCCTGCGGGAGCATGTCAAGGACTGGTTCGAGCTGGACCACGAGGTTCCCTTCATGCTCCAGGTCTTCCAGATCCAGGAAGCACGGCGCCATGAGATACCTGCGGTTACCCACGTAAATGGCTCTGGACGGCTGCAGACTGTGACTCCAGATCAGAACCTGCGCTACTACCAGCTCATCAAGGCGTTTTTCAGTCTGACCGGAGTGCCGATCGTGCTCAATACGTCCTTTAATGAAAACGAACCCGTGGTGTGTCGCCCGCAGGAGGCCTTGAATTGTTTTTTACGTACCAAGATGGATGTGCTGGTCCTGGGCGACTACATCATTGAGCGGCGGTTGGCTGGCTGAATACGTCGGATGAAAATCTCAGTCATTACCGTCTGCTACAACAGCGTGAAAACGCTGGAGCGCACACTACGATCCGTCGTCGAACAGGAATGTGAGGGCGTTGAGCACATTGTCATCGATGAGGGGTCATCGGATGGCAGTGTCGACATACTGGCCGCCTACCGTACCGGGCTTGCACACTTGGTGAGCGAGCCAGACCATGGCATCTACGATGCCATGAACAAGGGGTTGGCGCTAGCCCGGGGCGAGGTCATCTGTTTCCTCAATGCGGATGACCACTATGCCTCACCCCAAGTGTTGTTACAGGTGGCCAGGAAAATGCAGGCCCATAAACTTGATGCCTTGATTGGGGATGTCGGGTATTTTCATGAACGATCGCCCCAGCGCATTGTTCGCAGATATCGATCAGATCGATTTACTCCCGAGCGACTTGGCTGGGGTTGGATGCCGGCGCATCCGGCAATATTCTTAAGCAATAAAGTTGTCCAGCGCGTGGAAAATTTCAGGACTGATTACCGCATCGCAGGAGATTTCGAATTTATCGTCCGCGTTTTTCATGGCCACGCTTTGCGTTACGAGCATATTCCAGAAGTGTTGGTACTTATGCAGACAGACGGAGCAAGTACGGGAGGCTGGCGTTCAAAGATGTTGCTCAATTTAGAGGTGCTGCGTGCGTGCCGCGAGAACGGCTTGCAGACCCATATGCTGAAAATCCTATCAAAGTATCCGGCAAAGCTCACGGAAATCATGCGACTGTGAGAATGGGTAGTGACAAGCAACAAAGCGAAGGCGTGAAAAAATTTCAGTGACGATATTGGTAACAGGTGCCAGCGGCTTTCTTGGAGGTGCGTTAGTTGAGCGCCTGGCGGCCGATAATGCTTCGGCCTGTGTGGTAGCAGCAGTAAGACGTCTAGCTGTCACCTTTTCGAAACGCGTCAAGTTGATACAAGTGGGCGATCTTCTGCCCACGACTAACTGGAGCACGGTACTGGAAGGGGTAAGTACCGTGGTGCATTGTGCAGCTCGCGTGCAAGTGATGACCGACAACAGTTCGGACCCGTTGGCCGAGTTTCGTCAGGTAAATGTGGAGAGTACAGCCAATCTCGCACGCCAGTCAGCGGCTGCAGGGGTGAAACGTTTTGTTTTTTTGAGCTCAATAAAGGTGAATGGCGAAGTCACGGAAGCAGGGCAACCATTCACCGCCGATGATGTGCCTGCACCAGAAGACGCCTACGGGGTTTCTAAGCACGAGGCAGAGCAGTTGCTCTGGCAGATTACGGCTGAAACAGGTATGGAGGTCGTAATCATTCGGCCGCCTCTGGTGTATGGGCCAGGGGTTAAAGCCAACTTTCAATCAATGATGCGCTGGCTGGCGCGCGGTGTCCCTCTCCCGCTGGCCGCCGTGACCGAAAACCGCCGCAGCCTGGTGGCGTTAGGCAATCTGGTAGACTTGATCGTGACGTGTTTGAACCACCCTGCAGCCGCGAACCAGACATTCTTGGTGAGTGACGGTGAAGACCTGTCAACGGCCGAACTGCTAAAGCGCTTGGGAGCTTCAATGGGCCATCCCGCACGTCTGTTTTACCTGCCCACCGGACTGCTAAAACTCGGGGTCGCGGTGGTCAGAAAACCCGGCATTTATCAGCGGCTGTGTGGCTCATTACAGCTGGATATTGCTAAAACCAGACAACTGTTGGGTTGGAACCCTCCTATGTCAGTCGATGATGGTCTGCGGCGTGCCGCTGAAGGTTTTCGCTCGTGAGGTGTTTGTTTGACTTGGCAGTAGCTTTGATCGCCGCTGTATTTCTGGCATTGATCATTCTGTTTGTAGCGCTGGCCGTCAGGCTGACTTCTCCTGGATCTGTGCTGTATTGGAGCGACCGGGTAGGTCGCCACAATCGCATTTTCAAAATGCCCAAGTTTCGAAGCATGCGCATCGACACGCCGGCGTTGGCCACACACTTGCTGAAAACCCTGACCAGTGGTTGACGCCCATAGGCTCATTTCTGCGCAAATCCAGCCTGGACGAGTTGCCCCAGTTATGGAGCATCCTGAAAGGCGAAATGAGCCTTGTGGGCCCAAGCTCGGCGCTATTTAATCAAAACGACCTGATCGCCTTGCGCACAGAAATGGGGGTGCACGAACTGTTGCCAGGCCTGAATGGATGGGCACTGCTCAACGGAAGAGATGAGCTGCAGATCTCTCAGAAGGTGTATCTGGATGCCGAATATCTGAAGCGGCGATCGCTGCAGTTTGATCTGAAGATTTTGTGGATGACTGCGTTGAAGGTCTTCCTAAGAGACGGGGTGTCACATTGAGGTGATCTGCTCCCTTCTGAGAGGCCTAAACTCTGTTTTAGATTTAGCCACGAAGGGGGAATGCGATGGGGAGGAAGCACAAGCCGGGGGAGATTATCTGCAAGCTGCGTGAAGCCGAGATTGTGCTGGCACAGGGCGGTACGGTTGCTGATGCTTGCCGCCTGATCGGCGTTACCGAGCAGAGTTACTACCGTTGGCGCAAGGAATATGGCGGCTTGAAGATGGATCAGGCTCGGCGGATGAAAGAGCTGGAGAAGGAGAACGCCCGATTGCGGCGGGCGGTCGCCGCATTGCTCCTTCCTGTCGGGTGTTTTGCTGTCCTACGTGGTCCCGGAAAAGATGTGGCCTTTTCTTCTTGGGTGGGCGCGGCCGCTGGCTTGGGCGGGTGACGCCCTATTCGTGGCCGTCATGTTCGCTCTGGCCTTTGTTTTTCTACACCCAGTCAGTCAGTTCATCTACTTCTAATTCTAGGTTATGCATTCGCTTGATTTTCCGCGAAAATTCACAATCGAATTCTGAATGAATATTGAAACGGCATCCGGAAAGTCAGGCGCCAAAGAAAGGCGTTATGTGGGGGCTGCCTGTATTTTGTGGGGAGCGACCTATGTCCTGGAAAGGGGGGTTCCTTTTCACGCGGACATCATGCTCTGGCTGGCACGAGGGGCCACGGCGCTGATGTGGGCATGGGCGGCCATGATCCTGCATCGAAACTCACGCGCAAGGTCGGCCCTGGCGTCGCCGGCCTTTTTGCTGGGGTCGTTTGCGTTTTGGTTTTATGCGGTCGTACCCGGGACTCTGAACGCGCTCAATAAGATAAAAGAGGGGTTGTACATCGTTGACCCGTGGTCTATACAAGTGATTTTAAGCCAAGCAGTTGAATTTAAGAATGTGGGAGCGTGGATGGTTGTCCGCTTTGTCTTGTTAATGCTCGCGGTCGCCGTTTTGGTTTCCATGCGACGTTTGTCCGAGGCCGATGAGAGTCGGCAATTGCCGCCGCCTGGCCGTGCTTTAACCTTGATCGTAGGCTTGGGGGCGGGAGCGGTTGCCGCGGCGAAGAAATATGATTTGGTTGAGTTGGTTGACATTGTGCCGGGGGAAATAGCGCGCAATATCTACTTTGGATGCCCCGTTCTCGTGTCTTTCGCTATTGCCATGGCGACAATCCGCTATCTTGCGCGCGAAAGGCACGCCGCCATGGATGGCTTCCTGCTTATGGTATCCGCGTGGGTTTTATTGCCTAACGCGTCCATGAAAATGGTGTTCTTCAGCACTTGTGCAATTCTTGTGACATTGATGGGATCATCGAGGATTCCCAAGAAATACATTTTTCTGGCCGTCACCGCCTTATTTATCCTTGTAATAACGACTTTTATGATTCGTCCGAATGCGCCTGCGCACCGGGACAGTATTTTGGATACCGTTCTGCAGTTTTCGCTGGGAAAAATGGTCTATCGCCAGTGGGAAACGATGCTGTGCCTGTCAAGTGTCGCGCACCAACATGCGAAAGATAGTAATCTGGCCGGCGGGATAAAAGACGTGATTGCGGGGCTGGTTCCGCGCTTTCTGTGGCAGGACAAACCAAGGCCGTCTGACATGGGGAAGATCATTATTTTGTATTGCCCCGCAACTCATGGTAGAGAAATACATCCTCAGCAGTCCAATTCGGCGACCCTGCTGGGGCCGCCGATGATCCTGGGCGGCTGGCCTATGTTGGCGGCAACCCAAGGGTTTCTTTTATTGGTCCTGGGTTATCTTTCCAGGGTGTGGAATACCGGAAGTCCTCTTTCGGCGAGCGTGATCTTGGGGTTGGCGCCGTCGCTGATCGATTTTGACCAACACATCTCCCTTTACGTCGCGATATTGGTCAAGGCCGGGATCATCGCGATTATAGCCGCGACCGCGCCTGTCCTGTGGCGCAAACTCAGAATACCTCATAGCTAATGGCCGCCCTGTCTTTCGCTCCAAATCCGGCCATCATTGAGGCTAAATCGAGCCTTTGGTTCAAATAAGAACATGTCCGCCAGAATCCTGATCAATGCCCTTTCGGCCAAGCAGGGCGGAATTGCGACTTTCAGCTCGAATCTTGCTTATTCTTTTCGTGAGCGCGGGGTCAACTTCAGGATTGCCGTTTCTCCCGCACTGTCCCACATCCCCAACGCCATAGTCTTTCAAACAAGCAGATTCCCCCCTGCACGTCGCTTAGTTTGGGAACAAACGGTCTGGCGCTATTACGTGTGCGAATGGAGGGCCGATCTCCTTTTCTCTTCGGCTAATTTCGCCCTTCTGAGTTGTCCGATCCCCCAGGTTCTGCTGGTTCGCGAGGGCGGGCTTTTTGATCCGCTGTACATGGACATGATAGCCCCGCTGCTGGGCAAGAAGGCGGCTATTGACCGGTTTTTTCGACGCTTATTGATGCGGAAATCGATACAGGCCTCGGATCGAGTCCTTGTGCCCTCGGAAACATTCAAAAAACAGATAGCGCAATACAGTCCGAAAATCGGCCGAAAAATCGAGGTTCTGCGCTATGGCGTGCCGATAAAAAAATTCGAAGCGTCAAAGAGGCGCCGTTGGCGCGAGGACGGATTTTTAAAAATTCTTTATGTCAGTGTCTATTATGTCCACAAGATTCCCGGTGATCTTGTTCGCGCGGTCGAGTTTTTGCACGCGGCGGGAGTTCCCTGTCGCGCCTACCTGACCATGGATATTGATAAAATACGCGAGACCCCGGGATCGGATCTGGATTTATCCGTCATTCGACGCGGGATGGATGCCGGATTGGTTGATATTGGAACGGTTCCGTACGAAAAAATCCCGGACCTATACGCCGAGCACGATATTTTTGTTTTTTCATCGATGAACGAAACGTTCGGGCACCCCATGGCGGAAGCCATGGCTGCGCGGATTCCAATCGTTGCGGCGAACACGGGCGTCAATCGCGAGATCCTCGGTGATTGCGCCCGCTATTACGAACCTTTTGCTCCCGAGAAACTGGCCGCCGAGATTCTCGCCATGGATTCATTCCCGCTGGAACGCGAGAGAATGGCGGAATTGGGGAGTAAGCGGGTAGGTAGATCTTATTCTTGGAACGATTATGTCGACCAACTTCTGACGGTTTTTAGCGATATGACAGGTAAGCGTAATCGATGAAGGCGGCGGAGGCGATGCATGGCCGACACCGTGGGTCGCTATCTTGCGGGCGATTTAGGCGAATCAGGTTGATCGTCATTGGCACTCCAACCCAGAATGCCGGCAAATAAAGCCGCGAAGGCAAGGGCGTAAGCAGCCGAGAGGCCCCAAGCCAAAACAACAATGGGGCTCCCAGCGAGCGTGGCCATTACGCAGGCTGCAACAAAGACAGCATACTGGATGGCCCGCCCCACGATAATAACTCGAATCAGATGCCGGGACAGACAATAGCCGCGCAGCAACTCAAAAGCCGATAGAAAAACAATGACCCCGGCCATGGCCATTATCGTGCTTACCGCGCCGCGCCAATGTTCACCGATGATCTTGGGAATCAGGGGGTCGGCAAACATCACCGCCAACGCGGCCACCGGCAGCAACAGGACCAAGCTTGCGCCCAGCAAGCGGAGCAGCAAGGTCCGCCGCAGGGCGTGATCCGTAATTCGACTGAACAGATTTCCAGACATGCGCATGACGACGGGAGATAGAATTTGATGCGGAGTAATGGCGAGCCGGTGGCTTTGCGCGAAAATACCGGCACCGTGGCTGCCACCCGTGCCGGCGGCGGCCAAGACGATCATGCGGGCGAATCCGTTGTCCAATACGCCGTCAAGCCACAGGGACCTGGTTTCGACGATCAGCTGCCGCACCTTCTTTCTGGTCGGCAAACGCAAGCGCGGCGGTGCGAGCGCCCCCATCCGGCCGAATGCGCCCAGGCGCAATAATACGATGATCAACTCGCGAAAATATAAGGAGGCCGGGCCTAGCCCCACCAAGACACAGGCCATGGCGATGAGGTGGCCGACGACCTGGCTTCCTGTTTCGATGGTTGCGATGCGGCGATAAGATAGCTTCCGTTCCAAAAAGGCTACGTGCAGACTCATCCATTGCGCGACAGTCAGTGATGCGATCAAGATCAGCGCATAGGCGGATAGAAGGCCGGCCGCGCCGAGCCAGATCAAGGAAACCGATGCCGCGACGGCGGTTTCCCAGACCAGCGCGGCCTGATAGAGCTCCCGGCGTTGGGCTGTCAGTTCGACATCGGATAGACGGATGATCTGGATGTTCAAGCGAAACGACAAGAGAACCTGGGACAAGCTGGCCGCCGAGAGGATGGTCGCAAATTCGCCGAAATTTTCGGGCAGCAGGAGACGCATCAGAACTAATTGCGAGGCAAGACCCGTCAGGGCCTGAATGATGGTCCCGACCGTCAGGAATGCGCCGCCGGATAGTAAATTTTTCCGGTTCATGAGGTCGAGGATGATGCCGAAGGGATGGGACAAGCCACAATTAAAGGACTATACCGAATTGCCCCTCCCAATCGAAGAGGAAAGCACAAGCGGTCAGCCGGTTCTTGATCGAAGATGACCGTGGGTTGCGATAGAGTACGTCTACCAATCGGACCTTACGGTACAGGCTCCGTATTAGGGGCTGGCCAGCGGGTAGCTAGGACATTAAGAAAACAAGAAATCCCGTGCCATCGAAGCCACAAGTGAATCAAGAAAATATCTACCCAAAATTTACGTTGCAGGCCATCGCGGGATTAACCTGCCTAGGGAATTTCGGAACATTCAGAACTGGAGAATGGCACCCGGGTTGGTGGAATGGTAACGCGTCTTGAACTCGATCAGAGTGAGCTCGTCCAGACTCGAATGCGGTCAGACCTCGTTGTAGTGGCGACGCCAGGTTTCGATGACGACCTTCGGCTCGGCGCGACTCCTGAACCATTCGAGCGACAGGCATTCGTTGCGGAACTTGCCGTTGAAGCTATCGTTGTCACCGTTCTGCCACGGCTTTCCGGGGTCGATGTGGGCGGTCTCGATCTTCTCCTTGGCGAGCCACTCCAGGATTGCCTGACTGACGAACTCCGGGCCGTTGTCAGAGCGCAGGAAGCGCGGTGCACCGTACTGGGAGATGAGCCGGGCGAGGATCTCGATGACGCGACCCGAGCGGATCAAGCCGGCAACGTCGATCGCCAGGCACTCCCGGGTGAATTCGTCGATGACGGTGAGGCATTTGAGCTGTTAGCTGTTGGCACTGGCATCGAACACGAAATCGTAGGCCCAGACATGGTTGGGAGCTGTCGCCGGCAGCGGCCGCGGGCGGGATGTCGCTACCGGTCGGGGAGGACGCCGGCGCTGAAGCTGCAACCCGGCGTTACGCCGCAGTCGGTGCGCCCGGTGGCGGCTCATGGTGTGTCCTTCGCGTCGCAGAAACACTCGAATCCTCCGGTATCCTTAGCGCGGGTACTGTGCCGCCAGCCGCTTCATCGCCGCCACGGTCGGGGCATCCCGCTCGGTCCGCAGCGAGCGCTAAGCCAGTCCAGAGCGGGCGATTTCCATCAGCTCGCAAGCGCGCCGCTTCGAATATGGCCGCGCTCGCACGCGAGCGCGACCTGCTCGCGGCGCGCCTGCGAGCTCACCACTTTCGGCAGTTGATCTCCTTCATCGTCTCGATCTCGAGATCACGCTCTGCAACGAGCTTCTTCAGCTTCGCGTTCTCGGCTTCGAGCTGGCGCAGGCGCTTCACGTCGGCGAGCTGCAGCTCTCCGACCCGGCGTCGCCAGGTGTAAATGGTCTGCTCGCTGACCTTATGCTTGCGTGCGAACTAGGTGACCGGCAGTTTGTTGGCTTCCCGCAGGATCGCGACCATCTGTTCTTCGCTGAAACGGCCTTGCTTCATGGACTCCTCGCTGTTTGGCGGGAGCCATTCTCTCAAGCTATGACTGATCCAAAGAACCCCTGGCAGGTCATCATGTCATGGATCGAAACGCCCTAGGATACGCTGAAATGAAATGGACGGATCGGATTTTACCGCCTGATGCCAGGATCTTTCTTGGCATAAGATTGGTGGCCCTTTGTCCCCGCTATGCAATGGCGACTGACTGGGCCGGTTTCTTTCCGGCTCTCGACAAAGTCAGGATAATCCGTACCGCACCATCGCAAGCAACGCTTCCAT
>Ga0194128_10010466_pt1 | contig 11026 bp, 10 predicted proteins | sample TA2KigCa65mmetaG_FD_148650 | JGI IMG/M metagenome (GOLD analysis project Ga0194128, IMG submission 148650) | Freshwater microbial communities from Lake Tanganyika, Tanzania - TA2015037 Kigoma Deep Cast 65m | ecosystem: Environmental > Aquatic > Freshwater > Lake | place: Tanzania: Lake...
GGCCGCGAGCCGCATCAGATCGCGGCGGCGCGCGCCTCGCGCCCGCCGGTCGTCGACGGCGTGCTCGACGAGCCGGTCTGGCGCGACGCCGCGATGTTCGACAACTTCACCCAGCAGGAGCCGATCGACGGCGCGCCGGCGACCGAGCGCACCGAGGTGCGGGTGCTCTACGACAACGCGCACCTCTACATCGGCGTGCGGGCGTTCGACTCGAACGCCGACGCCATCATCGCCACCGAGATGCGCCGCGATTCCCCGCAGATGCTCGAGGAGGACAACTTCCAGATCATCCTCGACACGTTCCGCGACTCGCGGTCCGGCTACATGTTCGTGACCAACCCGCTCGGCGCCAAGCTCGAGCAGCAGGTGTTCGAGGAGGGGAGCGGCAACCTGCGCGGCGCCGCCGCGAACGTCAACCGCGACTGGAACGGGGTCTGGGACGCGGCCGCCCGGCGGACGCCGCAGGGGTGGGACGCGGAGATCGTGATTCCGATGGTGACCGTCCGGTCGCCCGAGGTCGACGTGCAGACCTGGGGCGTCAACTTCATGCGCAACATCCGGCGCAAGAACGAGCAGGTCTATTGGGCGCCGATCCCGAAGCCGTATGGCCTCACGCGCGTGAGCCAGGCGGGCACGCTCACCGGCATGTCGGGCGTGACGCGGGGCCTCGACCTGCGCCTCAAGCCGTTCCTCATCGCCGGCGGCCGCCGCGACCGCCTCGGTCCGTCGGCGTCCTCGTCGGGGCTGCGCGACGTCGGCCTCGACGTCAAGTACGGCCTGACCTCCAACCTGACGCTCGACCTGACGGTCAACACCGACTTCGCGCAGGCCGAGGTCGACGAGCAGCAGATCAACCTGACGCGCTTTCCGCTGTTCTTCCCCGAGAAGCGCGACTTCTTCCTGGAGAACTCGGGGCAGTTCACCGTCGGCAACCAGGGGAACCGCCGCATGGCCGACCTGTTCTTCAGCCGCCGGATCGGACTGTCCGATACCGGCCAGCCGATCCCGATTCTCGGCGGGGCGCGGATGAGCGGCAAGGTCGGCGACCACAACGTCGCGGTCATGCAGCTCCAGACCGGGGATGCCTACGGCCACCCGGGCGAGAACTTCGTCGTCGCTCGCTACAGCAACGACATCGGCGCCCGATCGCGCATCGGCGGCCTCGTCGTCAACAAGGAGGCGGCCGGCGACGCGCGGTTCAACCGGACGTTCGCGGCCGACACGCTGATCCAGCCCACGCCGAGCTTCTCGCTGCACTCGTTCATCGCGAAGACGGCGACGCCGGGCGTGACCGACGACGAGCAGGCGTTCCTCGCGCGCGCCGCGTTCCAGAACAGCCGCTGGAACTCGGAGCTCGAGTTCACCGACATCGACGACAACTTCAACGCCGAGGCGGGCTTCGTGCCGAGGACCGGCATCAAGACGACGCGCCTCCACATCGAGCGGAACCCGCGCCCCGGCGGCCTGATTCGCGTGATGGAGCCGATGCTGAACATCGAGTACATCACCGACCAGAACAACCGGCTCGTGACGCGGCGCATTCACCACATGGTCGGCACGCGCTTCCAGAACGGCGCCTACCTGAACATCGTGCTCAACCGGTGGCTCGACGTGCTCGACCAGCCGTTCGCGATTCAGCGCGGCGTCGCGATCCCGGCCGGGGTCTACCGGTTCCACGACTGGAACTTCACGTTCAACAGCAACCCGTCGCGCCGCCTCTACGAGCGCTTCCGCTACTCGCCGCAGACCTTCTACAACGGGACCCGCCACGAGGTGGACGCGGCGGTCGGCTGGCGGGCGACGAGCCGGGCGTCGGCCGAGATGAGCTGGCTGCGCAACGACGTGGATCTGCCGTGGGGCGCCTTCGTCGTGAACCTCGGCATCCTGCGGGTCGACTACACGCTCTCGCCGCGCATGACGATCCGATCGCTCTCGCAGTACAACTCGTCGACCCGGCAGTTCAGCACGAGCGTCCGCTACAACTTCATCTACCGCCCCGGCAGCGATCTCTACATCGTCTACGACGGCCTGCAGGGCAATCTCCCGGGACGGCCGGATCTGCGCAACCAGCAGCTGGTCGTCAAGATGACCTACCTGCTGTCACGGTAGACCGCCGCGGACGCGCCCGCGCCAGGCAGAGGCCGCGTGGCCCCGGTGCACACGGAGGATCCGATCCCATGCGTCCATGGCTCACGCGATTCGGTCTGGCTCTGCTCGCGCTGCTCCTGCTGATCGCGGCCGCGGTTCCCGTCCTGGTTGGCCTTCGCCCGATCGTCGGGCCGCGGGTACGCCCGCTGACAGACCGGACGTTCGAACGGACGCCGGAACGCCTCGAGCGCGGGCGGTACCTCGTGACGTCGGTCAGCGGGTGCCTGTTCTGCCACGGCGAAACCGACTGGCAGACGCCGGGGTTTCCGCCCCGCACGGGGACCGAGGGGAGCGGCAGGAGCTGGGCCGACGAGGGAATTCCGTGGCTGACGGTGCCCAACATCACGCCCCATCCGGACACCGGTGCCGGACGGTGGACCGACCATCAGTTGGCGCGGGCGATCCGCGAGGGCATCGGCCACGACGGCCGCGCGCTCTTCCCCCTGATGCCCTACCACCAGTACCGCTACATGTCCGACGAGGATCTCGCGGCCGTGATTGGATACCTCCGATCGCTGCCGCCGGAGAGTTGTCGGACGGTACGCACCTCAGGCACGCAGGCACCTCCGCATCCCGGACCAGCTCAGGCGTTCGGGATGTCCCTATGAAAATTGTGCGCGCTTTCGAACCAGGTAGGCAAGCGTCGCGGCGGCCAGCACGCCGCCGGTCACGGCGAATTCGCGCGGCGTCGCGGACGACAGGATCCAGATCACCAGAGCGGCGCCCCCGACCGGCGCGAGCCAGGCGCCGCGAGGTGCAAACGGCTCGCCCGCCATGCGGACGTCGCGGCGGCCGAGCTCGAGCGCGGCCGCGCAGCAGACCAGATAGAGCAGCAGCGTGCCGACGTTCGAGATGAGGGCGAGCGCCTCGAAGCTCTGGCTGCCGGCCAGCATCCCCACGATCGCCGCGTGGGTCCAGATCGCCGCGTCCGGCGTGCGGCGGGTCGGGTGAATGCGCGCGAGGGCGCGGGGCAGCAGCCCGTCGCGCGCGAAGGCGTAGATCGTTCGCGGCGTGCTCAGCATGTCGCCGCAGAGGTAGCCGAACATCGAGCAGACGGCTCCCGCGAGCATCAGCGTGACGCCCGCGCCCCCGAGAAAGCGCCCGGCCGCCTCGGCCAGCGGCGCGGCCGTCTCCTGCGCCAGCTGCGGTCCGAGCGCGGCTTGCGCCACGAGCTGGACGGCCACGTAGAGCGAGGTGGCGAGCGCGAGCGCCTGGAAGATCGCGCGCGGCACCGTGCGTGCGGGATCGGCGACCTCGCCGCTCGGCGCGAGCGCCATCTCGACGCCCGTGTAGGCGAAGATGAGGAGCAGGACGCTGCGGCCCAGCGCGTCGCCGCTCGGCAGGCCCGGCCAGACGAGCGCCGACCAGTCGAGCAGCAGCGCGCCGGCGGCCACGAAGACGACGAGCGGCGCCAGCTTGAGCGCGGTGACGGCTTCGATCACCCGCGTCCCGATGCGGACGCCGCGGACGTTCAGCACGGCGAGCACCGCCAGCCCCGCCACGAGCACCGGCAGCCGGACGGCGCCCCCGCTCAGCCGCGGCGCCAGCGTGCCGAGCTGATCCAGGAGCGCGGTGGCGATGCCGGACACCGCCGCGACGCCGGTGAGCCACTGGAGCACGCCGGCCAGGAGCGCGGCGTACGGACCGAACGCGACTTCGACGTAGGCGTAGATGCCGCCGGTCAGGGCCACGCGGCTCCCGGCCATCGCGAGCGCCACGGCGATGAGGCCGATGATCGCGGCGCAGACGAGAAACGCGAGCGGCGCGGCGGCGCCGATGCCCTGGGCGACCAGCGCAGGAAGGACGAAGATGCCGGCCCCGACCGTCGCGTTGAGGATGGCGGCGGTGAGCTGACGGGGGCCGATGGCGCGCACGAGCGCGGCATCGCGCGCGGGCGGCATCGGCCCCATGAGGAGGCTAGGTCGTCTTCAGGTACTTGTTCCAGTGCGCGACCGTCCGCTGCCAGGCGATCGCGGCCTGCTCCTTGTGGAAGCGCGGCGTCGTGTCGTTGTGGAACCCGTGCTGCGTCCCCGGATACGTGTGCAGCTCGTACGGGATGCGGTTGGCCTTGAGCGCCGCCTCGTACGCCGGGTAGCCGGCGTTGATCCGCTCGTCGTCTGCGGCGAGGTTGATGAGCAGCGGCGCCTTGATCTTCGGCACGTCCTCGGCCCGCGGCGCGCCGCCATAGAACGGCACGGCCGCGTGGAGATCGGCCCCGAGCTGCACCGCCAGGTTGTTCACCACGCCGCCGCCGAAGCAGAAGCCGGTCGCGCCGAGCCGCCCCGTGCTGTCGGGGCGATCCTTGACGTAGCGGGCGGTGGCGATGAAGTCGGCCATCATCTTCGGCTGCTCGAGCTGCCGCTGCATCTCCACGCCCTTCTCGTCGGTGCCGGGATAACCGCCGAGCGAGGTGAGCGCGTCGGGGCCAATCGCCATGAACCCGGCGACCGCCGCGCGGCGCACGACGTCCTCGATGTGCGGGTTGAGGCCGCGGTTCTCGTGGATGACAATCACCGCGGGCAGCTTGCCCGACGAGCTGGCGGGGCGTGCCAGCAGCGCGCGGATCATGCCGTAGCCCTGGGGCGACTTCACTTCGACGCGCTCGGTCCGGATCCGCGGATCGTTCGGCGCGACCTGCTGCGCCTCCGCGTACTTGGGGCTGAGCGCCTCGAGGATGCCGACGGCGGTGACGCCGCCCACGGCGTACTTCGCCGTGCCGTCGAGGAAGCCGCGGCGGTCGATCAGGCCGTGGACGTAGCGGTCGAACAGCTTCCAGACTTCGGGGTGCAGGTCCTTGACGTTCACTGGGACTTCACTCATGCGCGTGCCCTCCACGCTGGCCGGTGGGTGGTAGCTGGCAGGTTGTAGCCGAAGGAAGAAGAAGACGCCGGTGCAACACGCGAGCGGCTACCGGCTACCAGCCGAGTTCGCCGCGAGCATACCACGGGGGACTCGATCGATTCATGGTCCAATCGGATGAGGTGTCGAGCGACTTTCCGGCACGAATCGTCGCCCAGACGGGCCATCGGCCGTGGCCGCTGCCCGACGGCCCGTGGGTCATGCGGCAAAGCTGGCACGACGTGCTGTTTGCGCACTGGCCGGTCGCCGCCGATCGGATGCGCGCGCTCGTGCCGGCGCCGCTCGAGCTCGACCTGTTCCGCCGCCATGCGTGGCTCGGCGTCGTACCGTTTCGGATGACCAACGTCGCCCCGCGAGGGGTGCCCGCGCTGCCGTGGCTCTCGGCCTTCCCCGAGCTGAACGTCCGGACCTACGTACGGGTGGGGGCGAAGCCGGGGGTCTACTTCTTCAGCCTCGACGCGTCGAACCCGGTGGCCGTCTCGATCGCGCGCAGGCTGTACGGCCTGCCCTACTTCACGGCCTCGATGCAGGTCCGTCGAGCGGACGGCGTCATCCGGTACCGCAGCCGCCGGAGGGGGCGCGGGGGCGGCGCCGGCGCATTCGCCGCGACCTACCGGCCGGTGGGCGCGGTCTTCGCCCCGCCGCGCGGGTCGCTCGAGCACTTCCTCACCGAGCGGTACTGCCTCTACACGGTCGACGCGCGCGTCGGGCCGCGCCGGCTCGAGATTCACCACCCGCCCTGGCTGCTGCAGCGCGCCGAGGCGGAGATCCACGAGAACACCCTGGCGGAGGCGGCGGGCGTGCGGCTGCCGTCCACGGCGCCCCTCCTGCACTTCGCGTCGCGCCAGGACACGGTGACGTGGCCGCTCGGGTATGCTGACTGACCGGTGCACGCGCTCCTCGTCTTCGTCACGGCCGTCGTCGCCGGCGCCATCAACTCGATCGCGGCGGGCGGGGGTCTGCTGACGTTTCCGACGCTCATCTGGCTCGGCGTTCCCCCAATCAACGCGAATGCGACCAACATCGTCGCGCTCTGGCCCGGATCGCTCGGGAGCGCCTGGGCCTACCGGCGCGAGCTGCGCGCCACCGCGCCGCGCGTCTACGGGCTCATCGTGCCGAGCGTGGTGGGCGCGGCCGTCGGGGCCGTCCTGCTGTACCGGACGCCCACCAGCGTCTTCGAGGGCCTGGCGCCCGTCCTCATCGCGTTCGCGACCGTGATGTTCATGCTGCAGGACCGGATCCGTCGACGGCTGGATGCGGTGGCCGGCGGCGCGCTCCGCCGGCACTGGCTGGCCTGGGCGATGGGCCTCCAGCTGCTGGTCGGCGTCTACGGCGGCTACTACGGGGCGGCGCAGGGCATTCCGATGATCGCGGCCCTCAGCGTCACCCATACCGACATCCACCAGGTCAACGGACTGAAGAACCTGTTCGCCAGCTGCATCAACGCCGTCGCCACGGTCTTCTTCGTCGTCGCGGGGCTGATCGTCTGGGGCGACGCGGTGACGATGGCGGCCGGCACGATCGTCGGCGGGATCGGGGGCGCGCTGGCCGCCCAGCGCATCGGGCGCGGTGCCGTGCGGCGGCTCGTCGTGTTCATCGGCTTCGGCATGGCCGTCTCGCTGCTGTTCCGGCTCTGAGATGGCGGGAATCGACGAGCCCTGGCGCCCCCGACGCGAAATCCGCGCTAGTATCGTGCCGTCGTGAGCCCGGAGCAGGTCGCCGTCTCGCGCTTCATCGAGTTGAGCCGCGCCGAGTGGGCGAGGCTCCGTGCGGCCACGCCGCTTCCGTTCTCGGAGGCCCAGCTGCGCGGCCTCGTCGGCCTCAACGAGCCGATGTCGCTCGGCGAAGTGGCCGACATCTACCTGCCGATGTCGCGGCTGTTGAATCTCTACGTGGCGGCGACGCAGACGCTGCACGCGGCGACCGCCACGTTTCTCGACTCCAGCGCGCCGCGCGTGCCGTTCGTCATCGGCCTGGCCGGCAGCGTCGCCGTCGGCAAGAGCACCACCTCGCGCGTGCTGCAGGCGCTGCTCGCGAGCTGGCCCGGCCACCCGCACGTCGATCTCGTGACGACCGACGGATTCCTCTGGCCGCGGCGCGTCCTCGAAGCGCGCGGCCTGATGGAGCGCAAGGGCTTTCCGGAGAGCTACGACGTGCGGCGGCTGCTGCGGTTTCTCGCCGACCTGAAGTCCGGCGTCGGCGAGGTGCACGTGCCCGTCTACTCCCACCTGACCTACGACATCGTCGAGGGCGAGTTCCAGGCCGTTCGCCAGCCGGACGTCGTCATCGTCGAGGGGCTGAACGTCCTGCAGACGGGGACCGGGCCGACCTTCGTGTCCGACTTCTTCGACTTCTCGATCTACGTGGACGCCAGCGACGCCGACATCGAGCAGTGGTACGTCGAGCGGTTTCTGACGCTGCGCGAGACGGTCTTTCGCAATCCTTCGTCGTACTTCCATCGGTACGCCGATGTGACGCTCGAGGAGGCGGTCGAGACGGCACGCGAGCTCTGGCGGACGATCAACCTGCCGAACCTGCGCCAGAACGTGCTGCCCACGCGCGAGCGCGCGCATCTGATCCTCGAAAAGGGCCGGGATCACGCCGTCCGGCGGGTACGGCTGCGCCGGCTGTAGCAGCCGTCTGCCGCTGAGGCACTGCGGCGGCTGATGGTTTTCCCTACACAGAAGTTCAGACACATTACAGGCCCACGGTCGTGCCGGACAGACCGCGACCGCAGGCCGCGCGGTTTTCCGGCCAAGTCCGCACCGCGTGTTCCGCCGAGTCACTGGCACGGCGGTTGCTCCGTCAGCGGCGACCCAATTCAGATTGGCCACGAGTGAACACGATGGCAGCACAGCAGTGGACCCTTGATGACCTACTCCGGCGCGTTCAGGGCGAGTTCATTGAAATGCCGGGGCTTCGCGTGACTCCGGAACAGGCGCAGCGCCTGTGGGGTCTGGATCGGGTGGCGTGCGACACGCTGCTGGGTGCGCTGGTCGACGCCAAGTTGCTGTATCGCACCCGTGATGGAGCTTTCGTACGGTCTGATCAAGTCGGTGTGTGTGAACTTGCGGTACCCGCCGGGCCGGTGGACCCAGTCCTGCCTTACGAGCCGTAAGACCACGGGCCCCAACGCCCCCATGAACCCGGGCGGACCGAACGCCGTGGGCCGCCCGCGGCCACACTCCGGGTGACGGAACGGAGGACAGACTCCTGTTCTCCGTTCTGCACTTCCTCCGGGTCGCTACCTGGTCGTAGAGTCCGGATCCGGCTGTCCGGTCGCGCGGCCGCTCGCCGAGCCCAGCCACCGGGCGAGCTCGCGAAACGCCTGCCCGCGGTGCGCAACGCGCGCTTTCTCGTCGTCGGTCGTTTCCCCAAGCGTTCGCCCATAGGGCGGGTAATAGAAAATGGGGTCGTACCCGAACCCGCGGTTGCCGCGCGCCGCCGGCGCAATCTCGCCCTCGACGCCGCCGGTCGTCTCGTGTACCAGAACGCCGGCCTGTACGACCGCCACGGCGCAGACGAAGCGCGCCGTGCGCGGGGCCGACGGGCGCGCCGCCAGACGGCGCTGAATCTCCAGGAATCGCTCCGGGTACGACGCGTCCGGGCGGAGGAAGCGCGCGGATCGGACGCCCGGCTCGCCCTCGAGCGCATCGATTTCGAGCCCGGAGTCTTCGGCGACCGTGAAGAGGGCTCCGTGGGCGATCGACGCCGGCCGGGCGACCCGAGCGTCGTAGTAAAGGGCCTTCAGGCGGGCGTTCTCCGCGAAGGTGGCGCCCGTTTCCTCCGGCTCGGGCACGGGCGCGCAGTCGCCCAGCGACAGGACGTCCACGGGCAGATGCCGGAGCAGGGCCCGGATTTCCCGCAGCTTGTCCACATTCGTGGTGGCGACGAGCAGGCGCATGTGCGTCGGCGGTCCCGGAGCTCGCAGCTATTTCTTGTCCAGGTACTTGCCGACGAACCCGCGCTGGAGCGCGACGAGCTGGCGGATGCCGGTGTCGGCGAGGTCGAGCAGCCGGCCGAGCGCCTCGCGTCCGAAGGGGTGTGCCTCGGCGGTGCCCTGAACCTCGACATACAGGCCGCCGCCGGTCTTGACCACGTTCATGTCGACGTCGGCGCGCGAATCTTCCGAGTACGCGAGGTCCAGCATCGGCTCGCCGTCGATGATGCCGACGCTCGTGGCTGCGACGAAATCCTGCACGGGCATGGTCCGAATGAGGTCCCGCTCCCGCATCCTGCTGAGGGCCAGGACGAGGGCGACGAACGCCCCGGTGATCGCAGCCGTGCGCGTACCGCCGTCGGCCTGAATCACGTCGCAGTCGAGCGTGATCGTGCGTTCGCCGAACTCCTCGAGCCGCGTGACCGCCCGGAGCGACCGGCCGATGAGCCGCTGAATCTCCTGCGTGCGGCCGCCCACCTTGCCCGCCGTCGACTCACGCTGGGTGCGCGTCGAGGTGGCGCGCGGCAGCATCCCGTACTCGGCCGTCACCCAGCCCTTGCCCGTGTTCCGCCGGAAGAGCGGCACGCGGTCTTCGACGCTCGCCGTGCAGATGACCTTGGTCCGGCCGGCCTCCACCAGCACGGAGCCTTCGGCGTGCATCACGTAGTCGGGAACGAGACGGGTTGGACGGAGCTGTTCGGCGAGACGGCCATCGGCGCGCATCCGAATCACTCTAATGCAAAACTCCCCACTCCCAACGGGGTCATGGGGCTTCGCGCACGAGCGTCGGATCCGGGGCGAGCGGACGGCGGAGATCGACGTGGCCGGCGAGCGTATCGGCCTCGCGGCCGTCGATCAGGATCTGCACGCGGCGGATGGACGGCAGGTTCGACGTCACCGCGTGCACGATCGCCTGCACCGTCAACAGCTCCGTCGTCGAGCCGCCCGGGTGGCGCCAGGCCATCTCGCCGCTGACGTCGACGAAGGCGTCGCCGCGGTCGGTGATGTAGAACGCCCGGAGCGACGTTTCCTCGGGAATCACCGGAACGTACCCGTCAGACGCGGGCTGCAGCTGCGCCGCCAGAATCTCGCGTCCCTGCGGGACGACGCCGTCGGCGAGCAGGATTTCGCGGCGCACCGGGACGAGCGCCAGCCCGTCGGCGGAGCCGTAGAACAGCGTGGCGGTGATGTGCGCGACGCCTTCGGTGGGGGGCGAGGCCGGCGCCGCCGCGGCCGGCTCGGGGGCCGGCTCCACGCCCGCCAGCCGGTCGAGGGCGCGCGACACCGCCCAGCCAGCGCCCGCCAGCAGCACGAGAGCCGCGGCGGCCTGGAGCAGGCGCCGGCGCGTCATGGCTGCCGCTGCGCCTCCAGGTAGGACCGGAAGCGCAGCACGGCGTTGTAGACGCCCTGCGTGACGGCGGTCTGGAAGTCTTCTGACTGCGCGCGCCGCTCCTGATCGGCGTTGGTGAGATAGGCCATTTCGATGAGCGCCGCCGGCATGTTGACGCCCGTGAGGAGCCGCAGCGGGGCCTGCTGGCGCGGCCGCGTGCCCATGGCGACGTGCGCGCGCAGCTCGTCTTCGAGCATGGCCGCCAGCGTCGCCGATGCCTCGACGTGGCGCGCCTGCGCCAGGTCCCAGCGGATCACATCGAGCGTGCGCCGCGCGCCCCCCAGTACCGGGAGCGAGACCGCCTCGATCTCCGCGGTCCGCCGCGCTTGTTCGCCTTCGTCATCCAGGCGGAGGTGGAAGACCTCCGCACCGGTCACCCCGGGCACGGGGGACGCATTCAGATGCAGGCTGAGGAACAGGTCCGCCTTGTTGTTGTTCGCGACGGCCGCCCGGTCGTCGAGGGTCAGTCGCCGGTCGTCGTTGCGCGTGAGGATCACCCGCACGCCGAGCCGTGTCTCGAGGATGGCCCGCAGGCGACGCGCCACGTCGAGCGTGATCCGCTTCTCCTCGACCCCGCCGGCGCCCACGACGCCCTGGTCGTCGCCGCCGTGGCCGGGGTCGATCACGACGGTCTGGAGGGCGGCCCGCGGCGCGAAGAGCAGCGGCGGCGCCGCCGCCGGCGCGGGCGC
>Ga0194128_10010468_pt1 | contig 11025 bp, 13 predicted proteins | sample TA2KigCa65mmetaG_FD_148650 | JGI IMG/M metagenome (GOLD analysis project Ga0194128, IMG submission 148650) | Freshwater microbial communities from Lake Tanganyika, Tanzania - TA2015037 Kigoma Deep Cast 65m | ecosystem: Environmental > Aquatic > Freshwater > Lake | place: Tanzania: Lake...
GGGTCGTCGTCGGCTGGCGCGGACGGCACCGAGGGCGGCGCGGCAGGCTCGGGCGGCGCCGGCGGCTCGGCCTCATCCGCGTCATCGAGGGCTGACAGACGCGCGCGGCACTGGGCCACGCCCGCCTCGTCGCCCCGCCGGCGGCGCACTTCTTCGAGCTGCCGCAGGTAGCCCCGGGCGTCGACCAGCAGGCCCTGCCGCGCCGCTATTTCGGCCAGCTGCGACAGCGTGTGCTCGTGCTGGCTCTGCACCTTGAGCGCCTTCTTGTAGAGCGCGGCGGCGCGCGGCAGGAAGCCCTCGCCGACGAGGTGGTCGGCCACGCGGGTGAACTGGGCGACCGCGCGGTCGGCATCGCCGGCGCGGATGTAGAGGTCGCCGAGCGCGTTGATCGCGTTCCAGTCGCGCGGCTGGTCGTCGATCAGCCGAACGTATTCCTCGATGGCTCCGTCGAGCTTTCCCTGGCGAAGGAGCTTCTCCGCCCTCTTGAGCGCGGCCTCGCGGTCTACTGGCACCGGCGGGTTTCGGGTCGATCAGCAGTCAGGACTCTCGATCGTATCAAACAGCGACGGCGGCCTGAACGAGCGCCGGTGCAGCACCGAATAGCCGTGCCGGGCCACCGCGGCGAGATGATCGGCCGTCGCATACCCCTTGTGGCGGTCGTAGCCGTACCGGGGATCGGCCGCATGGTGCGTCCGCATCTCGCGATCGCGCGTCACCTTGGCCACGATCGACGCGGCGGCAATCGCGCTGCACCGGCGATCGCCGTGCAGCACGGGCCGCTGCGCGATCGGCAGGCCGGGAATCCGGAACGCGTCGACGAGCACCAGGTCCGGCAGCGGCGCCAGCGCGAGCACCGCGCGCCGCATCGCCTCGAGCGACGCCCGGTGCACGTTGAGCGCGTCGATCTCGGCCGGCGCAGCCGACGCGACCGTCCAGGCCAGCGCGTGACGCGTGATCGCGTCGTACAGCCGCTCGCGCTCGAGCGCGGTGACGAGCTTCGAGTCGGAGAGGCCCGGAATGTGCCGCGCGGGGTCGAGGATGACGGCCCCGACGACCACGGGGCCGGCCAGACAGCCGCGTCCCACTTCGTCGCAGCCGGCGATGCGGCAGAACCCCCAGCGCCGCATGGCGTTCTCGAGCGTCCGCATCGCGCGGGTTCGAGCCATGGCGAGGCACTCGAGCGGTCAGCCGCCAGCCGACGGGCGGATTACTGCCCCGCGCGTGTCTCCTTCATCCGCGCGGCCTTCCCCTTCAGGTGGCGCAGGAAGTACAGCTTGGCGCGCCGGACCTTCGCCGATCGCACCACGTCGACCTTCGCGATCGACGGCGAGTGCAGCGGGAAGATGCGCTCGACCCCCTGGCCGAACGACACCTTCCGTACCGTGAACGACGCCCGGGCCCCGCCCCGACGAAGGCTGATGATGATCCCCTCGAAGACCTGGATCCGCTCCTTGTCGCCCTCGCGCACCTTGACGTGCACCCGGACCGTGTCGCCCGCCTTCATGTCTGGCCGCGTCGTCAGCTGTGACTTCTCGACCAGCTCAATCGCGCTCATCGCTCCCTCTCCTGTTCCTTGCGAATCTCCTCCAGCATCGCCCGTTCCTCGTCGTCGAGCGCGGCCGAGGTCAGCAGTTCCGGACGACGCTCCAGCGTACGCTGGAGCGCGGTCTTCTTCCGCCACCGCCGGACCTCTTCATGATGCCCCGAAAGGAGCACCGGGGGCACCTGCTGCCCCGCAAACTCCGGCGGCCGGGTGTACTGGGGATAATCGAGCAATCCCCGCGAAAACGAGTCCTCCTCGACCGACTGCGCGTCGCCGACCACCCCCGGCACCAGCCGGCCGACCGCGTCGATCACGACCAGCGCGGCCAGCTCGCCGCCGCTCAGCACGTAGTCGCCGATCGACAGCTCGTCGGTGGCGACGGCGGTGCGCACGCGGTCGTCTACCCCCTCATATCGGCCGCAGAGCAGCACGACATGCCGCAGCGCGCTCAGCCGCGCCGCCTCGGCCTGCGTGAACCGGCGGCCCTGCGGCGAGAGCAGAATCACCGCATCCGGGGCGCCGCGCCGCGCCCGGATGGCCTCGACGGCGCGCGCCAGCGGCTCCGGCTTCATCACCATCCCCGGCCCGCCGCCGTACGGGACGTCATCGACGCTGCGATGCCGATCGGACGTGTGCTGCCGCAGGTCGTGGACCTCCACGTCAACGAGGCCCCGCTCGATCCCGCGGCTCACGACCCCTTCCGCGAGGCCGGCGGCCACCATCTGCGGAAAGATCGTCACGACGTCGAACTTCATCGTCAGCAGGCAGTCGGCAGCGGGCAGTGGGCAGTTGGCAGCGCCACACCTGTGCTGACTGCCTCCTGCCTCCGCACACGGCCTACTTCACGTTCAACTCCAGCAGCCCGTCGGGCGGGTCGATCCGAATCCGCTTTGCCGCCACGTCGATATCGACGCAGATGTCGACCGCAAGCGGGATCAGCACCTCTCCGCGCCGTCCCTCGACCACGAGGCGGCTCCCGCCGGCGCCGCCTTCCACTCGTACGACCGGGCCCACCGCCGCGCCGGCGCGCGTCTCGACGCGGCAGCCCACGAGCTGATGTTCGTAGTACCGCCCCGGTTCGAGCGGCTGGAGCGCGTCTTCCGGAATCCGCAACTCGAGCCCGTTCAGTCGCTCGACGTCTTCGATCCGCGACAGGCCGTCGAATGCGACGACCGGCCGGCCGCCCTGCACCCGTGCGGCCGTAATGGTCAGCCGTCGTTCGCCGTCCGCCAGCCGGATCCAGAGGTCCGCGCCGGGCCGGTACCGCTCGCCGATGAAGTCCGTTTCCGGGTTCACGATCACGTGGCCGCGGAGCCCATGCGGCCGGGCGATCCGCCCGACGACGACCATGTCCTCCCAGCGGGATCCGGGATCCGGGATCCGGGATCCGCCCACCCTCAGTCCTTGATGTCCAGCTGCGCGCGCCTGCCGTGGTGCTCCGCCGTCACCGCGAGCAGCGTCCGGAGCGCGGCGGCCGTGCGCCCCTGCCGGCCGATGATCTTGCCCATGTCGCCCGGCGCCGTCCGCAGCTCCAAGATGTGGACGCCCCGGCGCTCGCTCTCCGTCATCGTGACCGCGTCGGGATGGTCGACCAGCGCGCGCACGACCACCTCGATGACCGCGCGCAGCGGATTGCCGCCGTCGCCCGATTGCGCCGCGGCCATTACTGGGCGGCCGGCGTCTCGACCGGAACGGCGAGATCCCGCGACAGGTGCTTCTTGAGGAGTGTGCGCACCGAATCGGACGGCCGTGCGCCGCGCTTCAGCCAGTGCTCGACGCGCGCCGTGTCGATGGCCACCTGCGCGGGCTTGGCGCGCGGGTCGTACGTCCCCACGTTCTCCACGAAGCTGCTGTCGCGCCCGGATCGGGCTTCCAGCACCACCACGCGGAAGTACGGCTTCCTGCTCGACCCCGCGCGTCTCAAGCGAATCGCTAACATCGGTGGCTCCTTTTTCTCGTCTCTCGTCTCTCGTCTCTGGTCTCGCGTCAGACTACCGCGTCTTGATGAGTCCCCACGGTCCGCCCTTCTTGCGCCTCTTGCCCGGGGCCGCCATGGCCTTGGGCGGCATCTTCGGCACCTTCATTCCGCGCCCGAGTCCGGGAGCGCCGCCCTGCCCGATCATCGCCAGCACCCGTCGCATCTCCGTGAACTGCTTGAGCAGCCGATTGACGTCCTCGACGGCGGTGCCGCTGCCGGCGGCGATGCGCCGGCGCCGGCTGCCGTTGATGATCGAGTGATCGCGCCGCTCGGCCGGCGTCATCGAGCAGATGATCGCCTCGACGCGCGCCATCTGCTTGTCGTCGGGCCGGTTCTCGGCCAGCTGCTTGAGGTTGCCCAGCCCCGGGATCATCCCGAGGACGCTCTCGAGCGGGCCCATCCGCTTGATCGTCCGGAGCTGGGAGCGAAAGTCGTCGAGCGTGAACTCGTTCTTCCGCAGCTTCTCCTCGAGCGCCTGCGCCTCGTCCTGGTCGATCGCCTGCTCCGCCTTCTCGATGAGCGACAGCACGTCGCCCATGCCGAGCATCCGCGAGACGATGCGATCCGGGTGGAAGAGCTCGAGATCGTCGAGCCGCTCCCCGCTGCCGACAAAGGCAATCGGCACGCCGACGACCGACACGACCGACAGCGCCGCGCCGCCGCGGGCGTCCCCATCCAGCTTGGTCAGCACGACGCCCGTGACGCCGATCCGGCGGTTGAACTCGCCCGCGCTCTTGATCGCGTCCTGGCCGGTCATCGCGTCGGCGACGTAGAGCAGATCGGACGGCTGCACGGCATCCCTGATCGCCTGCAGCTCGTCCATGAGCTCTTCGTCGATGTGCAGCCGGCCGGCCGTGTCGACGAGCACCGTATCGAAGCCCTTGGCCTTCGCCTCCGCGAGCGCGCCCCGCGCCCGCGCGGCCGGATCCATCGTCTCGGGCGCGAAGACGCGGAGCGCGGCCTGCTCGCCGAGGACAGCGAGCTGTTCGATCGCGGCGGGACGCCGCACGTCGGTCGAGACCATCAGCGGATGCCGGCCCTGACGCGCGAGCCACCGACCCAGCTTGGCGGCCGTCGTCGTCTTGCCGGATCCCTGCAGCCCCAGCAGCAGCACGACGCGCGGCGTGGGGGCGTGCTTCTGCAGGCCGCCCTCGGCGTCGCCGAAGAGGGCCAGCAGCTCGTCGCGCACGATCTTGATGACCTGCTGCCCGGGACTGAGGCTCCGGAGCACGGCCTGATCCATCGCGCGATCGCGGACGCGATCGACGAACGCCTTGACGACCTTGAAGTTGACGTCCGCCTCGAGGAGCGCGAGCCGGATCTCGCGCAGCGCGGCCTCCACCTGCTCCGGCGTGAGGCGCACCTCGCCGCGGAGCGATTTGAAGACCTCCTGAACGCGTGTGCTGAGTGAATCGAACATCGACGGACCGGCGCCCACGGAGGGACGCCCCTACGGACGCGCTAACCCTCTGCGGCGCAAACCCTTATCTTACACTGCCGGGCCCGGCGGAGGACCGGCGCCTAGACGGTGGAGAGGCGGTGCCCGAGCTTGTCCTTCTTCGTCTTGAGGTACCGGCGCGTCAGGTCCGACGCGGGAATCTCGAGCGGCACGGCGTCGACGATCGCCAGGCCGTAGCCCTGGAGCCCGACGAACTTGCGCGGGTTGTTCGTCAGCAGCCGCATCGTCCGGACGCCGAGGTCGCTCAGGATCTGCGCGCCGATCCCGTAGTCGCGCTGGTCGGCCTTGAACCCGAGGCGCTCGTTCGCCTCGACCGTATCGAGCCCCTGATCCTGCAGCTCGTAGGCGCGAATCTTGTTCGCCAGCCCGATCCCCCGCCCTTCCTGATTGAGGTACAGGAGCACGCCGCGGCCCTCCTGGGCGATGCGGGCGAGCGCGGTCTCGAGCTGCGGCCCGCAGTCGCACCGGGCCGAATGGAAGACGTCGCCGGTCAGGCACTTCGAGTGGACGCGCACGAGCACGTCGGTGCCGTCGCCGATCTCGCCGCGCACGAGCGCGACGTGCGTTTCGCTGTCGATCTGGTTCTCGTAGGCGTAGATGCGGAAGGCGCCGTGTTCGGTCGGCAGATCCGCCGTCGCCACGCGCTTGACCAGCCGCTCGGTCCGCATCCGGTACTGGATCAGGTCCGCAATCGTGATGAGCGGGAGCCGGTGCTTCCGGGCGAACCTGCTCAGCTCGGGCACGCGCGCCATCGTGCCGTCCTCGTTCATGATTTCGCAGATGACGCCTGCGGGATAGAGCCCGGCGATGCGCGCCAGGTCGACGGCCGCCTCGGTCTGCCCCGCCCGCACGAGCACGCCCCCGTCGCGGGCGCGGAGCGGGAACATGTGCCCCGGGCGCGCGAGATCCGCGGGCCTGGTCTTCGGGTCGATCGCCGCGTGCACCGTCGCGGCGCGGTCGGCCGCCGAGATTCCGGTGCTCACGTCCTGCTTGCCCTCGATGCTGACGCAGAACGCGGTGTTGAACGTCGTGGTGTTCTGATTGACCATCAGCGGCACCTCGAGCTGGTCGAGCCGCTCGCCCGTCATCGGCATGCAGATCAGCCCGCGGCCGTGCCGCGCCATGAAGTTGATCGCCTCGGGTGTGACCTTCTCGGCCGCGATCGTGAGGTCGCCCTCGTTCTCCCGGTCTTCATCGTCGACCACGATGACCATGCGGCCGGCGCCGATCGCGTCGATCGCCTCCTCGATCGGCGCAAATGGACCGCGGCGGCGGGCGCCCTTCGCTATCCGCATCGTCCTGTGCTCCGTCGTCATGCTATCTGTATCGGCTGGTGTCGGCCCGTGCCACGAGATCCGCCGTCCGCACCACGTACTTCCCGATCATGTCGCATTCCAGGTTGACTGCATCGCCCTCGCGACGCGCGCCCAGGTTCGTATGATCCCACGTGTAGGGGACGATCATGACATCGAAGGTCCCCTCGGCGAGCGCCGCCACCGTCAGGCTGATGCCGTCGACCGCGACGGATCCCTTGGGAACGAGGTAGGGCGCGAGCGCCGCGCCGAACGACACGGTGAGCCAGTGCGCGTCCCCGTCAGCCCGGATGCGCGTCAGGCGCCCGGTGCCGTCGACGTGTCCCTGCACGAAGTGTCCGCCGAACCGGCCGTCGGCACGCATCGGCCGTTCGAGATTGAGCGGCTCGCCGTCCCGCAGTGCGCCCAGCGTCGTCACCCGGGCCGTCTCCGGCCCCACGTCGCAGTCGACGTGGCCGGCGCCGACCTCGACAGCGGTCAGGCAGACGCCGTTGACGGCCACGCTGGCGCCGGGTTCGAGCCCGGCTGCGAGCGTCGTGTCGATGCGCAGGCGGAGGCCGGCGGCCCGCTGCGCCACGCCGGCCACGCGCCCGACCGCCTCAATGAGGCCGGTGAACATAACCCTCGATCAGCACGTCCGGTCCGAGCATGCGCACGTTCCGCTCGATGAGCGACGCCACGGTCACGTCGCGCCCGAGCGCGAGCGGCACCGGCGCGGTGGGCGCATTCGCCCCGCGCGCGCCGAGCGTCACGGGCGCGACGTACAGCTGGACGTAGTCGACCACGTCCGCATCCCAGGCGGCCTGATGCACGGCCGCGCCGCCTTCGAGCACGAGGCTTTGGATGTCGCGATCCGCCAGGGCCCGCAGCGCCTCGATCATCGTCGGATCGTCCAGGGCGACGACCATGGCCCCGGCCCGCTCGAGCGCGTCCGCCCGCTCGGGATGCGCACACCGGGCGTCGCGAGACGCCATTATTATCACGGGGCCCGCCGAGAGCGTCGAAAAGAGGCGCGCCGTCGGACGGGCGCGCAGCCGGCGGTCGAACACGACACGCGCCAGCGGGCGCTCCCGATAGACGTGGCGCGGGGTCAGGAGCGGGTCGTCGACGAGCAGCGTGCCGCAGCCGATGCCGACGGCGTCGACCTGCGCGCGCACGAAGTGCGCGTGGCGCGAGGCGGCCTCCTTCGTGAGGGGCGTCCGCTCGCCGGCGGCGGCGGCGAGCCGGCCGTCGAGGCTCGTGGCCGCCTTCAGCGTCACGAACGGGCGCCGCGCGCGCACCGCCGTGAGGAACGGCTGGTTCAGGCGCACCGCCTCGTCGCGCCCGACCCCCACGCGGACGTCGATGCCGTGGTCGCGCAGGATCGCGAAGCCGCGTCCGCTGACGAGCGGAAACGGATCCTCCATCGCCGCCACGACCCGGCGGATCCCGGCGGCCAGGATCCGATCGGTGCACGGACCGGTGCGCCCCGTGTGCGAGCAGGGCTCGAGCGTGCTGTAGAGCGTCGCGCCGCGGGCCCGGTCGCCCGCCTCTTCGATCGCATGGATTTCTGCGTGCGGCTCTCCGGCACGCTCGTGCGTGCCGTCGCCGACGACCACGCCCTCCGCCGTGACCACGCACGCGCCGACGACCGGGTTCGGCGTGGTGCGCCCGAGGCCGCGGCGCGCGTGCGCCAGCGCGCGCCGCATCCAGCGCAGATCCTCCGCCTCGCCCACGGCGGCGGACACGGCCCTACCACCGCTCCTGGAAGAGCGCGTCGACGTACTCCTGCGGCGAGAACGGCACGAGGTCATCGATCCCCTCGCCGACGCCGACGTAGCGGATCGGGAGCTTCAGATCGTGCGCGATCGCCACGGCGATGCCCCCCTTGGCGGTGCCGTCGAGCTTCGTCAGCACGATGCCGGTGACGCCCGCGACGCTGGTGAACTCGCGCGCCTGCGCCAGCCCGTTCTGGCCCACGGTGGCGTCGAGCACGAGCAGCACGTCGTGCGGCGCGCCGTCGGCCGCGCGCCCGGCGACGCGGCGGATCTTGTCGAGCTCGCTCATGAGGTTGGTGCGCGTGTGCAGGCGCCCCGCCGTGTCGACGAGGATCGGATCGCGCCCGCGGGCCCGCCCCGACTGGATCGCGTCGAAGACCACCGACGCCGGGTCGGCGCCTTCGCGCGCGCGGATGATGTCGACCTCGGCGCGCCGGGCCCAGATTTCGAGCTGCTCGACGGCGGCGGCGCGAAACGTATCGGCCGCGCACACGAGCGGCTGCTTGCCCGACGCCTTGAGGAGATTGGCGAGCTTGCCGATCGTCGTCGTCTTGCCGGTGCCGTTGACGCCGACGATGAGCGTGACCTGCGGCGTGTGGCCGTTGGCGGACGGCGCCGGCTCGACGGCGTCGAAGATGGCGCGGATCTCGCGCTTGACCAGCTCCCGCAGGCTCTCGCCCCGCCGCGCCCGATCGCGGACGGCCGCGACGATGCGCGCGGTGGCCGCGACGCCGACGTCCGCGGAGATGAGCAGCTCTTCGAGCGCCTCCACGGTGTCGACGTCGATCGGCCGGGCGCGCTCGGCCTCGTCGTCGGCGAGCCGGACGATCTCGTCGAAGCGGCCGACGATCTGCTGCTTCGTGCGGCTCAGCCCGTCGCGGAGGCGATCGAAGAAGCCCATTCGGTGGTCTCTGGTCTCTGGTCTCTGGTCTCTCGTTTCTGGAGACCAGAGACCATTATCCCGTTTCGGCGCGCTGCGGCCGCAGCATCAGCTCCTCGAGGGCGACGCGCGCGCCCTTGCGGCCCGCGAGCAGTTCGGCCACCTGCGCCGTAATCGGGAGCTCGACGCCGTGCCGCGCCCCGAGCGCGAGCGCCGCTTCCGTCGTCCGGACGCCTTCGGCGACCATTTTCATGCTCGACAGCACCTCGTGCAGCGATCGGCCCCGCGCGAGCTCGATGCCGACGTGCCGGTTGCGGCTGAGCGACCCCGTGCAGGTGAGCACCAGGTCCCCCAGCCCGGTCAATCCCGCGAGCGTCTCGCGATGGGCGCCCTCGGCGCACGCCAGGCGCGTAATCTCCGCCAGCCCGCGCGTGATCAGTCCGGCCAGCGCGTTGTGTCCGAGTGAGAGCCCTTCGGCGACGCCGGCCGCAATCGCGATGACGTTCTTCAGGGCGCCGCCCACCTCGACACCAACCACGTCGCAGGTGCCGTAGAGCCGGAAATAGGGGGCGCGGAAGTCGGCCTGCACCTGCTCGACGACCGCGGTGTCGCGCGACGCCACCGACACGGCCGTCGGCAGCTGGCGCGCCACCTCGGCGGCAAAGCTCGGCCCCGACAGCACGGCGACCTGGACGCGATGGTCGAGCTCTTCCTCGACGACCTGCGACATGCGCAGGAGCGTGTCCTGCTCCAGTCCCTTGGTGGCGGTGACGACCGTCGTGCCTCCGCGCAGCAACGGCGCCACGCGCCGCAGAATCTGGCGGGTCCCGTGGGACGGCACGGCCGACACGACGAAATCGACGCCGTGGAGCGCGTCCGGCAGATCCGCCGTGACGCGGAGCCGTGGCGGAAACACGATGTCGGGCAGGTAGACGGCGTTGGCCTGGCGCGCCTGCAGGTCGGCGGCAAGCGCCGGATCGCGCGCCCACAGCCGCGCGTCATGGCCGGCGCGCGCCAGGTGGACCGCCAGCGCAGTCCCCCACCCGCCGGCGCCGAGAATTGCGACCGCTCGTCCCAGAGTCAACCCTCCCGCGTCAACCCTCTGTTGGACGTGCTGCCCGACTCGGGACTGGCCGCGCCGATGTCGCGGCCCGCGAAACCGCGGTCGCAGGGCTGCCGTGGATGGTCGTGCATCAGTTTGGACGCTCCACTAGATCCGCTGCCCCAGGCGGCGTTCGGTGCCCGCCGCGAGTCGACCCAGGTTGCCACGATGCCGTTCGATGATGATGAGGGCCGCGATCACCGCGCCGACCGACACCGCGGTCGGGCCACCGCTCGAGACTGCCGCCGCGGCGAGCGTGACGGCCGCCGTCATCGACCCGACCGAGACGTAGCGCGTCGCCCAGATGACCGCGACGAACACGACGCCCGCCGCCGCAACAGCGGCCGGGGTGAGCACCGCGAACACCCCCGCGGCCGTGGCGACGCCCTTGCCCCCGCGGAACCGAAGCCAGACCGGATACACGTGGCCGATGATGGACGCGAGCCCGGCCGCCACCGGCGTCGCCGGGCCGCCGGTCAGCCGATCGGCGACCAGCACCGCCACGGCACCTTTCACGGCATCCAGCCCGATGGTGGTCAGCGCCGCTCGCACACCGCTCGCACGCAGCACGTTCGCCGCGCCGATGTTGCCGCTGCCGACGCGGCGCAGATCGACGCCCCGGCGCCGGGTCAGCAAGAACGCAAACGGCACCGATCCGGCGAGATACGCGAGCGTCACGGCAAACAGTTCTTCCACGACCACCTTGTCGAAGGGCCGGGGCCGGCCCCCAGGCCACTGTCACGGGCGTCCGGCCTCCTGCAGGGGCGCGCGCTGGACGGGCACATACACGTGCCCCTGCGATGAGGGCCGGCTCTCGAACAGTGTAATCGCGTTCACGCGCGAGACGCCGAAGCGGCGGCCGGTCACCCCGCTCAGCCACTCCGCCGTCCGCAGGCCGCCCGGCTCGCGGACGCGGGCGAGCGTCACGTGCGGATGGTAGAGACGCGCCTCGCGCGCCACGCCGCATCGGCCGAGGCGCGTCGAGACCTCGCC
>Ga0194128_10010483_pt1 | contig 11008 bp, 10 predicted proteins | sample TA2KigCa65mmetaG_FD_148650 | JGI IMG/M metagenome (GOLD analysis project Ga0194128, IMG submission 148650) | Freshwater microbial communities from Lake Tanganyika, Tanzania - TA2015037 Kigoma Deep Cast 65m | ecosystem: Environmental > Aquatic > Freshwater > Lake | place: Tanzania: Lake...
AGGTTGTGGACCGTGCCCAACAGTTTCGTCGCATCAGCCAATTGCGCTCGATATTGTGGCGCAGACGTCGATTTTGTCGACATCGATGCACGGACTTGGAACATGAGTGTTCCCGCGTTGGCCCACAAGCTCGCCCAGGCTCGTAAAGCCAATACCGTTCCGAAGATTGTTGTGCCGGTTCATTTTAGTGGCCAGCCAACCGATCAGGAAACCATCTGGGACTTGGCTCAAGAATACGGATTTAAGGTGTTGGAAGATGCCTCGCATGCCATCGGCGCGTCGCGCAGTGATGAACCCGTCGGCAGCTGTCGATGGTCGCATGCCACTGTATTTAGTTTTCATCCGGTCAAGATCATCACCACTTGCGAAGGCGGTATGGTGCTGACCAATGACAAAACCCTCGCTTGGCGCATGTCTTTATTGCGTAGCCATGGAATTACGCGTGAGGCTGCTCATATGACGGTCAGGACGGACGAGGGTGCGTGGTATTACGAGCAACTGGAACTGGGGTTCAATTACCGCATGACGGATGTGCATGCAGCGCTCGGATTGAGTCAATTGACGCGTCTGAAGAACTATGTCGAACGGCGTAACGTATTGGCAAAACGCTATGATCAACTGCTGGAGGAGTTTCCGCTGCAACGGATGACCGTCGACGAGAAAAACTATTCCTCCTACCATCTGTATGTCATACGCGTGGATGTGGCGAAGGCCTACAAGTCACGGCGCGAAGTGTTTGCCGCTCTGCGGCAGCGTGGCATCGACGTGAATGTGCATTACATGCCGATTCATTTGCAGCCCTATTATCGACAACTTGGATTTGAGTCGGGCATGTTTCCGGAGAGCGAGAAGCATGGGGCTGAGGCGATAACTCTGCCGTTATACCCGGAGTTGTCCGAGGCGCAGCAGGATCAGATAGTGGCGGCGCTTCACCAAAGTCTGCAATGAAAAAGTGTGGGAAGATTGGGCTGGGAACGGTGCAGTGGGGAATGCCCTATGGTATTGCGAATCGGGATGGTCGGCCTGACGCTTCCGGTGTGCGTGCTATGCTGGATCAGGCGCACGCGGGTAGCTGCGACTTGCTTGACACCGCTTATGTTTATGGGGATGCCGAACGAATGATCGGTGAGCAGGGCACTGCCGCAGCGCCGTTTCACATTGTCACTAAGACTTTCCCGTTGAAAGGACAGGCAGTGACGGAGCAGGCTGTGGCCGCAATCTGCGCAGCGTTTGAGACGTCATTATTGCGTCTGCAGCGAGATGAGATTTATGGGTTGCTGGTACATCATGCCGACGATCTTCTCGCAGAAAATGGTGGGATGTTATGGCAAGCTTTAGAACGGTTCAAGAAAGCGGGACGGATCACAAAATTAGGTGTGTCAGTCTATCAGCCGGAGCAGTTGAAATGTGTTCTCGCACGTTTCCCGGTTGAATTGGTTCAGGTGCCATTTAATATCTACGATCAAAGGTTCGTGCGGTCAGGTCTGCTGACGTTGCTGAAGCAAAAGGGTGTTGAGGTTCATGTGCGTAGCGCTTTTCTGCAAGGGTTGCTACTGCTTCCAGCTGAGAAGTTGGCAGGATATTTTTCCCCTTTTAGGTCACAACAGGAACGGCTGCATCTTCGGATACAGCAGCATGGTCTGACTCCGTATCAGGCCTGCCTGAACTTTTGTCTAAGTTACAACGAAGTAGATCGGGTTATCGTGGGTTGTGAAACCCCCGAGCAGGTAAGAATGTTGATCAATTCCTGTGATGATTTGAGCGCTTCATCGGTTGCGGAGATGCAGCAGTTTGGGATGGACGATGAGGCGCTGATTAATCCCTCTAATTGGCCTAAGCAAAACTAGCGATGATGTCGAAATGAAGCTTGAAGGGTCTGTAATCGGCGAAAAGGTTGTTCTTGCTACTCTGGATGAGTCAGCAAGTCAGGAGAGCTATCTGTCATGGCTGAGTGATAAAGAAGTGACCCGGTATCTTGATGTCCGATATGCGCCACCTCCTTCGCCTGAGGCGTTGCGTGAGTATGTGCTGAACGTCAACAGCAGTCATAGCAATCTGCTGCTGGGGATTTTTAGCCGTTCGGAAAACCTGCATGTCGGCAACATCAAGCTAGGTCCAATCGACTGGCGCCATTTGCGGGGTGAGATTGGTCTCCTGATCGGTGACAAGACCGTATGGGGGCACGGATTTGCGAGCGAAGCGATTAGGCTCATGGCCCGATATGCATTCGAGTCGCTTCACTTGGCTAAATTGACCGCAGGTTGTTATGCCGGTCATGCAGGATCGGCAAAAGCGTTTCTTAAGGCCGGGTTTAGCCTGGAAGCAACGTTGCCATCCCATCTGGTCTTCGAGGGCCGGCGTGTCGATAGGTTGGTGTTGGGGCTGGTGGGGGCGATGGAGATATCCATGAAGACGCAGTCTCCTACAATCGCTGAGGTATCCAAGAATATAAAATGAAAGTCGTTGCCATTATCCAAGCCCGTATGGGTTCAACCCGCCTGCCGAACAAGGTGATGAGGCAAATCGGTGGTGTGCCAATGATTGAACTACTTATTTCTCGTTTAGCTCGCGCTAAGCAGATCGATCAAATAGTGGTGGCAACATCGGTAGACCCTAAAAACATGCCGCTTGTTAAGCATGTAAGAACTTTAGGCTACGTTTGCGAGCAGGGTAGCGAAAACGATGTATTGGAGCGTTATGTTCAGGTTGCTGAAAAGCATCAGGCCGATGTGGTGGTACGCATTACTGGGGATTGCCCCTTGGTCGATTCTGAATTAGTAGATGAGTGTATACGTCTATTCAAGGCTCAGCCAGTGGACTATTTCAGCAATGTCGTTCCACCTACATTTCCCGATGGCCTCGATATTGAGGTGGTGACCTATGTTGCGTTGCGACGGGCGATGCGCGAATCCTGCAAGCCGTTTGATCATGAGCATGTCACTCCGTTTGTACGCGAATCAGGTCTTTTCAGAACTGCTGCGTTACAAAACGAGGAGGATCTCTCTGGCTTGCGTTGGACGGTGGATGAGCCTGTGGATTTTGAAGTGATTAGCCAAGTATTCAAGCACTTTGCGCCCGATATACATTTTGGCTGGCGACAGATCCTAGAATTGCAGCGCAAACAGCCGGCTTTGTTTGTTGCCAATCATAAACTGGTACGAAACGAAGGGGCCGTGATGGGGACAGGACAAAAACTTTGGCGCCGTGCCAAAAGAGTAATACCTGGCGGCAATATGCTGCTATCCAAGCGTGCTGAGATGTTTCTGCCCGAGTTGTGGCCCGCCTATTTCAGTAAGGCCAAGGGTTGTTCCGTCTGGGATTTAGATGGCAACAAGTACATTGATATGTCGATCATGGGTATCGGCACTAACACTCTTGGCTATGGCCATTCTGAGGTAGATGAGGCGGTGGTGAACACCGTGCGGACTGGAAATATGTCCACTTTTAATTGCCCAGAAGAAGTCTATTTGGCTGAAAAGTTGGTGGAACTTCATCCTTGGGCCGATATGGTACGCTTTGCTCGGACGGGTGGCGAGGCCAATGCAATTGCGATTCGAATTGCTCGAGCGGCATCTGGGCGTGACAAGGTGGCGATCTGTGGCTATCACGGTTGGCATGACTGGTACCTTTCCACCAACCTATCTGATGACAAAAGCCTTGATGGGCATCTGCTGCCTGGCCTTGAGCCAAGGGGGGTGCCTCGCAGTCTGAAGGATACGGTATTTTCTTTCGGCTACAACCGGTTTGATGAACTGGAGGCATTAGTCAATACACATGACATAGGCGTAATTGTGATGGAGGTTGTGCGCGATATTGAACCGAAAGACGGCTTCCTACACAAGGTACGCAAATTAGCTAGTGAGCGGCGTATTGTCCTGGTCTTTGACGAATGTACGTCAGGCTTTCGAGAGACATTTGGCGGGATCCACAAGAAATATGGTGTCGAGCCGGACATGGCTATGTTTGGGAAAGCGCTTGGCAATGGCTATGCCATTACGGCAACCATAGGGCGACGGGAGGTGATGGAGGCAGCGCAGTCTTCATTCATCAGTAGTACTTTCTGGACGGAGCGCATTGGGCCTGCCGCAGCTCTTAAGACATTGGAAGTGATGGACCGGATAAAGTCATGGGAAACTATTTACCAGACCGGCCTACTTATCCGCCAACGCTGGCAACAATTGGCCGATAAGCATGGCGTGAGCATTACTCACGGCGGCATACCGGCCCTTACCAGATTTTCATTCCAAAGCCCCAATAGGCTGGCGTACAAAACGTTGATCACGCAGGAAATGCTCGGCAAGGGGTACCTTGCCGGAAACAGCGTATATGTGTCCACGGAGCATACCCCTGAGATTTTGGACGGGTTTTATTCAGCTCTCGATCCCGTGTTTGCCTTAATTAGAGAATGCGAGGAAGGGCGAGATGTTTTTCGTTTGCTCAAAGGGCCTGTGTGTCATGCCGAATTCAAACGTCTAAATTGAATTCAGTGAAAGTCTGTTTTCGTACTGACTCTTCGATCAATATCGGTACTGGTCATGTCATGCGCTGTTTGACGTTGGCTGAGGCTTTGCGTAAACGTGGTGCCGAGTGTTGCTTTGTTTGCCGTGATCACCCTGGTAACCTCTTGGAATTGATTTCCGGCCAGGGCTTCCCGGCTTTCGTGCTTCCTCTGAAGGCAGCTGATACATATCAACCCCTTCCGCCTAAAGAGTCGGCAGTCTCTCCCGTCGATTGGTTGGGTGTGGTCTGGATAAGCGATGCCGAGGCCACGAAGGTGGTTTTGGATGCGAGAAGAGTTGATTGGTTGATTGTGGATCATTATGCACTTGATGTCCGGTGGGAGACAGCTCTTCGGTCGCACTGTCATAAACTAATGGTGATTGATGATTTGGCTGATCGTCAGCACGATTGCGATTTACTGCTGGATCAGAACTTTTATGTTGATATGGCGACCCGATACCATGGATTGGTTCCCGATACTTGTGTGACGCTACTGGGGCCCGCCTATGCGTTGCTTAGGGCAGAGTTTATTCAGAAAAGGCGGGAAATGCGTGCTCGGGATGGAGTTGTCCGAAGGATATTAGTTTTCTTTGGGGGGAGCGATTCTAAAAGACAGACTGAAAAAACCATTCACGCTCTCATGCGATTAGATTTATCAGGGATTGAAGTCGACGTGGTAATTGGTCAATCCAATCCCTGTCGCGAGAGGCTTCAGAAGTTGTGCAAGCTCAACACAAAATTTACTCTGCACTGTCAGGTGTTAAATATGGCTGATTTAATTCACAACGCTGATTTAGGTGTTGGAGCCGGTGGAACAGCTATGTGGGAACGTTGTTATTTGGGTTTGCCGACCATCACCGTGATCGCTTCCAACAATCAGCTTTGTACGACTCAAGATGTGGCCGCCAGGGGGGCAATCGTGAATCTTGGTTATTGTGATGTACTGTCAGTCGATGATTATCAGAGTGCGATAGGGGCGCTTGTTGCCACACCAGACCGAGTAAAATGGATTGCTGATGCTGCAGTAGCAATAGTTCCGCCAGTCAGAGCGTCGGTGGCCGACCGATTGTTTAATTTAATGGGTCGTTAGAGAGGCGCGGTCAGCTTTCTTGAAGTTTCTTTTGTGAGGTAACAATAGTCGTGGATTGCCGAATCAAACAACATGCACTTAGGTATTGGGAGATTGTTTCTAGGCCTACGGCGCTTGAATTGCAAGAATATTATACTAACAATTATTTTCAGGAAGCTCGGGGATGCTATGAATTAACCTATGCCAACGAGGAGCTGGTTTATTTTGAGGCGAAACTCGAACAGCGATATTATGTTCTAAAAGCATTGATCGGGGAAGAATATATAGGTTCAATGCTTGACGTTGGTTGCGGTGAAGGTTTTGCGCTTGCTTTCTTCCGCGAGAAAGGTTGGGCAGTTAAAGGTATCGATTTTAGTTCTTCGGGAGAGGAGTCCCAGAATCCCTCAAGCAAGAATGTACTGATTACGAAAGATGTTTTGATCTTTTGCGGAATGAAATTGCAGCAGCACGGCGTTACGACGTGATTTGACTTCAGAACGTATTGGAGCACGTTCTCGCTCCCATAGATCTTTTGAGAGAATTGTCAGGGTTGGTCGCAAAAGGAGGCGTCGCGGTTGTGATTGTCCCCAATGATTGTTCGGTTACTCAATAGGCAGCCATCAAGCAGGGCCATATTGATTCGGCATTCTGAGTTGGACCTCCTGATCACCTGAGCTATTTTGATGCATCTAGTTTAAAGGCGGTAAGTGAGCATGCGGGATGGCAGTGCAGGGAAATGCTCGGTGATTTCCCTATAGATTGGTTCATTTTTAATCCAGGATCAAACTATGTTCGTGATAAATCAGTTATAAAAGCTGCTCACAAAGCTCGTGTTCAAATTGAAAACTTTATTCATGCTCACCCTATTGAGGATGTAATCCTCTCCTGGACATCCACTGCAAAGCTTGGATTGGGGGGAACCATAACAGCGTTCCTGCAATGGGGCCCCAATAGTAAATGATCAATAAGGGAACGGTTCTAGTGACGGGCTCTAGTGGCTTCATCGGCCGTGCCACTGTAGAAAAGCTACAGCAGGCGGGTTGGCTTGTAATCAAAGGCGTGAGGCCTGGAGGCCAGAAACAAAGTAATGAATGTGTCGCACTTGATCTTACAAATCCGGTTGGAATTCTCGATCTAGTCAATAAGATGCATGTTGATGCGATTGTCCATCTCGGGGCGCACGTAGGGTGGTCAGGTGCGACGGAATCAGAGATGTATTGCCCAAACGTACTTGCGTCCGGATGCGTCGCCTTCCTCGCGAGGGAATGGAATGCTAATTTGATCTATGCATCTGCTGCCATTGTTTGCGGTTCTCAAAGCGAGCGCATTGGCAGCGACTCTCCCGTGGCGCCTGATCTTCCTTATGCCTATACCAAGTGGCTAGGTGAATTATTGGTCATGGCCTCCCAAGTGCGTCATTGCATTTTTCGGATTGGGGGCGTGTTTGGTCGGTTCGGCCCAAGTCATTTAGGGCTAAACCGCGCGATCAAAGGTGCGTTGAATGGCGAAATGCCGTTCCAGATAGGAATGGGTAGGGCGCTCAGAAATTACGTCTACGTCAAAGATGTAGCAGCAGCAATCACCTATGCGCTTGAGAATAATCTTGAAGGAACCCATTTACTTGCGGGTACTGAAATCATTTCGGTCAACCAAATGTTGAAAGATATTTGTGCCCGCTTTTTTCCAGGACAGCGTCCAATAGTGCAGGCTGGGCCAGAAGCAATGAGTCAGATAATTGAACCGTCCCCATTGTTGCCAAAGACTCGTCGGTTTCATGAAGCTTTGATCGATATTGCGGGCTCTTGCTAGTGAAAATCGGACTGCTGGGGGATATTCACGGTAATGCTCTGGCCCTAGAAGCCGTTCTCCAGTCTGCATTCGCTGCCAGTGTAGAGAAGCTCGTCGTGACGGGTGATCTTGTCGGATATTACTTTGCTCCATTCCGAGTACTCCAACTTCTGAGCGAATGGGATAGAAGTGTTGTGAGAGGAAATCATGAGGAGATGCTCTGCTCCTCACGTAATGATCCAGCCTTTTTGGCGACGGTTGACGTGCGATATGGAAGCGGTATTCGAGTTGCCATGGAGCAACTCAGCGAAGATCAGATAAATGAACTTTGTGCCTTGCCCCATCCGTTAGAGCTCACACTCGACGGAGTTCGAGTCTTGTTGTGTCATGGCGCGCCGTGGGATCTCAATCAGTATCTATATCCTGATACCGATGTCGGGCTAATCGAGCGGTGTGCTGGTGTGCAGCATGATCTTGTGGTGGTAGGACATACACATTATCCGATGCTTAAAGTGATCGGCAAGACACTCCTTGTCAATCCAGGGTCTGTCGGCCAGCCGAGGAATCGGCAACTTGGCGCACAATGGGTTTTGTTTGACACGTCTACGCGGTCAGTAGAGTTTAGGCGAGAAGAATATGATCCTAGCTCATTAATTGCCGAGTGTCGAAGTCGACACCCGGAGCTCCCTTACCTGTCAGAAGTGCTAGTGAGGGTGTGATGAATTGTCTTGTAACAGGGGTTGCGGGAGACATCGGCCATGGAGTCGGCCGTATTCTCAGGAGTAGTGATTTTGTTGGTAAGTTGATCGGGTGTGATATTCATTCTGATCATATGGGCGATCTCCTATTTGATCGCTGCAAGGTCGTGCCGCGCGCTGGATCATGTGATTATGTCAAGGCGCTGGAATCGCTGGTTGAGCGTGAACGGCTTGACGCAATAGTTCCCACCTCAGAGCCGGAGTTGCGAATCTTTGCAGAGTTGACCCAGAAAGAGGAAACGCCTCGGCTGCCTCTAGTGATGGCAAATGTAGAGGCCATGCACGTAGGATTCGATAAATTAAAGACGGCCCAATTCATTGATTCGATAGGAGCTGTCGCTCCATGGACGATACCTATTGAAAAAGGTGATCCTAAGAAGTTTCCATGTGTGCTGAAAGGAAGATTTGGCGCCGGAAACCAAGGGGTGTTCGTTGTTCAGGATGCAAAGCGAATCGATTCATACAGGACTATTTTTACTGATCACGTTTGGCAGGAGTACATACCCGATGAAAATAGTGAATATACGTGTGGCGTTTATGGGTGCATGAATGGTGAGATAAGGACGATAATTTTTCGCCGCCGGCTTGTTTCCGGCATAACAGGATACGCCGAGCTGGTCAAAAATAAGGAAATTGACGCGTTATGTACAAAGGTAGGAAGCGCCCTCAATTTGCGAGGAAGTATTAATGTCCAGTTAAGGCTAAAGGGGGGCATTCCCATGGTATTTGAGATTAATCCTCGATTTTCCAGCACAGTTGTTTACAGGCACAAGCTCGGATTTACCGACCTCGTGTGGTCATTACAAGAGCAGATTCTTGGCCAAGATACGGTGTGCTCGATTCCTTATCCGGTAGGTACTAGAGTGTATCGTACGTTCAGAGAGACTGTTAGGTGATGAGGCAGTAAGTATGTATTTTTATGAGCAGGCAACATGCCAGATAACATATTGAGTCAGTCTTCTGTTTTAGTGATTGTCGCCCATCCCGACGATGAAGTGTTAGGATGCGGTGGAACGATTGCTCGCCATTGCGTGGCAGGCGATCGCGTGGCGGTGTTGATTCTGGCCGACGGAGTGACTAGCCGGGGAGATGTCGCGCCAGCCGATCTGAAAGAGCGTCAGAGCGCGGCAGGGCGTGCTAATGCGATCCTTGGCGTGCAGGATGTTACTCTGTTGACGTATCCGGATAATCGCATGGATGAAGTGACTCTATTGGATATCGTCAGGATATCGAGCAGGTCATTGCGCGATGCCAGCCTGACACGATTTATACCCATCATGCCGGCGATCTGAACATCGATCACCGTCGCGTCCATGATGCCGTAATTGCAGCCTGTCGCCCTCAGCCAGGACACTCTGTCAGGCGATTGCTGTTTTGTGAGACCCCGTCAAGTACCGAGTGGCGTCCGCCGGCCTCACAGCCGGTCTTTGCGCCGAATTGGTATGTCGATATCTCTCTGACGTTGCAAATAAAATTGCAGGCGTTAGCTGCGTATCAAGCCGAATTACGAGAGTTCCCTCATCCGAGATCATTGCAAGGGGTTGCGCATCTAGCTGGCTGGCGTGGCGCAAGTGTCGGGGTTGTTGCGGCTGAGGCGTTCGAGCTGGGACGACTCATAAAGTAGCCGGGTAGAGGTGTTTGGTGCATTGAAGGGTGGTGTAGGTTGACGGATCGCAATAGTGGAAAAGTAAAGGAGTTGGCTGGTCACATGAGGCGATGTAGTTCATTTGCTATAGGCAATAGAATAATCGGATCAGGAGAGCCTGTGTTTGTGATTGCCGAGGTAGGCATTAACCATCATGGGGATCCAGTGCTTTGTGCACGCATGATCGAGGCCGCGGCAAAAGCAGGTGCCGATGCTGTTAAGCTCCAGACAATCGATGCGGATGAGAGCTATGTGGTAGGCACGGATTCCTACAAGGAGTTTAGCGGCAAGGGGCTTGACGATGCAGCAATGGCTGACTTGATGCAGCTTGCGGAGCGTTTGAACGTTGTTCTGTTTTCAACTCCCGGTGATTTCCCAAGCCTTGAGCGCATGGTTCGAATTGGCATGCCTGCGGCAAAGATTTCCTCAGGCTTGCTGACCAATCAGCCGCTCATTGTTGAAGCGGCCAAACATAAATTACCACTGATTATTTCTACCGGCATGGCATATGAAAATGAAATTGCCAGCGCTATCAATCATGCCCTGAACAATGGTGCGCCAGGCGTGGCAGTCCTAAAATGCACAGCGTTGTATCCTGCTCCCGATGAAACCCTCAACCTATCGGCAATTCCTCTGATGGCAGAGCGCTTTGGTGTCCCAATTGGATATTCCGATCATACGCTTGACGATTTGGCCTGTGTGTCAGCGGTAGCGCTGGGTGCAGTGATTATCGAAAAGCACTTTACGTTGGATAGCAAGTTATCCGGCGCGGATCATCGAATCTCCATGGAGCCTGAGCCATTTACACATATGGTAGGGAAAATTCGCCAGTTGGAAGCAATGCGGGGGGATGGTGCAATCAAACCGGTCGCTGCTGAAGAGGAGATGCGGTTACAGCGTCATCGTTGTTTGATTGCGCGCACCGATATTGCCGAGGGCGAGTTGTTTACATATAAGAATGTTGCACTAAAACGCCCTTTGCCAGGACATCACAGATTGGCGCCTGATCAGTATGAGTTAATATTAGGGCGTGTCGCTAAAAGATTCTTGCGTAATGACGAGCCAATCACCCGTGATGCGGTAGGTGATTGAGATGGACGTTCGTATTCTACTGACTTGTGTCGGTGGAACCATGTCTCCCGATTTGTTGATGTGTCTTCGCGCTGACCCAATTCTTACGCCCTATCTGATAGGTGTCGATGCTTCGTCGCAAGCGTTGGGGTGGGGGGGGGAGGTTTGTTGATGCTT
>Ga0194128_10010488_pt1 | contig 11002 bp, 5 predicted proteins | sample TA2KigCa65mmetaG_FD_148650 | JGI IMG/M metagenome (GOLD analysis project Ga0194128, IMG submission 148650) | Freshwater microbial communities from Lake Tanganyika, Tanzania - TA2015037 Kigoma Deep Cast 65m | ecosystem: Environmental > Aquatic > Freshwater > Lake | place: Tanzania: Lake...
AATCGACGCGAGTAAAAACGCCATAACCATCGATTGTCGGCATCTTTGGACAGGTTCGGATTGTCCACAGCCATGCTCGAACGTGACTGATACGTCCGGCTAGTCACGATGAGCCTGTGCAGATGCTTCATGCTCCATTTCGATTCCATGAATTCGATCGCGAGCCAGTCGAGCAATTCCGGATGCGTCGGCGCCTTGCCGTTGAGCCCAAAGTCGAACACCGATTTGACCAGAGGCTCGCCGAAATGCCGCATCCACATGTGATTGACTGCGACCCGGGCCGTCAACGGGTTTTCGGTCGAGGCAAGCCAGTTCGCCAGCGCCGTGCGCCGGCCCGTGCTGATCGTATGGTATGTCGGCGTCAACGGCGTGTATTGTTCGGTAGGTTTGGCGTTTCGGGCTTCCGCCGCTGCGAGTTGTTTCTTGGCGGCAACCAACATCTGCTCGGCTTTATTGACCGACGCTGCATCTTTTTTCGCCTGCGCGCCTGCCAGTTGACGTTCCGCCTGATCGAGTTGATGGCGTGCTTGGCACAATTGTTGAAACGCCTGGGATTTGGCGGCGGCTTTCGCCAGGGCGGCAGCGTCCCCTTTCTGCAGATGATACCTGACGCGATCAGCCTCGATCACGGCGTGAATCGCCTTGAGCCGGGCCTCGGCAGCGGTGGCTCGCAGCGGATCGGCTGGCTGCATGGCGCGGGCGTTGGCCAGCTCTTGCGCCGCCGCTGCGATCTCTTCGTCCTGGATGAACTTCTTCAACCCCGGGTAGCTCGCGGCCAGCGGCAACGTCACTGGATTGATCTTCAACCGAGCGCCGCCGACAATGGCCGGGGCTCCTGGCATCACCGGAGGCCGGTCCGACAGGAAGTCGCGGTCGTTACCCAGGCGATACATCCGCGTCTTGGCGTCAAGTCGCTCGTCCATCGCACGCACGAGTCCGCTCGCAATGACCTTGCCGGAGCCGCTGTAATTGTATTTCTGAAACGGTCCGGGATCGGGTTCTCCGGGGACTCGATCTTGCCTCAACCCAAGCGGTTCAAAGAATGCTCGAAAGCGAAAATACTCTTCCTGGGAAATCGGATCGTATTTATGGTCGTGGCAATGGCAACAGTTAAGCGTCAAACCGAGAAGTGCTTTCGCGGTGTGTTCGACTTGATCCTTCATCCACGTGTCGTGATTCAAGCTGTAGTAGTTGCGGACCAGAAAGCCCGTCGCAGCCTGGGCGCCGTCGTCTTCGGGAGCGATCTCGTCCGCCGCGAGCATTTCCTGGACCATGCGGTCATAACCCTTATCTGCATTGAGCGAATTGACGATCCAATCCCGCCAACGCCAAAGCGTAGGGCTGCTGTTGCGCCAGTCCTTCTCCTGCCGACGGCCGTACCAATCGGAATACCGCCAGATATCCATCCAGTGTCGCGCCCACCGCTCGCCATGCTGTGGCGAGGCAAGCAGGCGATCGACAGCCTTCTCGTACGCATCGGCCGACGTGTCGCCCAGGAACGCGTGGAGTTGCTCGCGCGTCGGCGGCAGCCCCGTCAGATCCAATGTCACGCGACGAAGCAACGTCGCCTTGTCTGCAATGGGTAGTGGGGTTAATCCATGTTCGGCGTGTTGGGCGGCGACGAAGCTATCGATTGGGTTGCGACTCCAGGTTTTATCGGAGGTCTTTGGAATTGCTGATCGCACGGGTTTCTGAAACGCCCAGTGCGTTCGCGGGTCGGCTGGTATGGGTTCATCTTTGGGCGCGGGTGCGCCGGCGTCGATCCATTCTTTGAGGATCGCAACCTGTGCCGTGGTCAGAGGAGGCCCCTCTTTTTGGGGAGGCATACGTGTGTGATTCCGGCCAAGAACGGCGTCGATCAAAAGAGACTGATCGCTCTTACCAGGGACGATTGCCGGTCCGCTTCGTCCCCCCTTCTTGATGAAAGCCGCGGTGTCCAGTCGGAGCTTGGAGTTCTGCGTCAGCGCCCCATGGCAGGACCCGCAACGAGACACGAGCAGCGGCTTCACCTCCTTGAGATAGTCCACCGACTGGGCGACGGGCGAACCCGTCGCCAGTGCGAAAACAACTAAGGCGAGGCAAAGTCGCACAGAAAGCTCCTCCACCCATATCACGGGTGAATTGCGATGGTAGGGCTATGCCAACCAATCTCTCTCTCACCAGGGAAAAGGTGGAATCGAACTCTGTATTCTTGCAGGCCAGCAGGCCAGTAGACCCTGTGCCCCGCCAATAAGTACAGTCTCATTCCCATCGGTCAGGCGTTAGATCAACTCTCGAATCGGTTCGCCATCGGGGAGGATGGCGAACGGCCGCCCGGACCGGTCTTCCGTGTGCCCGTGGGGGTCGATCCCAAGGTGTCGGTAGATCGTGGCCAGCACCTCGGTCGGGCTGACGGGTCGGTCTCGCGGCGTTTCTCCTTTGCTGCTGGAAGCGCCGACGACTTGGCCGACGCGCAACCCTCCGCCCGCTAGCAGAATGCTCATCAGTGCCCCCCAGTGGTCACGACCACCTGTCGCATTGACGCGTGGCGTGCGGCCGAACTCACCCCAGACGACCAGCAACACTTTCCGGTCCAGGCCGCGCTGGTAAATGTCGTCAATCAGAGCCGAGATCATCTGATCCAGAGGCGGGCCGGAAATGTCCATGCCTCGGGTTGGGCCATCCGATCCGTCGGCGGGGCGATTGTCATTGACGATGTGGCGGTGCCAGTCCCAGCAAAGCGAATCGGGGGCCGTGTTCAGGGTGACGAACGTCGTGCCGGCCTCGACCAACCGGCGAGCGAGTAAGCCCATCTGGCCCCAGCGATGCTCGCCGTATCGCCGCCGAACGGCCAGGGGTTCTTGATTCAGGTCGAACGCCCGTCGGGCCGTGCCGCTGGTGACCATGTCGAGCGCCTGCCTGTGGAAGTGGTCGAACTCTTGCAGCGCGTCAGCCGCGCGACGGGTGCGGTCGAGACTGGCCAGGAGCGTGGTGCGGTCCTGGCTTCGCGCCAAGGTAACATCGTCCGCCAATCGCAGGTTGGCAACGGCCACCGCGACTTTGTCAGCCTGATACTCGTTGACGAAAGGGTCTTGCAGAATGGTAAACGGACTGGACCGCGCGCCCAGGTGTCCCGGCCCCATGACGCGGGCTAACTCCGGGTTTCGAGTCTGTTCCTCGGATAGCTGCACGTAAGCGGGAAGTCCTGAATGGCGGTCGCCACGAAAGTTTGCCGCGACCGACCCACTTGAGGGGTGCGGGATCGTGGCATTGGTCGTGGGGTAGCCGGTGGAGCACCACAAAGCCCCTGTCATGTGGTCGTAAGTGGTGTGGGTCACCGAGCGGATGATGGCCGTCCGGTCGGCCAAGGCTGCCAATCTCGGAAGCTTCTCGCAAAAAAGTATGCCCGGAAGTCGGGTGCGGATCGGCTGGTAGGGTCCGCGAAATTCAACCTCAGCGTCGGGCTTGGGATCAAACGTCTCGAACTGGCTGGGCCCGCCACCGAGCCAAATCTGGATGACCGCCGTGTCAGGCTGGCGCAGGCCGGGCTGCGTCGCCTGGGCACGGAGACGAAGAAAATCCCCCAGGCCACAGCCCAGGCCGCCGGCCAGAAGCGTACACTGCAGGAAGCGACGCCGGGGCAAGCCTGGAGTCTTCTTGGGTGGTGGTGTTCGCATGTCTCATTATCCCTTGGTGAGCATCCGAATAGGGTCACGCCTGGTCACGCCTAGAACAGTTCTAGAAGCGGCCTGCCGTCTTCCATCAGGTGAGGTTGAGCCCAAAGAAACCGAGGCCGCCGGCGACAAGGAACGCACGTCGGTCCATGGGATGGTGGTTTGTCATCATGGTTTCTTCAAGGTGGGAAGAAGGCAGGCACAACCGGAAAATTCCATTGAGTCTACCATACTTCGATGTATCGTCAAGCATCTGAGAAGTCAATCGAGCCATTTGCGAAGTCAGGGGCTGTTGGATTTCTTCTTGCGAAACGCATGCGGCTAATTCGCGTTACCCCACGTATCGCTAGATTCGGGTCGATACCCAGATGGCGATTCAGGTTGACCAAGCGTCGCCAAACAAACGGCAGCTCATTTCGTTCGCGCCCGCTACTTGCCTTCGTCGCGTTTGACGGTGATGATTCGATCCACCGCCGTTTCGAGTTCCTGGCGCGTGCCGTCCGTCCAGCGAATTTCCAGTTTGACCTGATCCTTGTGATTGCCCAGGCCGAAGTGCACGGTGAGATCGTTCTGATTGCCCTGGCCCGTGGCGCCTTCGACCTGCCGCGTGAGCGTCTGCTCGCCGAGGCGCACGCGAACCTGCGTGCCGATGGCCGCGCGATTCACCTTGCCGCCGCCTTCGAGATGCACTTTTAGCCAATGGTTTTTGGTTCCCGGGTTGCGGAAGAGTCTGCCGCCGGTGACCAGGTCGAGTTGGCCGTCGTTGTCGAAATCGGCCCAGGCCGCCTGATAGGTCAGCGCCGGCGTGATTCCCGCGCTCGCCTTGATCTCCTCAAACTTCCATTTGCCCAGGTTTCGATAGAGGACGCTCTTATCGCCGGCGTAAACCGTCGTGAAGTAAAGATCGAGCAACCCGTCGTTGTCATAGTCCCCCAAGGTGGGTGAGGCGTACGATTCCTGCCAGCGCAGCTTGGCAGTCTTGGTCATGTCCTCGAAATGCCATTTGCCTTTGGGTCCCTTGTTGCGCAGAAACTGGGAGCGATCCTGGTAGTCCGGCGGATGGCTGAAGTTGCCGACGAAGAGATCGAGATGACCATCGTTATCGAGATCGCCCCAGGCCGAGCCGATCGTGTGTCCGTAGGCTCCGAGCTTTTGGTTGCCGGCAGCGCCATAAGCGTGGGCAATGTCCGTGAACTTGCCCTTGCCGTCGTTTTTCCAGAGCAGGTTGGGCTGGAGCCGATAGTTCGAGACGAACACGTCGAGGTGGCCGTCTTCATCGAAATCGGCAGCCGTGACTCCGCGGGCGCGCAGGATTCGAGTCTGTCGCCAGGTCTCGACAAAGCGTTCGCCTTTTTCACTCATGAGGATGATGTCGGGATACTCTTTGTCGGGCCAAATCTCATAGCCGCCTAGGTAGAGATCGAGGAAGCCGTCGCCGTTGAAATCGCCCCAGGTAGCCCCCAGGCAAACTCGTCCCGGCAGCTTCGGCAGGATTTTCACTTCCTCGAATTTGTCGCCTTTGATGTTACGAAAGAGCCTTCCGCTTCCGTAACAGAACAGGTCGAGATAACCATCATTGTCGAAGTCGCCCCAGATCGCTTCGCCGGCCACATCGGCAACCTTTATGAACTTCTTCCCCTTCTCGTTGCGCCACACTTGGCCGCCCACACAGAGATCGACCCAGCCATCGTTGTCGAAATCGCCCCAGGCAGCGGTTCCGCCGCTCATCCCTTTCAAACCCATTGCTTCGGTAACGTCGATGAACCCCTTTTTCGCCTCCCCGGCCGCCGCATGCGTGGCGGGTTCGGTCGCAGTTCCCAGAAACAGACTCACGACCACAGCGATGGTCCCGACAGCCAGGAGAACGAACCGGGCCTTGAACAACGGAATTGTGGCCATGGTGTATTCCTCATAAAGCGGTGATCACGAGAATTACGCGTTGTCACCTTACAGCGTTCTCGATAGCCCGGCTACCCTGTCCTCGAATGTTTCCTGTAGTCCCGGCGCTAACAGGCGGTCGCTGGCTTCCCGCGCCCGCCGCAGCTAATGAGGTCTTGCCTCGCACCATCACTGGACCTTGACCACTCCATCCATCGCCTTGCCGCTGAACCGCCCGTAGATGCCGTCTCCCCATCTCAGGTTCTTGAGTCGTGTCATGCCCGTCAGGCGTTCTGCCAAAGGACCGGTCAGCGTGACGGCGGCAAGCGGCTCGCCGTCTTGAGTGATCGAGACCCTGGACCCACGGATGATGAACTCCATCTTGGTCGGCCCATCGGTCCACTTTGTGGCCGCCCCGAGGTGGCCCGGCATCGTCAAACGATAAACCGAGCCATAGGACTTCCATTTTTCGGGCGCCAAGAAGGGGAATTTTTTTGCGTCCCATTCAGCCGGCCATTTCGCCGATGTCGAGATGAACAAGTCCGGGCCGCTGGTAACCAGGCTGGTGACGCGTTGGCCCCACAGGTTCTTGACGGCGCTGTCGCGGCTTTCGATGTCGTAGGGGTGGACAATCTTATCGGAGAGAGAGGGATGGTCGAACATGCGACGTTCGAACGCCCAGGCCTTGCTGTCGGCGTTGTACCGCCACAATTCGCCCCACGGCCAGACGCCGACAAACAGATCGCCACCATAAATGACGGTGGTTTGCGCCTCCCGGGCGCTGCCGGAAACTCCATCCAGTTTCGGAGGCCAACCCGCCAGGTCGGTGATCTTCTTGCCATCATATTCGAACAAGCGACCCGTGGGATACTGCCCCATGAGCAATCGATCATGGTAGACCGCGGTCGAGTAGAGCTGATAGCTGACGGCAAGGTTCGGCTTGAGGAGCATGCGCCACGCGCCATCCTCGAAGATGTAGAACCCGCCGATATTGGAACCCGTGACGATTTGCTTGGCGAACTGGCCCCAGGCAAATGTGGTTTCACCGACCACGGGAAGCGTATGGATGATTGCCCTGGCGAGATCAACGCGATCCTGGCCCGGCGTCCATGGACAGGCATGAAGTTTGCTGAATCCTCCGCTGTCGCGCTGATACAGGCGGTAGCCGGCGTCGCCGCGGTTGACGTGATAAAAGCAAAGATGGCCATGTGCGTAGAAGAAGCGTTGATAGCTGCCCGCGCTCGGCGGATTCAAGATGGTCTTGCCGCGATACTTCACCGTGCTGTTGCCAAATTCCAACAAAGCGTTGCCGACGCGCATGGCCTCATCGCTGCTGCCGATACCCGGCACGTCCCGCCATTCGTGCGTTTTCTGATTCCAGGCCCGAACCGTGCCGTAGGTGGAGTAGACGGCCTCGTCGCGACTGTAAAGGTAGGTTCCACACAGGTTGTTGGGCCGAGGAAGTCTTTCGAGCGTGAATGCTCGCTTGCCATCCGTCGGACGCACATAGAACTGGATTGCATGCCGATCGGCGCGGAACTGCGTGTTGTAAAGGCCCTGAAACCCAGCTCCAACGACCAGCTTACCGTCGTCGCTGAGCGCTTCGAACAATGAGCCAAAGTTTTGGCCCAAGTCGCGTCCGCGGTCGATGGTGACGGAGATGTTTATTACGCGATCATCAGCCGCCCGTACCGTCGAACATACGGACAGCGACAGAAGGGCGAATTGCAGCGAACTTTTCCACGAGAGCATGATGAACTCCCGAGTCGGGGGTTTCCTTGAGTCACGAAAGTCCGCTCCTACAGCTTGCAGTAGCCTCAGCAGCGATCGGATTACTTTGCGTTGGGCTTGAAAGACTCAAACACGTCGGCAAGCACTCGGTCAGCCAGGCGGCCGAGTTCAGCCAGAATCATGGGCTCGGCCTCCGGAAGCAACGGCGAAGTGTTCGGCTCGTATCCGCCGTACTTATACGATTCGGCGGTGCAAATGTAGCCAAGATGTCCGTTGGCGTAACCGACGACGATCGGGATCGCTCGGTCGGCGATGGCCTTCTCGATCTTGAAGCCGTATTCGACCATCGGCTCGCCGGGAATGGTCAGTAACAGAAAATCACCGACGCGAAGTGCCTGCATCTCGCAGACCAGCTTGGCTTTTTTGCCAGGGAGTTCGATCCTGCTCGTCGCACATCGGAGCGGATAGATCGTCTTTCGTTTCGCAAGCGCCTCCCGGACAACGCTGCGATCGACGGCGCGCACCACGGCACACCCGAGGCTTCGGCCCGCCCACTTGATGTCCGCCTCGTCGCCGCAACGGTACGGCAAACCGGGCAAGTTCGGCCGAATATCGCCGGCGCATCCCTGCAAGAACATGGCATGAGTCTTGGGACCGTAGACCTTTTCGACAAAGGACTGGGCCTCGCCTGGGAAGTCGGCGCTGATTTTGGGGAAGCCCTTGGGGAAAGGCGGCGTCAACTTGTCGCCCCACGTGAAGACACAGGGATGGCATACGGCATGCATGAGGACGCTCATCGGCTCAAGCGTTTTGCCGTCGTCGAACCTCAGCACCTTGACGCGATGGTCGCACGGGCCATCTGGATTGAGCCGAACCACTGCCCGGCCATCAATCACCTTGCGACGGTTGATATTGAAGTCGATCCGGTCTTCCCCGTAACCGATGGTCACGGGCCGCATTTGCTTGGCGGCAACGGCGGAGGCCGCCCCGATCTTGGCAACCATGTCACGGCCCCAAGCGGACTCGCGCGACCAGCCTGGTCCCGAGTGATTATGCGACGTTGCGACCAGGATGTTCTTGGCCGGCGTCTTGGTTTTTTCGGCAATCGCTTCACGTAGCTGGGCAACCATGTCACTCGATGCTTCAATCAAGTCCAGGGTAACGATCGCGGCTCGCGTATCTCCGTTATCAAGCAAGAGCACGCCGGCACGAATGGGATCACGAACGCCGTTCGTTGGCCGCAGATGCCCGACCACCGGAGTATCGGGCGGCGGTGTGATATCGACCTTGGCCACGCCCGCGCGCAGATTCGATTCGACGCGGAATTGAAAATCGCCCTCGTCAAACGCGCCAGCGTTCCCAACCAATGAAGTGATGACGAGGCCCAGTAAGACGAACCGAATTGGAGACTTCATGGAGAGCATTCCTTTCCTGTGTTGCCTGGAATCGCAAGCGGGTTTAGCAGCTCAAAGCAGCTTAAAGCTGTCCATCATGACGGATTGAACCACGGAGCCGTAGGCGTCGTCGCCATCGAGGCAACCGAAGGCCGACGAAGGGAACGTCAAGAGAGCGTCATGAGAAATCTCCGGTTATTTGATACGTGTGGGAGGTTTCCAGCGCACCACTTCGAGATGCGTCTTGTCGTCTGCGCCGCGGTAGGAGTAGGACGTGACCAGAGTCCCATCTTTCAACTGCACTGTCGGGCCAAAGCCGCCGCCCTGGTACTTCCCGATCGGCGTGCGCGTGTCGAGCATGATGCGGTCCTTCGAGAAATCGAACTCGAAGCCGTCCCCGGTTTCCGTTCCCACAATCGCCCGCACGCCCAGCGACGGCCTCAGGTCGCGGACCGTGAAGGTCAAGAGCAGACGCTTGTCCTGTAAACGCAGCAGCGACATGTACATCTCGCCGTAGTCGCCGAAGTCGCGGATGCGGTCGAAGGTCTTGCCCTCGTCCTTCGACGAGAACAGGATGCAGTGGTCGGCCTGGTCGTTTTTCGCCGTGATGGGTTTGTCCTTGATCGGCAGTTCGTTGCTATCGACGCGAACCAGCGCCCAGATCTTGCCGGACTTCGCCTGCCACAGCCAGGTCTCGCCGCCGAAGAAGCCGTACTTGCTTTTGAAGTCTTTTGGTTCGCACTTAACGGTCTTGTCCCAGGTCTTGCCGTTGTCCTTTGAACGCCACATCAAGAAGGGGCCATCGCCGCCATCGTAATCGACGCCGAGCAGGAGCGTACCGTCTGCCAGTTGCAACACGTTGCGCGTCGTATGGTTGGACGCTTTCGGCTTGATTCCCTCGGACTCGACACGGATCGACTCCCACGTTTTGCCGCGGTCGGTCGAGCGATGCAGGAAGCCGCAGGTGTAGCCCCATTGGTTCCGAACGTCGTTTGCGAGGAGATGACCGGTGATGAAGAGCGTGCCGTCCTTCAACAAAGTGAGATACGGCTCGCGGCCGAGCAGATCGAGCTTTTCGGCCTTCGACCAACTCTTGCCGCCGTCCTTGGAGCGGAACAGTAAGTTCTGCTCCATCACTTTGTTGCCCCCGCGTTTGTGCTGGTGGAACGCAACCAGGATCAGTTCGCCAGAGGGAAGCATCACAAGGCACGGCTTGTAGTCGTCGTCATCGCCGAGAGGAATGCGTTCGCCGGTGAGTGTGTCCGACGGCGGTGACGCTCGATCTTTCGCAGGAAGGTCGGCAGCGACCAGTCGAAACGAATCCATCACGATCGACTGATCGACCTTACCATAGGGGTCGTCACCGCCGACGTGGCCTAAGACGAAGATGCGTCCGTCCTTCGACTGCACCGAGCGAGGATAGTAGGCCGTGCCGGGGACGTTGAGCTTGTTCCAGGTCTGGCCCGCGTCGGCCGATCGTTGCAGGATTCCTGTCTTGGACAGCTCTTTGTATTCACGCGACCAGCCCGGTCCCGAGTGATTATGCGACGTTGCGACCAGGATGTTCTTGGCCGGCGTCTTGGTTTTTTCGGCAATCGCTTCACGTAGCTGGGCAACCATGTCACTCGATGCTTCAATCAAGTCCAGGGTAACGATCGCGGCTCGCGTATCTCCGTTATCAAGCAAGAGCACGCCGGCACGAATGGGATCACGAACGCCGTTCGTTGGTCGCACATGCCCGACCACGCCCGCGCGCAGATTCGATTCGACACGGAATTGAAAATCGTCGTCAAACGCGCCAGCTCTCCCAACAGATAAGGCGATGACGAGACCAAGTGAAACGCATCGAAATGGAGACATCATGGAGAACCATTCCTTTCATTTCTTGCCTGGAATCGCGTGCGGGTTTTGGCCGCGAGCCTCAATCATCCCTTGCTGGGAAATTGAAAGGCGTAGAGTTTGGCATTCCGCATGGCCAGCCGCAATCGCACCGGTGTGCCGGCGAGCCGTGAAAGGTCGGCGTTGCCTTTCCAGGTCACGGTCTTGCGCAAATTGTTATGATAGACGCGGTCGTTGTCATCCAAGGAAAAGCCCGGCAGTGGCTTGCCCTCGGTCGTTTGCAGTTCCACATCGACATGCCCGCCGGCGCCGCAATCGACGTTGAGTTCCAAACGGTCTCCGGTGAAGATGAGCGGCTTGGTGACAAGTTCGCCCCCCGCGTTGCCGGCATTCGCCGAAACGAATCCGTCCAGCCGCAAGATCGCCCTGCTGATGACGCCCAGGCGTCGCTCGAAAGGTTGTGGCTCGCGAAGCCCGCCAGTGTGGGTAACGTCAAATCCGGAATAA
>Ga0194128_10010494_pt1 | contig 10998 bp, 9 predicted proteins | sample TA2KigCa65mmetaG_FD_148650 | JGI IMG/M metagenome (GOLD analysis project Ga0194128, IMG submission 148650) | Freshwater microbial communities from Lake Tanganyika, Tanzania - TA2015037 Kigoma Deep Cast 65m | ecosystem: Environmental > Aquatic > Freshwater > Lake | place: Tanzania: Lake...
CCAGCTCGGACTCGACCTCGGCGCGGAGCTCGGGGGGAACGGGCGGCAGCAGCTCCAGCTCCGAGAGGGCGGCCCGGAGGTAGAGGCCGGTCCCGCCGACGACGAGCGGCCTGCGCCCCTCCGCGAGCAACCCGTCGATCTCGGCGTGCGCCAGCTCCGCGAAGCGGCCGGCGCTGAACTCCTCGGCGGGATCGACGAAGGAGAGCAGCCGGTGCTCGAGCCGCTGGCGCTGCTCGGCGCTGGCCGCACCGCTCAGGGTCTCGAGGCCCCGGTAGACCTGGATCGAGTCGCAGTTGACCGCGACGGGGTCCTCGCCGCGCCCGCGCAACCCCTCGGCCAGCTCGATCGCGACGCCGGTCTTGCCGACGGCCGTGGGGCCGAACAGGGCGACGATGCGCGGCGCCGCGGCCATCGGCGCCGCCGGCGCTAGAGCGCGCGGCTGAGCAGCCGCTCCGCGCCGCTCAGGGTGGTCGAGGTCGCGCCCGTGATCTCGACGTCCACCAGCTCGCCAGGGGCAGCGGTCCCGTCGAAGTTGACGGTCTTGTTGTGCCGGGTGCGGCCGCGCAGCCGCGCGGGGTCGTTGCGGCTCGGTCCCTCGACCAGCACCTCCATCGTGCGGCCGACGAAGCGCTGGCCGCGCTCGGTCGCCCGTCGCTGCACCACCTCGACCAGGCGCTGCATGCGCTCGCGCTTGACGGCGTGCGGGAGCATCCCCTCCATCTCCGCGGCCTCCGTCCCCCGGCGCGGAGAGAAGACGAAGGTGAAGGCGCCGTCGTAGCCGACCTCCTCGGCGACCTCCAGGGTCTCGGCGAAGTCCTCCTCGGTCTCGCCCGGGAAGCCGACGATGATGTCCGTCGTCAGCGCGCAATCGGGAACGTGCTCGCGGATCAGCGCCACGCGGTCCATGTAGCGGCGCCTGTCGTAGGTGCGGCGCATGCGCTTGAGCACGGCGCTCGAGCCCGACTGCAGCGGCAGGTGGATGTGCTGGCACAGCGACCGCAGCTCGGCATGGGCGCGGACGACGTCCTCCTTCATGTCCTTGGGATGGGGGCTGGTGTAGCGAAGGCGTTCGATGCCCTCGACCGCGTCGACGCGGGCCAGCAGCTCGGAGAAGCTGATGCGGCGCTCAAGCGCCAGATCCCGGCCGTAGCTGTTGACGTTCTGGCCCAGCAGGGTCACCTCGAGCACCCCGTCGGCGGCCAGGCGCTCGACCTCGGCGAGCACCTCGTCGGGATCGCGGCTCTGCTCGCGCCCGCGCGTCGAGGGGACGATGCAATAGGAGCAGGCGCAATTGCAGCCCTGTGAGATCTGGATCCAGCCCTGGAACTCGCGAGCGCGCTTCATCGGCAGGTGCCCGGCGAAGTCCTCGAACTCGAAGTAGCCCTGGGCGCTGAGCGAGTCCGAGGTCAGGAACTCGGCCAGGCGGTGGATCTGCCCCGGCCCGAAGGCCACGTCCACGAAGGGGAAGCGGCGAAAGACCTCGTCCTTGACCGACTGCGCCCAGCAGCCGCCGACGCCGACGACGCGAGCCGGGTCCTCGGACTTGAGCCGCTTCGCCTCGCCCAGGTGGGCGATGAAGCGGCTGTCGGCCGACTCGCGGATCGAGCAGGTGTTGAACAGGATCAGGTCGGCCTCGGAGCGCTCGGAGGCCTCGGCGTAGCCGAGCGAGTCGAGCATCCCCTTCATGCGCTCGGAGTCGTGCTCGTTCATCTGACACCCGAAGGTGGTCACGTGGTAGCGCTTGGCCGCCATCGGCGTTGAGGCTAGCGGCCGCTCGCGATCCGCTCCCGCTCCCCGGCGCCGCAGCGCCACCGAGGAGAACGCGAGCGCCGGACGGCCCGGCGTCGGCTCAGCCGCCGTCACCACCCTGATCACCCTGCTCGTGCTGCTCGTCGCAATCGCGGTCCTCGCTCTCGTCTAGTACGAGAGCGGGGCCGCGCCGGCGGCCTACTCGACGGTGATCGTCCCTTCCATCCCGGCCTCGCGGTGGCCGGGGACGGTGCAGAAGAAGACGAACTCGCCGGGCACCAGCTCGACCTGGAGCTCGACATCTGACTCGGTGATCGTCTCGCTCCCGCCCAGCAGCTGCTGCTCGACGTCCTCGACCGCGACGTTGTGGGGCACCGCCGAGGGGTTCGTGTAGGCGATCGTGAGGTTGCCCGGGGTCGTCTGCAGCGAATCGGGCTCGAAGACGAGGGACCCGTCCTCGGGCGAGGTCAGCTCGAAGGTGTTCTCCTCCGCGGGCGGCGGAGGCGGCTTCTCGCCGCCGGCCGGCTTCTCGGTCTCCTCGGCTCCCTCCTCGGCCTGCGCCGCATCGGCCTGCTCCTCGGCCAGCTCCTCCTCGCGATGCTCCTGCTCCTCCTGCGCGTTGGCGACCGCGTAGGCGCTGGTGGCGATCACCAGCAGCCCGAACAGCGCCAGCACCGCGGCCATCGAGCGGTTGCTGGCCGGGAAGCCGCCCTTGCCCCGGATCCCGATCCAGGAGAGCACCAGGGCGGCCAGCACGAGGGCCCCGCCGAGGTAGTAGAAGATCGATCCGTCCATCGAGGCGAAATCCTACCCGGCCGACCGGTTCAGGCGGCGTCCGAGCGGCGCTCGAGCGCCCGCACCGCCTCGTAGGCGGTATCCACCGGATAGCCCCTCCGCGCCAGCAGCCCCAGCGCCCGGGCGCGCCCGGCCTCGCCCCCGGCGTAGGCTCCGCCGCCCTCGAGCAGCGCCAGCGCCCGCGCCACCGTCTCCCCCTCGTCCTCGCCGGCGAGCGCGGCCTCGATCAGCGAGCGCTCCACCCCGCGCGCATGCAGCGCCTCGGCGATCCGGTCCGGCCCCCAGCCGCGCAGCTCGCGCTTGTCCTCCGCGTAGCGGCGGGCGAAGCGCTCGTCGTCTATCGCCCCCTCCTCGGCCAGCGCCGCCAGCACCTCGTGCAGCTCCTCGCCCTCGACCCCGCGCTCGCCGAGCCAGGCCATCAGCTCCGCCTCGGTGCGCTCCTTGCGGCCGAGGGCACCGATGGCGAGCGCATATGCGTCCTGCTCAGGCAGCCTTCTTCTGCTTCTTGGCGGCCTTCTCGGCCTTCTTGTCGGCCTCGCCCCCGTCCTCAGCCCCCGCTCCGGCCTTCGCCTCGGGCGGCTCCGCCAGATCGCCGCCGCTCTGAGGCGGCGGGTCGGGCACGGCCTGCGGCCTCGGCGGCGCCTCGTCCCCGGACGAATCCCCGGCGCCGGCGCGCGTCTTCTCGTGGATCTGGCGCTCGAGCTCGTCGCGCAGCTCGGGGTTGTCGCGCAGGAACTCCTTGGTGTTGTTGCGGCCCTGGCCCAGACGGGTCTCGCCGTGGGAGAAGAACGATCCCGACTTCTGGATCAGATCGTGCTCCAGGGCCAGATCCAGCACCCCTCCCTCCTTCGAGATGCCCTGGCCGTAGGCGATGTCGAACTCGGCCTGCTTGAACGGCGGCGCGACCTTGTTCTTGACGACCTTGACGCGGACCCGGTTGCCGACGGCCTCGGTGCCCTCCTTCAGCGTCTCGATGCGGCGGATGTCGAGCCGCTGGGAGGAGTAGAACTTGAGCGCGCGGCCGCCGGGCTGGGTCTCCGGAGACCCAAACATGACCCCGATCTTCTCCCGGATCTGGTTCGTGAACAGGCAGAGGGTGTTGGCGCGGTTGAGGTTGCCGGCCAGCTTGCGCAGCGCCTGCGACATCAGCCTGGCCTGGAGCCCGACCGTCTGCTCGCCCATCTGGCCCTCCAGCTCGACCTTGGGCGTCAGCGCCGCGACCGAGTCCACCGCGATCACGTCCACCGCCCCCGAGCGCACCAGCACGTCGACGATCTCGAGCGCCTGCTCGCCGTAGTCGGGCTGGGAGATCAGCAGCTCCTCGGTGTTGACCCCGATCCGGCGCGCGTAGACGGGGTCGAGCGCGTGCTCGGTGTCGACGAAGGCGCAGACGCCGCCGCGGGCCTGGGCCTCGGCGATGATGTGGTAGACGAGGGTCGTCTTGCCCGACGACTCCGGCCCGAAGATCTCGACGATCCTGCCGCGGGGGACGCCGCCGACCCCGAGCGCGATGTCGAGCGGGAGCGCGCCGGTGGAGATCGACTCCACGTTGAGCGCGCCCTCGCCCTCCAGGCGCATCAGCGCCCCGGCCCCGAACTCCTTCTCGATGTGGCTGACGGCCGCCTGCAGCGCCTGGTCGCGCGCCTTGGCGTCCTTCTCCCCGGCCTCTCGGAGGGCGGGCTTGTTCGAGTCGGGCTTCGCATCTGCCATCTGGTCATCACCTCTCTGTCGATCTGGTCAGGCCGGCGGAAGCTCCAACTCAGCCATCGGCTCGTAGCGGGCACCGCTGGGGTGCAGGTGGGATCTGAAGACCACCAGACGCGTCGGACGGAACCGAACAGGTGTTCCCCCGAGCGGACCCGGCCGCTCGGCGACGATCGCGGGCTTGCGAGACCCCCGGCGCTCGGGCTTCACCCGGGCGACGGTCAGGTGAGGCCAGAACGGCCGCTTCTCGGCGCTGTGGAGGCGTGCGGCGACGAGCCGCGCCTCGATCTGCGCCTGGAGCGCCTCCGTCCCCGGCGAGCGCGCCTCGAGCGCGAACAGGCGGGGCCTGCGTCCGGGTGGCCTGCCGATGGGCTCGGGCGCGAGCGCGACCTCGGGGGCCGGGGAAGGCGGACCGGAGGGCGCCGCGCCGGCCGTCCCCAGCGCAACCCCGCAGATGCGCTCGAAGTCCTTCTCGGCCTGCCAGCCCAGGAAGACCAGGGTGATGTGCAGGTTCTCCGCCCGCACCGCCCTCAGAGCCGGATCCGCCAGCTCGCGGCGCTGCCAGGCCGCCAGGCCCTCCCGAACCTCGGCGGGCAGGTCCAGCGCAACGAACAGGCGCCCGCGGGGACTCTTCAGCCGCTCCTTCGCCATCCACCCCAAGCTAAGCGCCGGGCCCGCCGGACTCACCCCACCCCGTGCCCGGATATGGTCTCAGCACCCCCGGGGAAGGAGTGCGATGGCCAAGTTCGAGTACAAGACCGATGTCCTCACCTCGATCGTCGGCGAGGAGAAGCTGCGGATCGGCGACCTCGAGGACTCGCTGAACGATCACGGAGACGAGGGCTGGGAGCTCGTCACCCTCGTCCCCAACGTCAACATCCAGCGCGGCAAGGACGGCGACCTGCTGATCTACAAGCGCACCGCCTCCTAGGAGGCTTGCATGATCCTGGCGATCGCGCCCGACATCAACCGCCCGCAGCGGACGCCGAAGCGGGGCTGAGCGCAAGCGCCGGCCGCGGCTAGAGCTAGTCCAGGAAGGCGAGCAGGTCCCGGGCGTAGGCCTCGGGCTCCTCGAAGGCTCCGAAGTGCCCTCCCGAGGGCATCCGGGTCCAGCGGCGCAGGTCGGACAACACGCGCTCGGACCACTCCCGGGGCGGGTTCAGCGTCGCCAGCGTGTTCGACTCGGGCGCCTGCCCCTCGCTGCGCCCGGGGAAGACCGAGATCGCCGCGGGCACCGAGATCCGCTCGCCGGGCGCCAGCCGCCAGCGCTCCCGGCGCTCGGCCCAGTAGAGCCGCATCGACGGCGCGATCGCGTCGTTCGCCCAGAACATCGTCAGGAAGTCGCAGACCTCGTCCAGCGAGAAGCGGCGCTCCAGCTCACCGCCGGAGTCCGACCAGCGCCGGTACTTCTCGATCAGGTAGGCGGCGAGGCCGGCCGGGGAGTCGCTCAGCGCCGGCGAGAGCGCGTCGGGGGCGACCGACTGGATCAGCAGGTGGTGGCCCTCGCGCCGCAGCCAGCGCTGCGCGCGGTCGGCATACGCAAGCTCCTGCTCGGACATCGGCGGGTCGGCCAGGTCCACCGGCGTCGGCAGCACCCCCGGAGTGCTGACATACAGGCCCGTCACCCGCTCGGGCGCGTCGAAGGCCATGCGCGCAGCGACGACCCCGCCCCAGTCGCCGCCGGCGAGCGCGTAGCGGTCGAGCCCGAGGCCGGCGTCGAGCAGCTCGCGCAGCCGCGCCGAGACGCCGGCGACGTTGAGCGGCTCGGGCGGCGGCTCGGACCAGGCGAAACCCGGCAGCGAGGGCACGATCACGTCATTCCCTGACTCGGCCAGGAGGCGCCCGGCCGCCTCGTACTCGATCGGCCCGCTCGGCCAGCCGTGCAGGAGCACCACCGGGATCCCTCCCCTGGCGCCGAACCTGAGGAAGTGGGTCCCGTCCCAGCGCGAGCTGCCGAGCTCGTCGAGGCGAAGTAGGCGCTTGAAGTCGTAGTCCTGCGCCCAGTGCCGGCAGACACGCTCGGCCTCGACCAGGTCGGTCCCCAGCTCCCAGCCGCCCCCGGGCGGCTGCGGGGGCCAGCGCGTGGCCTGCAGCCGGTCCAGCAGCTCGGCGACTCGTTCCCTCTCGAAGCCGATCGTGAACGGCTCGACGCCGCTCACCGCGGCGGCTCCCGGCCCTCCAGCAGGTAGCGCAGCAGGTGCATCGCAACCGCGACCGAGCGGCCGCGGACGTCGGCGCGGTCGCCGGGCAACACGATGTCGCGCGGCAGCACATCCCCGGCGGCGCTCTTGACGCAGAAACAGACGTAGCCGACCGGCTTCTCCTCGCTGCCGCCGTCGGGCCCCGCGATCCCCGTCACCGCGCAGGCGACGTCGGCGCCGAGCCGCTCCAGGGCCCCGTCGGCCATCGCCTCGGCGACCTCGGGAGAGACCGCCCCGTGGCTCTCGATCATCCCTGGATCCACCCCGAGCAGCTCGGCCTTGGCCTCGTTCGAATAGGCGACGACGCCGCCGCGGAAGTACGCGGAGGCGCCGGGCATGTCGGTCAGCCGCCCCGCCAGCAGCCCGCCGGTGCACGACTCGGCGACCGCGACCGTGCGCCCCTCGAGCCGCTTCGCGACGACCTCCCCGATCGTCTCGCCGGACTCGCTGAAGGTCCACTGGCCCAGACGCGCCTCCAGCCCCTTGCGCAGCGCCTCGACCGCCGCCTCCTCGCCCGCGCGGTGGCGGACATCGGTGATCAGCTCGCCGCCGCGCAGGCAGGTCGTGATCTCGAGCGGCCCCAGGTCGGTCTCGTCCTCGATCTCGCGCAGCGCCTGCGCCAGCTCGGACTCGGGGACCCCGAACATGCGGATCGAGAAGGCCTCGAAGGGCTCGGCGCGGTCGAGCAGCGCACGCGCCGGCGCGGCCGCCAGCGCCCGGGGCCACATCTCGTGCAGCTCGCGCGGCGGGCCCGGCAGCACGACCACGACCGCGTCGCCCGCGGGCACCACCAGGCCGGGCGCCGTCCCCGCCGGATCGATCGCGGTAGCCCCCTCGGGAATCATCGCCTGCTTGCGGTTGGACTCGCGCAGGGCCTCGGCGTCGAACTTGAGCCGCCGGGCGAAGTTCTCGAGGATGCGCTGGATCTTCTCCTCCATCTCGGTGTCCAGCACCAGGTCGCGCCCGGTGAACCGCCCCACGACCTCGGCCGTGAGGTCGTCCGCGGTCGGCCCCAGGCCGCCGCTGGTCACGATCAGGTCGGCGCCCTGGTCCCGCATCGCCCCCAGCGCGGCCTCCAGGTCCTCGGGGCGATCGCCGACGATCGCGATCTGGATCACCTCGACCCCCAGCTCCCCCAGCCGCGCCGAGATCCAGGGTCCGTTGCGATCGCTGATGAACCCGCTCAGGACCTCGGTCCCCGTGACCAGGATCCCCGCCCTCACGTCTGCGCTCCGCTCGCTCACGCGCGGGATTCTGACGGGTCGCGGCCCGCCCGCGCCGACGGCTCCGCTCGCTCACGCGCGGGATTCTGACGGGTCGCGGCCCGCCCGCGCGGCGCAGGGCCCCGGGTCGTGACCGTTTCCGTCGCTATGGCGACGGGAGCGCGACAGGAGCTCTCGGCGAGCGCCGTCAGAGCCCGAGCGAGCGCACGCCGGACTCGTTCCAGCCGAGGTGGTGGGCGACCTCGTGGCGGACCGTGCGCTGAACCTGGGCGCGCAGCAGCTCGTCTTTCCAGCCGAAGTCGCGCGTCAGCGTGTCCTCGTAGACGATGATCCGGTCGGGCCAGCTGTCGTTGGCGACGGTGCCGCCCATGTAGTGCCCGTAGGCGCCGAACTCGTGTCCCCGCCGGCTGACCACCACCGGCGTCGTCTCCAGCACCCGCTGGAAGTCCGGCGGCAGCTCGTCGAGCGCCTGGATCACCATCTCGTCGAACTCGCTCGGCGGGCTCTCGGGGGGCGGCAGCGAGGCGAGCAGCTCGCTGCGATCGATCAGCTTGCGGAACTCGGGCTCGGGCATCTCCTCGCCGATCAGGGCGACCGTCACCCAGGCGGTCAGAAGCACGATCGCCGCTGCGCCGACCAGCAGCGTCAGCAGGTCCTCGAGCCCCGCCAGCGACGGCGGGTTGAGCAGCAGGAGCAGCAACCCCGCGAGCAGGGCGGTCAGGGCGGCGGCGCGCAGCGGGGCTCGGAACGCGTCCCTCATCCCCACCAAGGGTAGGGCGCGGCCCCGGTCGCCCCGCGGAGGGTCAGGCGTCGGGGGCGCCTGCGAGCTCGGGCTGCTCGCCCGTCTCGTCCTCGGCGGGGGAGGCGGCGGGGTCAGGTGAGCCGCCGCCCAGCACGCGCGGCAGGTCCGCCATCGAGACCAGGACCTGGCGGGGCTTCGAGCCCTCGTAGCCGGAGATGATGCCGCGGCGCTCGAGCATGTCGATCAGGCGGCCGGCGCGGGTGTAGCCGACCCGCAGGCGTCGCTGGATCATCGACACAGACGCCGTCCCGGACTCGACCACCACCTGCGCGGCCTGTTGCAGCAGCTCGTCCTGGTCGGGGTCGAAGTCCTCGTCGCCGGCCGCGGCGTCGCCCGAGTGCTGGACGGCCTCCAGCAGCTCCTCGGCGAACTCGGGCTCGCCCTGCTCGGCCCAGTGGTCGGTGATCTTGGCGATCTCGGCCTCGGTCACGAAGGCGCCCTGGATGCGCTGCAGCTTGCCGGTGCCGGCCGGGCGGAAGAGCATGTCGCCCTGGCCCAGCAGCGTCTCGGCCCCACCCTGGTCGAGGATCACGCGCGAGTCGACCTGCGAGGAGACCGCGAACGCGATCCGGGCCGGGATGTTGACCTTGATCGTGCCGGTGATGATGTCCGTCGAGGGGCGCTGGGTCGCCAGCAGCAGGTGGATGCCGACGGCGCGCGACTTCTGCGCCAGCCGAATGATCGCGTCCTCGACCTCGGCGGGCGCGACCATCATCAGATCGGCGAGCTCGTCGATCACGCAGAGGATGTGGGGCAGCGGCGGCTCGCCGGCGGCCTCGCGAGCCTTGTTCAGCTCGACCAGGTTGCGGGCGCGCGCCTGCTCCATCACCCCGTAGCGGCTCTCCATCTCGGCGATCAGGTTGGCCAGCACGTTGGCGGCCAGCCGCGGCGAGGTGACCACCGGCGTCAGCAGGTGGGGCACGTGCTCGTAGTGGTTCAACTCGACGCGCTTCGGGTCGACCAGCACCAGCCGCACCTCGTTGGGTGACGCATGGAGCAGGATCGAGCTCAGGATCGCGTTGACGCTGCCGGACTTGCCCGAGCCGGTGGTGCCGGCGATCAGGGCGTGCGGCATCTTCTGCAGGTCGGTCCAGATCGCGGCGCCGCTGATGTCCTTGCCGAGCCAGGCGACGAGGGGTGAGGCGCCTGCGGGCCGGCCCCCGTAGATGTCGCCTAGGCGGACCAGCTTGCGACGCACGTTCGGGACCTCGACGCCGACGGCCTGCTTGCCGGGGATCGGCGCCAGGATGCGGATGTCGGTCGAGGCGAGCGCGTAGGCCAGGTCGTCCTTCAGCGCCGTGATCTTCGAGACCTTGGTCCCGGGGGCGAGGCGCAGCTCGTAGCGGCTGACGTGGGGACCGACGACGGTGCCGACGATCCGGGCCTCGACGCCGAAGTGGCCGAGGGTCTCCAGCAGCGTCCTGCCGATCGCCTCGTGGTCGCTCGAGTCCGGGCCCGTGTCGGGCCTTCCCTGCTCGAGCACGGCCTCGGGGTCGGGCGGGTCGTAGTCGACCTCGTCGGACTCGGTGATGCCGTCGGGGCTGCGGCGGTCCCCCTGGGGCGTCAGGTCTACGACCTCGCCGGGCCCCTCCGCGATGTCCTGGGCCTCGAGGTCGGGATCGAGGTCGACGGCTTCGCCGTCATCGCCCATCTCCTCGGCCTCGCCTGCGGGGACATGCGCCTCGGACGCGTCCGCCTTGGCAAGCCTGATCGTCTCGGTCGTGTCGTCCTCGTCGCTGAGCTTGACCGCCTCGTCGAAGTTGGCGACGCCGGGCGCCGCGGGCTCGACGGCCGGCGGCTCGACACGGCTGATCACCGGCTCCTCGAGAGGCTCCGGCGGGCCGAAGACCGGCTCGGTGTCGACCGGCTCGGTCGCGACCAGGTCGGGGTCGGTGTCGTGGCCGCCGCGCGACTCGCGCATCAAGGTCGCGAACTCCGAGGCGCCGCTGCGGGCCCGGGAGAGCCCGCGCCCGGCGGCCGCGACCATGTCCGAGACCGAGCGTCCCGCCACCAGCAGCAGGCCCGTGCAGATCAACAGCACGGCGATGATGTGCGCGCCGATGCGCTGGAAGAGCGTCGTGCTGGCCCAATAGAGCACCTCGCCGAGCACTCCCCCGTGCTCGCTGAAGAACCCGGGGTCGAACAGCTTCTCGCGGGCATCGTCGGGGCCGAGCCCGGCGGTCTGGGCCGCGAGCGCCAGCAGCAGGCCGGCGCAGATCGCGAACACGCCCGCCGCGAGCGCGCGCGGCGAGGGCAGCATGGGGCGCAGGATCAGCCCCAGGCCCGCGAGCCCGAGGCCGACCGGGAAGACGATCGCGGCGCCCCCGACCGCGTGGGCGAGCGCGACCTCGGTGCCGTTTCCGAACGAGCCGCCGTCCCAGCCCAGGTAGATCACGTAGCCGAGGTACACGGCCAACGCCAAGCAACTCAGCCCGAGCAGGTCGAGGCGGCGCTGGCGCGCCTCCTCGGCCGTGACCCGGCGCCCGCGGGCGCCTCCGGCGGGCGCGCGGCCCTTGGCCGCGCG
>Ga0194128_10010499_pt1 | contig 10995 bp, 11 predicted proteins | sample TA2KigCa65mmetaG_FD_148650 | JGI IMG/M metagenome (GOLD analysis project Ga0194128, IMG submission 148650) | Freshwater microbial communities from Lake Tanganyika, Tanzania - TA2015037 Kigoma Deep Cast 65m | ecosystem: Environmental > Aquatic > Freshwater > Lake | place: Tanzania: Lake...
ACTTCACATTGCAAGAAAACCTTGTGGTTAATAGTCATTTGGTTTATATCGAAAGAAACGGCTGTTCGGCGTGGCTCGTAACTTCAACTACCGCAGGTGAGACCCCAAGTCGGTTTACCCACGTTGCAATGGCCGGTGCGAGCGGACGCTGAACGCGCACCCAAACATGCAAATCGCGCACGTCACAACTAATCATCTGAGTCTGGTGAGCGCGTGCAACCTCGTCAGCAATGGCACAGGCATCGGTTGGCCCTGCTATGGCGCGACCGGCGCCAGCCAATGCCGCTTGGTCAGCTGCGGTCTCTGCCAGATTTCTCGCAACTGAAACATTCATCAAAAGCATCGTGACCATCGCGACCGCAGTTGTCGCCAACGTGGTTAACCCCACGAAGACCGTCACTTACCTAAGGCGCGAATGACCCCGTCCAATAAGAAAATGTGGAAACCTAAGCGCTGGGAATTACGCCTTCATTCTCAAACTGCTCGAGCCACCAAACAAGCCAGCTAGCGACCTCGCCATTTTGATACGCGTGCAGCGCGCGCACATAACTAGGGCGCCCTGCCCGCCAAAAACACATTTCGGGCGCCACCAGCCCTGCGGGGTCTAGCCCGCGAGATGCAAACAAATACCTAGGCACCGCTCGAGCAACCAGCCCGCTACCCCACTGAAACGGACGAGCAAGTGCCAATTCAGCATGAACCACGCCAGCGACCACGAGTGCTGAAACTTCGCGCGGCGCTGCCCAGAGTTTCGCTATCGCATCGAGTCGAGCTGGCAATTCGGTCGCCACGGGCACGAGACCGAGATTTAACGGGTCATCGGCATCGGCGCGCGCTGTGTCGGGTGCAACAGATTCAATGCGAGGCCGGCCTAAGTCTTCGTCTGACACGAATCCAGCGCCAGCCGCACTTGCGATTCGCGCGAGAACCCCGAAAGCACCGAGTGCGCGATCGCCAACCGCACCTGCTGCAGCCGTCGTCGCCCGCATCGCGGCTCGCACCACCGCAACCAACGGCTCTTCGCGGGCTGAACCCAGCGACGACATCTCTGACCACGGGTATTCAGCACCCTCTAGTGCCGCACTGGCCCAAGCACCGCGATTTAGCGAAAGCTCGGCCGCAGCCTTTCGATCAAACCGACGCTCCATATATATGGCATCAACCTGGGCCCGCACCGCGCTGGCGAGCCCAGCAACTTCGTCGCTAGCCGCAGCAGCAACGAGTCCGCTCAGACTGCAGACGCGATAAGCCTGATTTCGCTCAACATTCACTTAGGTAGCCTCTTGCAATCATGAACGAAACGCTTTCGAATCTGCTGGTCGAAGACCGCACCTTCGCACCAAGCCCTGAATTCGTGGCAGCAGCCAACGCCGACGCCACTCTCTACCACCAAGCCGAAGCAGATCGCCTGGCTTTTTGGGACGCACAAGCCGAAAACCTGCAGTGGCAAAACAAGTGGAACGAGACGCTCGATTGGTCAAATGCCCCGTTTGCAAAATGGTTCATCGGGGGCAGGCTAAACGTTTCGGTCAACTGCCTAGATCGCCATGTGGCAGCAGGTCACGGTGACCAAATCGCCATTTATTGGGAGGGCGAGCCGGGTGACCAGCGAACTCTCACTTACCAAGAATTACTAACTGAGGTTTCGAAAGCTGCCAATGCCCTAACCGAGTTGGGCATCAAACCCGGCGATCGCGTCGCCATATATATGCCGATGATTCCCGAGGCGGCCGTGGCAATGCTCGCGTGCGCCCGCATTGGCGCCCCTCACTCGGTGGTCTTTGGTGGGTTTAGTGCTGAGGCACTGCGTAGCCGAATCGAAGATGCCCAAGCGGTGGCAGTAATTACCGCGGACGGGGGCTATCGCCGAGGCAAACCACTCGCCCTCAAACCAGCCGTTGACGAAGCCGTCGCGCAATCGCCATCGGTCAAACACGTGCTTGTCGTGCGCCGCACTAATGACGATGTCGAATGGCACCCCGAACGCGACCTCTGGTGGCATGAATTGCTTGCCAATCAGCCCGTCACTCACGAACCGGAATACTTCGATTCCGAACATCCGCTTTTCATTCTCTACACCTCGGGCACGACCGGTAAACCAAAAGGCATATTGCATACCTCTGGTGGGTATCTCACCCAAGTGGCCTACACGCACCGCGTCGTCTTCGATCTAAAACCTGATACCGATGTCTATTGGTGCACGGCTGATGTTGGTTGGGTAACCGGTCACAGCTACATCGTCTACGGGCCCATGGCCAATAGAGCGACTCAAGTCATGTACGAGGGCACACCCGACACCCCACACAAAGGGCGGCTTTGGGAGCTTTGTGCCAAATACGGCGTAACCATTTTCTACACGGCACCAACGGCTATTCGCACCTTCATGAAATGGGGTACCGAATTCATCAACAAACACGACTTGTCGAAATTGCGGTTACTTGGCTCGGTAGGTGAGCCGATTAACCCCGAAGCTTGGGTGTGGTACCGAGAACACATCGGTGCTAATCGCACCCCAGTCGTTGACACGTGGTGGCAAACAGAAACCGGCGCAATCATGTTAAGCCCCTTGCCAGGCGTGACAGCTGCAAAACCCGGCTCAGCAATGTGCCCGCTGCCAGGTGTTGTCGCACAAGTAGTCGATGAAAACGGAACTGCCGTCTCACCTGGACACGGTGGCTACTTAACTCTTAGTGAGCCGTGGCCCAGCATGTTGCGAGGAATTTGGGGCGACCCACAGCGCTACATAGATACCTATTGGTCCCGCTACCCGGGCAAATATTTCGCAGGCGACGGTGCCAAGTTAGACAAAGACGGCGACTACTGGCTATTGGGTCGCGTTGACGATGTCATGAACGTCTCAGGTCACCGAATCTCTACTACCGAAGTCGAATCAGCTTTGGTGTCACACCCCCAAGTTGCCGAGGCCGCAGTAGTTGGCGCCAACGACGAAGTGACGGGTCAAGGAATCGTGGCCTTCGTGATCTTGCGCCAAGGCGCCGAGTCACCCGGTGAAGAAGTTGCGCACGAACTGCGCGACCACGTCACCAAACAAATTGGCGCGATCGCAAAACCTCGCCAAATATTGGTGGTTGCTGAGTTACCTAAGACGCGTTCGGGCAAAATCATGCGCAGGCTGTTGCGCGATGTTGCCGAGCACCGTTCACTAGGCGACGTGACGACGCTTGCTGACCCAACCGTTATGACGTTGATCGAATCTGGGCTTACTAGTGCCCCCGCTGAAGATTAAGCAGAGAACCAACTAAAGACTTGGCTGCCAAGAAGAAGCGCTTCGTAGTACTTAATCGCTTGCCCACGGGTGAGCGAAAGTGGCTAGCAGGGGTGCTACGCGACGAAACCCTTGGCGGTGGCCTCTTAATCGGGGCAGCCTTGATTGCATTCGTAATGGTCAACTCACCACTGCGTGACGTTTACGAGACCATCATCAACACCACAGTTGGGCCTGCGTCGTTAAATCTCAATCTCACCCTTAGTAAATGGGCAGCCGACGGCGTGCTTGCTCTCTTCTTCTTTGTGGCGGGTCTTGAACTAAAACACGAGTTCGTACTAGGTCAGTTACGTACTTGGCGCCTGGCATCAGTGCCAGTGGCAGCAGCAGTTAGCGGGATGATCTTCCCCGCGATTGTTTTCTTTGCGCTAACGACTACCCAGCCTGAAGCTAGACCAGCTTGGGCTGTGCCAATCGCAACCGATATCGCCTTTGCGCTTGCGGTTCTTGCAGTAGCTGGACGGGGGCTACCCGCCGCACTTCGAGTTTTCCTACTGACTCTGGCGATCGTTGATGACATCGGCGCAATTACCGTGATCGCGATCTTCTACACCGAAGAAATCAAATTCATTCCACTAGTGATAGCAATCGCCCTGCTTGCCCTCTATGCCCTACTGCAGCGTTTGCGGGTTTCGTCTGCGTTCATTTACGTACCGCTTGTACTAGCAACTTGGGCTGCAACACATGAAAGTGGCGTACACGCAACGATCGCTGGTGTGGCACTCGGTCTTTTGACACGGGTAAAGACTGCACCTGGTGAGGCTTGGTCACCTGCTGAGCGTCTTGAGCGATGGGCTAGACCACTTTCTGCACTCGTTGCATTACCGATTTTTGCTTTCATGGCTGCGGGTGTGCCAGTAGTCGGGGTTGATATCGGCAAAGTACTTACTCAACCTCTCGTACTCGGTGTGATTTTTGGGCTAGTGGTTGGCAAGCCAATCGGGGTCTTGGTCGGCACTTGGGCGATAACCCGATTCACGAACGCACAGCTAAACAAGGCACTGTCTTGGTTAGACATTGCGGCTGTGGGCACTCTGGCTGGTATCGGTTTCACGGTCTCGTTGTTGATTACCAAGTTGGCCTTCCCTGATTCGCCAGACCTAGTCACCTCTGCCAAGACGGGTGTGCTTTTCGGCAGCATCCTTGCTGCTTTACTCGCGGTGGTTTTCTTAAGGCTGCGAAGTCGCACATATGCCAAGTTCAAGTCCAGTAAGGCAGATCCGATTCCTGACGTGCCTTACGAGCCGACTACTGTTTGAAGCCGTGAACGCTGCCCCGACGAACAACAGCCCAAGAAATGAAACCTTTACGAACGACAAGCGTGAAAAGGTTTCGATTCGCGAGTTAATCGTGCGTATTTTGGCCGACATCACACTTATTTTGCGGGCCGAAATTGAAAACCTAAAGAACGAAGCAGTTTCGCAAATTCGAACGTACGTCACTCGAACTGCCAGTGAAATCGTTCAAAAAGAAATTTTGCCCCCTCTTAAAGCAACTGCTCTACCGTCAGCACTGATTGGCCTAGGTGTGGCACTAATCGCCACTGCCGGCTTGCTGTTTACTTTCTCTGGCGTTTACGGATGGGTTGAGTCCGGTATGCCCACGTGGCTTGCTTTCTTGGTGCAAGGTCTGATCTTGTTGCTGGTTGCCCTGATTCTGATAGCAGTCGCCGCAGCACTTTTGGCGCGATACGCGAAAAAACTAGAGGCGAAAAAAGCTGCCCCGAAGGCAGTCTCGAACTCAAACCCGAACCAGTGACCCGACTGCCCGAACCCGGGCAGGCAATTCGATTAGCAGGCCCGTGGGTTCACCGCGATGTGTCCGCAAACGGTTCACGCTTTCACTTGGTGCAAATGGGTGAGGGGCCACTCGTGGTGTGCTTGCACGGGTTCCCGCAATATTGGTACGCCTGGCGCAAGTACTTGCCACAAATTGCGGCCGCCGGCTTTACCGCAGTAGCCATGGATCTTCGCGGTTACGGCGGCTCAGACCACCCACCTGACGGCTACAACCCATACACACTCAGCGCCGATGTTGCCGGCGTGATCGCGGTACTCGGTTACGAAGATGCGGCAGTCGTCGGGCACGGCTGGGGCGGCCAAATCGGTTGGACGATGACTACCGCTCACCCGAAATCGATCCGCAATTTGGTGGCGATCTCGGCCCCACACCCCAGGCGGCTGCGCGAATCGCTCATCAAACAACGAGGCCAACTAAAAGCAACCCTCGAGAGATTCATGATGCAAATACCTTGGTGGACTGAGCGAACTTTGCGTGCCGGTGATGCCATTGAAGTAGAGAAGATCTTGCGTCGGTGGTCTAGGAGCACCGGGTGGTTGACCCCTGAAGTTGCTGGTAATTACCGAGCAGCCATGAAGGTTCTCGACACGGCGCACTGTTCGCTCGAATACGCCCGATGGGCTACCCGAAGCCTTTATCGAACCGACGGAATCAACTACTTCAAATTGATGTCTGAGCCGACGACCGTGCCGGTGCTACAGATTCATGGCCAAAAAGATCGACTGGTCTTAGCTGAAACCGCTCGTGGTTCTGATGAATACGTCAGCGGGAGATACGAATTCCTAGGACTCCCCGATGTTGGTCACTTCCCTCATGAAGAGGCGGCAGATGAACTAGTTGGTCTCGTTACGAATTGGTTATCTCAACCGGCAAACCGAATCGATCGATGACGACTATCAGCGCTTCACGAGCCTGACTTGGCAGATACTCCTCAACTAGTACTACAACTTGATTTTGTGGCAGGGGCGCTAGTTCGTCAACCCAGCTGACGAGAACACTCGACGCCACCAACCAGACGACAATCGCCATAGCCGCAGCGCCAACTAATGCACCTGCAAGATGGTCTAGAAAACGCAATATGCCAAGTGGCAACACCACTGGGCGAATCATGCGAGCCAAAATTCCTGCCCCGACACCGCCGACTACTGCCCCACCGACGACACCACTAAACGAAACTGCTGCGACAAAGAGCGGGTTACCAAAGATGCGCTCTGCCACTACGGGGAAGAAAACCAACCCGACAACCGCACCTGCAATGACGCCCGCGCCCCAAACGACCGTGCGCAAGAGCCCCCGTCCATAACCTGCTATCGCAAACACAGCGACGAGGGCCAAGATTGCAATCTCTAACCAACTAAAGCCAGACATCTGTTACTGCTTTACCAACGCGTCTGCAATCACAGGGTCAGTCGGGCCCTCACCGTAAGCAGGACACAAATCGTCAATCGGGCAGGCGCCACAAGCTGGTTTGCGTGCGTGACAACGCCTACGCCCGTGCCAGATCATTACTTGCGAGAGTTGGGTCCAGTATTTCGGTGCAAAAAGATTCATGATGTCTTGCTCAACTTTTTCAGGGTCTGTGTGTTTACTCCAACCGAAACGCCGTGAGAGTCGCCCCACGTGGGTGTCCACTGTTATGCCAGGTGTGTCAAAGGCGTTGCCCAACACCACATTTGCGGTCTTACGTCCGACACCTGGCAAGGTCACAAGTTCTTCGAGCGTGCTGGGAACCTCGCCACCAAAGCGAGTGACCAAGGCCTGCCCGAGCCCAATAAGGCTCTTGGCCTTGTTGCGATAAAACCCAGTTGATTTGATTACCGTTTCAAGTTCGGTCTGGTTAGCTGAAGCTAGATCAGCCGCCGTTGGGTACTTCGCAAAAAGCGCAGGTGTGACCATATTGACTCGATCGTCGGTGCATTGGGCAGACAAGATGGTGGCTGCAAGAAGTTGTAAGGGACTTTCAAAGTTCAGTTCACAATGAGCATCTGGGTAGGTCTTAACAAGCCGCTGATAGATGGTCCGGGGCTGCGTCGAGGTTTTCTTAGCTTTTTTCTTACTCGGCATGCGTGTGACGATAGGCACATCGCAGCGGCTACTGGTGCTAACGCGCCCAGACCCTCATGGTGCGACACAATAAAAGGTGTGACACGCTTTGGACATAGCCAACCTCAAATAGCCAGCAGCAAGACCAACGCAAGAAGGGATTCCGTTGGAAGTCGCACTGACTAACTCGCCATTGTTCGCCGCGCTGGACTCTGAAGCCGCGGCTTCACTGCGTTCTTCGATGACTGAGACTCGAATCAAAAAAGGGAATTCGATCTTTAATGAAGGCGACCCTGGCGACAAGCTCTACCTCGTAATCGAAGGCAAGATCAAACTAAGTTCTAAATCACCCGACGGCCGCGAAGCAGTGCAAGCAGTTCTTGGGCCAGGTGACATGTTCGGTGAACTCTCGCTATTTGACCCGGGCCCGCGCGCATCGTCTGCCATCGCGGTTACTGATGCCACGTGCGCCGGCCTTAGTCACGACGCGCTGCAACCATGGCTAAAGCAACGACCCGAAGTCGCTGAATCATTGCTGCGTTCTCTGGCAAACCGACTTCGCCGCACCAACGAAGCCTTAGGTGACCTCGTGTTCAGCGACGTGCCAGGCAGAGTCGCCAAAGCGCTCTGCGGCCTAGGTGATCGTTTTGGCAAGAACCGCGACGACGGGCTGTTGGTTTCTCATGACCTGACCCAAGAAGAGCTTGCACAACTAGTTGGCGCGTCTCGCGAGACCGTGAACAAAGCATTGGCTGACTTCTCTTCGCGAGGTTGGATCAAAATTGAACCGAGACGGGTCGTCATCATCGATTCGGAGAAGTTGGCTAAACGAGCTCGTTAGAGCGTCGGGTGCTTGCGCCTTTACTAGGCGAGCGGGCGTTTGAAGTAAGCGACCAAACTCTCTGGCGTTGGGCCTGGAACTACCTGAACGAGCTCCCACCCGTCTTGACCCCAGTTATCGAGAATGTCTTTGGTGGCGTGAATGAGCAGCGGCACCGTCGCGTATTCCCACTTAGATGCGCTCACAACCACATGTTAACCGCAATAGCCTCGCGAAGTGCAGTCTGAATTGTCGAACTCAATGTTTAGCCATCATCGCCTACTAATTGTGAGCGGTAAGGGTGGCGTAGGGAAATCATCTGTGGCAGCAGCAATTGCCATTGGGCTCGCAAACCAAGGCAAGCGAGTTCTGCTCGCCGAAACAGAGAACCGTCAGGCAATCGCGGCTTTGTTTGGACGGGGCCCGCTTGGCTACCAAGAAAAGTTGCTTTTGCGACGCGAATCTGGCGGCGAAGTTCATGGCATCGCGATTGACCCGGCAGGGGCACTGCTCGATTACCTCGACATGTTCTATGGGTTACGAAGTGCAGGCTCGATTCTCGAGCGAATTGGTGCCGTTAGCTTTATTTCAAACGTCGCGCCCGGGCTTCGCGACATATTGCTAACGGGTAAAGCTTGCGAAGCAGTGCGACGCAAGAGCGGCGATACCTGGGCATATGACGTCGTCGTGCTCGATGCGCCACCTACCGGGCGGATCACGAGATTCCTAAATGTCACCGCCGAGGTGGTCGGAATCGTCAAAGTGGGGCCGATTAAGCAGCAAGCCAATTGGGTTAGCGAGGTGCTGCACTCTGACCAAACTGGCATCTTGTTAGTAACCACCCCTGAAGAAATGCCGATACGAGAAACCATCGAAGCAAGTAATCAACTGCGTGAAATGAAGTTTCGCCTAGCCGGGGTCATCGTCAACATGGTCGCACCAGATCAACTCACTAAAGAAGAGGCGATAAGTCTTGAGTCGCCGTCAGCTGTTGACTTACTTGAAGGGCCCACTGAGTTAGTCGAGCCACTAATGGCTTTTGCAAAGGCCGAGCAGCTACTACGCGCGACTCAAAGTGATCAGCTGAGGCCATTACAAACCCTTGACACCGAGATGATCGAATTACCCAAGTTAGGGAACTCACTTGATTTGCTTCGAGTAACCGATCTAGCAAAACGGTTGACGTCTTGACTTCTGCGCTAGCCACAAAATCAACAACTTTTGATGTCGGTGCCTTGATTCGAGATGAGAGCGTTCGGATCTTGATTTGCTGCGGTTCTGGTGGTGTCGGTAAAACAACTACAGCAGCATCATTAGCAATCAGTGCTGCGCGAGTCGGGCGCAAGGTGTGTTTGATCACGATTGACCCGGCAAAACGGTTGGCGCAAGTGTTAGGTGTTGATCAGCTCACCAATTCACCCTCAGTCGTGAATTTGCCCGACCTGCCAGTTGGGGGGCAGTTACACGCGATGATGCTGGACATGAAGGGCACCTTTGATGATCTTGTGCGCAACGCAGTCGATGCAAATCGGGCCAACCAGATCTTGGCTAATCCGTTCTACGTCGCGCTTTCGACCTCGTTCGCAGGCACGCAGGAGTACATGGCTATGGAAAAACTCGCCCAGGTTCATCGAGACGAGAGATTCGATCTTGTAGTGGTTGATACCCCGCCTGCCAGCTCAACGCTTGACTTTCTTGACTCACCCAAACGCTTGGGTGAGTTCTTAAACGGCAGGTTCATTCGGCTGCTGACTGCACCTGCGCGAATCGGTGGCAAGTTATTCGCCCGGGCACTTGATGCTGGCACGAGCGCTGCGTCGGGGCTACTAGACAGGGTTCTCGGTGCAGATTTTTTGAAAGACGTTTCTTCATTTATCACTAACTTTGACGAAGTTTTTGGCGGCTTTCAAACTCGAGCTGAGAAGACCTATGCCCTATTGCAAAACCCGATGACTCGATTCGTTCTAGTTACCACACTCACGCCCGAGCCCATGCGAGAAGCACAAGACTTCTTGCGTCGCCTGAGGTCAGACGGTTTGACATTTGCAGGCGTAGTCGTCAATCGCGTGCAGCCTGACCCAGCCAGCAATTTGGTCGAATATGCCAATCACACCCTCAACGGCCAAATGGGGCATGCCTTAACTGAAAAGTTGCTTAAGTGGGTCAAGGCTGATCACGAAATCGCCGACGAACAGCATCAATTACTAGAAGAATTTAGACGAAACAATATGAGCCTGCCGAATCTGACTATTCCATTCGCTAGCCAAGATTCCCTGACGTATTTCGATTTAGAATCACAAACGAAATGAAAATCGAGTTTCGTCGCGAAAACCTGGCCTTAGTCGCCCGTCCACTTATCGCTGCCACGGTGATTGCAGCAGTGGTGATGGCTATCGGGGCGTTGCCGGCCTTAACAGTGGTGATGGCAACAGCCAATCGGGCATCGGGGGCAATTGCGACTTTGCCCGAAAGCCTGGCAACCCCACCACTGCCTCAGCGCACGATTCTCTTAGATGCAGAGGGCGAAATCATCGCGTCCATTTACGACCAGAACAGAATCGAAGTTCCCTTAAGCGAGATTTCTTTGCCGATGCAGCAAGCGATGCTGGCAATCGAAGATGCACGCTTTTATGACCACCGTGGCGTTGACCTAAGAGGCACGTTGCGGGCTGCTCTTTCGAACTTTCTCACCGGTTCGGTACAGCAGGGCGGTTCGACATTAACGCAGCAATACGTCAAGAACGTACTTGTCATATCAGCAGACTCAGCTGCAGAAGTGCGCGCGGCACAAGAGACTTCAGTAGCTAGAAAGATTCGCGAACTGCGATACGCCTTGGGAGTAGAGCGACAATTCACTAAAGAACAGATTCTTACCGGGTATTTGAATATCGCTTACTTCGGTGAAAGCTCTTACGGGGTCGAGTCTGCAGCTCACCGTTTCTTCTCTAAGCGCGCCAAAGACTTGACCCCGGTTGAAGCTGCAACGCTTGCGAGTTTGGTTCAACGCCCTGGCGAGTTTGACCCCTTCTCACAACCTGAGAAGGCA
>Ga0194128_10010502_pt1 | contig 10991 bp, 14 predicted proteins | sample TA2KigCa65mmetaG_FD_148650 | JGI IMG/M metagenome (GOLD analysis project Ga0194128, IMG submission 148650) | Freshwater microbial communities from Lake Tanganyika, Tanzania - TA2015037 Kigoma Deep Cast 65m | ecosystem: Environmental > Aquatic > Freshwater > Lake | place: Tanzania: Lake...
CGCGGCCGGGGGTCGGACTCGCTCGCGCCGCTCCCACGCGCGCTCACAGCCCGATCGCGATCGGCTGCGCCGGGACGCGCCCGGCGAGCAGCGGCGCCGCGAGCGCGGCGATCTCGCGCGGCGCGAAGAGCTCGTCGCGCGCGGCCGCGAGCTCCTCGATGCTCCACCAGTGGACGCGGTCGAGGTACGCCGCCTCTTCCGCTTCCATCTTCGAGGTGTCGACCTCGGGCGCCTCGACGCGCGCCAGGTAGAAGCGCTCGAGCGAGGTCAGCGTGCCGCCGTCGAAGGTCACCGAGGCCCGCCGCTCCCACACGCACGGGCCGAGCGCCACGTCGGCGAGCCCGACCTCCTCGCGCAGCTCGCGGCGCGCGGCGTCCTCCCATGCCTCGCCCTCGCGCACGCCGCCGCCGGGCGTGATCCAGATGGCGGGCACGTCGAGGCGGGGGTCGACCCACCGCATCAGGAGCAGCCGGTCGCCCGCGTCCACCAGCAGCACGCGGGCGCTCGGGCGGGGGGCCGGCTCGGGCATCGGGGATCCTCGATTGCCGGGAAGAGAGCGGGCGGTACACTCAGCCTACTGTGATGCCGGATCGGCCGCGAACGCGCGGCGAGACGAAGAAGGTGGGTCACGTCGCCCGGCCACCGCGGCCGGCGGCGTCGATCATCGCGCGCCGCTGACCGGGCGCGCCGCCACCATCGCACGGAACCACCCCCGCCCGATGGCCGCACGGTCCGCCCGGAGGCCCCCGCCACCCGGGTGCGCCGGCGGGCGCCGCGACGATCGAACAGGGGACGAGCGATGACACGACCGCGACACGGTGAGGCCACCCCCGGCACCGCGCGCGCCGGCGCGCGCGGGGGCGCGGCTCCGGCGCCCCCGATCGAGCTCTACGACACCACCCTGCGCGACGGCCTCGGCATGGAGGGGCTCTCGCTCTCCGTCGAGGATCGGCTGCTGCTGCTCCAGCGCCTCGACGACCTCGGGATCCACTACATCGAGGGCGGCTACCCCGGCTCGAACCGCACCGACGCGGAGTTCTTCGACCGCGCCGCGCACGTGCCCCTCCGGCACGCGCGCCTCGTCGCGTTCGGCTCGACCCGGCGCGCCGGCGGCCAGGCCGCCGACGACCCCGCCATCCGCGCGGTGCTCGACGCGCGCACGCCGGTCGTCACGCTCGTGGGGAAGTCCTCCGCCGAGCAGGTGCGCACGGTGCTCGCGACGACCGAGGAGGAGAACCTCGCGATGATCCGCGACTCGATCGCGCACCTGCACGCGCAGGGCCGCGACGTCGTCTTCGACGCCGAGCACTTCTTCGACGGCTTCGCCGCGGATCGCGACTACGCGCTCGAGACGCTGCGCGCCGCATCTTCCGCGGGGGCGACGACCGTGGTCCTCTGTGACACGAACGGCGGGAGCCTGCCCGACCGCATCGTCGAGGGCGTCCGCGCCGCGCGCGCGGCGGTCGACTGCCGCATCGGCATCCACGTGCACAACGACGCCGACATGGCCGTCGCGAACACGATCCTCGCGGTGCAGGCGGGGGCGACGCAGGTACAGGCGTGCATGAACGGCTGGGGCGAGCGCACGGGGAACGCGAACATGCTCTCGGTGATCGCGAACCTCAAGCTGAAGCTCGGCATCCACGTGGTCAGCGACGAGCAGCTGCGGCGGCTCACGGAAACGTCGCACTTCGCGTCGGATCTCGCGAACCTGCCGCCGCACCCGCAGCAGCCGTACGTCGGCGCCGCGGCGTTCGCGCACAAGGCGGGCCTGCACGCCGCGGCGGTGAGCCGCGCGCCGGGATCGTACACGCACGTCGACCCGCTGCGCGTCGGGAACACCGAGCGTGTGCTCGTCTCGGACCTCGCCGGACGGCGCAGCATCATCCAGAAGCTGCGCGAGCAGGGGGTCGAGATCGAGCTCTCCGACGACGAAGCGCGCCGCGTGCTGCAGCAGGTGAAGGAGCACGAGGCCTCGGGCTTCCAGTACGAGTCGGCGGAAGCCTCGTTCGAGATGCTGGTACGGCGGCAGCTGCCCGGGTACCACTCGCCGTTCGACGTGGAGGACTTCCTGATCGTGCAGCGGCGACGCCACACGCGGCGTCGCGGGGTCGGCGACGCCGAGAACGAGCTGATGTCGCAGGCGATGGTGAAGATCCGCGTGGGCGATCAGATGACCCAAGTGGCCGCCGACGGGAACGGCCCGGTGTCGGCGCTGAACGCCGCAGTGCACGGCGCGCTGCGATCGGTGTTCCCGGGCATCGAGAACGTGCACCTCGTCGACTACAAGGTGCGCATCATCAACTCGGTGGCGGGCGCCGACGCCGCGGTGCGCGTGCTGATCGAGTCGTCCGACGGGCTGCACCTCTGGCGAACCGTGGGCGCCTCGACGGACATCATCGAGGCGTCGTGGATCGCCCTCCAGGACGCATACGACTACTGGATCATGCGCTGGGGCGGCGAGGGCGCCTGATCACAGAAGAACGCGACTCGCCGGGGCGCTCGACGCGGAGGCGCAGCTCGGCGCTCGTGGACGGCCGGAGCCTCACATGGACGTCGCAGCGCTCCCTGTTCGCGCTTCCCGGCGGCTCACCGCTGATCCGATAGGCTCGCGCCGCCTGGACGCGATCGACGCTGAAGTTGTGCTCGAGGCTCCCCTCGTTCACGAGCTCGATCGAGACGAGGGTCCCGGCGAGGAGCGCGAGCTCCGCGGTCTCGAAGCGGATGTCGCGCATCGTCACGCGGATCCGCCGCGCCGGCTCCTCGTCGAACAGCGCCGGTCCCCGCCCGCCCCCGGCGCCGGCCACCGCCCGCGCACGCCGCCGCGAGCGCGGCGGCGATCACAGTCACGGCGATGACGGCGGTGCGAAGGCGCGCGCGGCCTCCGAGGGCGCGCCGCGCGCGCCGCGCCGCCGACACGCCTCGCCCGGAACAGCGCGGGGACGCGCCCCGCACGCCTACGCGACGCCTCCCGCGCGTGCGCGAAGCCCGCGGCGAGCGACGCCTCGCGACATCTCGGGAGCATGGACCGCGATCGCGAAGAGAGTCGCCACACCGAGGAGCGGCGTGAACACGCGATGATCGGGGTCACGTCCGCGAGCAGCCCGCCATAAACCCGGCGACCCCGACCATGACGCCCCAGAACACGACGTGATCGATCCACGCGGGCCTCGCGGCGGTCGACAGGGTCACGATGTAGCCCAGGATCGCCGATGTGAGCACCCCGACGAAGATCGAGTGGTCGAGCGCGAGCACGAGCCGTCGCGACGCGGCGGCGAAGTCGTCGGCGTAGTTCGGGATCGTGTAGGTCAGGATGGCGATGTTCACGATCAGGAACAGCGCCCCCACCACCCCGTGACGCGCGGGCGATGCGCCGAGCCACCGGCGCGATCCGCCAGACGAAGATCGCGAGCCCGATGATCTCGAACGGCAGGCTCAGCATGACGAGCGCCAGGATCCCGAGCAGCGTCCCGAGCACGATCGAGACGCCGCCGATGAACGGGAGGCCGATCTGCAGCCAGCCGGCTCGGCTCGCGCGCAGGTGCACGCTCTCGGGTCGCATGACCCACTCGGCGAAGGCCATCCCGACCGGGACGAGGAAGCCCACGACCATCGTCGCCGGGTGCGCCTCGGCCACGCGGTCGGTGATGCCGAGGTCCGGGTCCGCGACGCGCACGCCGAGCGCGATGCCGAGGACGGCGCCGAACACCGAGGTCGCGGGACCGGCCAGCACGCCGAGGTGGGGCACGCTCAGCGTCCGGCGGGACGCCTGCGCGAACGCCCAGACAGCGACGATGGCGATCACCGCCAGCATGACCGCGCCGAGCGCGGGTCGCACGTAGCTCGTGATCGTGAAGAAGCCGACGTTGTAGGCAAGTGCGACCAGCGGCGCGAGACGGGCCGTCCAGCGGATGAGCCCGGAGCGCTCCGCCTCCGGCGAGCCGAAGAGCGCGAGGCTCGCGGCGAACACCGCCATCGTGATCCTGCCCCGCGTGCCGACGTGGAGGTGAGCCAGCAGCGGCTTGCGGTCGAAGGTGGCGAGATCCAGGCCGTCCAGGATCCCGATAACGACCGTATCGACGAACCGCACCATCGAAGCGGAGAGGATGAGCCGGATCTCCCGGTCGAACGGCATCGGATCGCTGCCGGCCCGCGCGCGACATCGCATCCCCCCTGCGCAACCCCGGATACGCGTTTGTGATACACTGGCCCGGCGGCGCTGTCGATCCGCGGGCGTACCCGCCCGCCGGGACGCGGCTTCGCGGGGGCGCCCCGGGGATCCGCCACGCGGGCGAGGCCGGCGGGGTCGCCGCCGGTGGTTAGGCGCCCGGCCCGGACAGCGTCGCTGACGGGGATAGGTGGCGTCGCTCGAACTGCTTGCCGGCGCGCTCGAACCGGCGGCGCAGCACGTCGGCGACCGTCGCCTGCTCGACCTCGAGCGTCTGCACGGCGCCGTCGCGCGTGACCTCGAGCCGGTAGCGGCTCCCCGCCGCCACCACGGCGACGAGCTCGCGCAGCTCCTCCACCGTCGCCACCGTGCGGCCATCGACCGCGCGGATCACGTCGCCCGCGCGCAGCCCCGCGTCGTCGGCCGGCGAGCCCGGGCTCACCGCGCGCACGACCGGGGCGCCGTCCGCGACCGCGACGCTCACGCCGAGGTAGGTGCGGTCGAGGCCGCGGCCGAGCTCGCGCGCGAACGTCCCGCGGTCCGGGAGGGCCGGCAGCGCGGCACCCGCGCTCACGGGGCCCCGCTCGCCGCCGGCATCCGCGCCGCCTAGGTCCCCGCGCACGGCGTCGACGAACACCGCGATCGCCGCCGCGGAGACCAGCACCGCGGCCACGCCGGCGAGCACGGGGAGCACGCGCGTCGTGCAGGTGTTCACGTCGCACCTCCTGCCGTCCCGGTGGGAGCGGTCGCGGCCACCCGGTGCGCCGGGCCGTCGACGGGCAGCCGGACGGTGAAGACCGTGCCGGCGTCGTCGCTCGACTCGACCGCCACGGTACCCTCGTGGGCCTGGATGAGTTCCTTCACGATCGCGAGCCCGAGGCCCTTGTGCCGCTCGTCGCTGCGCGATCCGTCGGCCTGGTAGAAGCGCTCGAAGAGGTACGGCAGGTGCTGCGGCGCGATCGCCGGGCCGCCGTTGTGGACCTCGACCGCCACGTGGCCGTCGAGGCGGTAGGTGCGGAGCAGTACCTCGTTCCCGGCCGGTGCGAAGCGGATCGCGTTGTCGGTGAGGTTCGCGAGGATCTGCTCGAGACGGCGCGCGTCCGCGATCAGCTCGCCGCCGTCGAGCGCGTGGCGGAGCGTGACGCTGGCGGACTCCGCCTCGTAGCGCAGCCGCCGCGTCGTGTCGGCGACGATCGCGTCCACGTCGACGCGCTCGAGCGCGAGCTGGAGCGTGCCGGACTCGATCTCGGAGAGGTAGAGGAGGTCGTCGACGAGCACGCGGATGCGCTCGGCCTCCTCGTAGACGGCGCCGGCCATCTCCTGGTAGGCGGCCGGATCGCGCGCCATGCCGTCGACCATCGCCTGCGCGAAGCCGCGGATCGAGGTGAGCGGGGTCTTCAGCTCGTGCGAGACGTTCGCGAGCAGGTCGCGCATCGCGCGGTTGCTGCGGCTGACCTGCTGCGACATCTGGTTGAACGCGCGCGCCAGGCGGCCGATCTCATCCTCCCCCTCCCCCTCGACGCGCTGCTGGAGATCGCCGCGCGCCATCGCCTGCGAGGCGTTCGTCATCTGCACGATCGGGTTCGTGATGCGCGAGGCGAGCAGGCTCGCCACGACCACGGCGACCACCGCCGCCGCGCCGCCGGCGAGCGAGAGCCGCGGCAGCAGCGCCGCCCACGCAGCCGTCACGTCGCCCGCCGGCACCGCGACCACGAGCCGCGAGCCCGAGCCGGGGAGCGGCCCTCGATTGTCGAAGCGGACGGTCGGCGTGAAGAGGTAGAGGTCGTCCCCGGCGGGGTTGGCGCGCACCGCGTGGAACGAGCGCATCGGGTGCGCCTCGGCGGAGGCGGGCACCGCCGGCGGCAGGTCGAGCCGTAACCCGACCATGTGCTTCGTGGGCTCGGTGTCGACGATGACGCGGTCGGCGCCGTCGATGAGCAGGATGCGGATCTCGTAGAAGTACGCGAGTTGCTCGAGGTCGCGGCGGATGCGCTCGCGCGGCCAGCCGGCGGTCTCGCGCTCGGCGACCACGCGCGCGATCGGGTCGACGAGCAGCCCGATGCGCGAGCGCGCCGCCTCCGCCTGCTGCTCACGGAGGAGCCAGACGAACGCGGAGGCCGACAGGAACAGGCTCAGCGCGATGACAAGGGCGAAGCCCGCGAGGAGCCGAACCCGGAAGCTACGCAGCATCACCCGCCGGCACCAGCTTGTAGCCGACGCCCCACACGGTCTCGATCTTCGGGCGGCCGGCCTTCAACTTGTCGCGGAGCCACGCCACGTGGACGTCGATCGTCCGCGCGTCGCCGAAGAAGTCGACCCCCCACACCATCGAGAGCAGGCGCTCGCGATCGAGCACGACGTTCGGGTGGCGCATGAAGGCTTCGAGCAGGTCGAACTCCCGCTGCCGCAGCCGCACGCGCTCGCCGGCCACGACGACGTCGCGGCTCGTCGGGTCGAGCGTGACGTCGTCGACGGTGACGGCGGTGCGCTTCTCTCCGCGGGCCGGGGTGCGGTCCCACTCGCGGCGGCGGAGCGCGGCCTTCACGCGCGCGACGACCTCGCGCGGGTTGAACGGCTTCGTGATGTAGTCGTCGGCACCCATCTCGAGGCCGACGATCTTGTCGACGTCGTCGGAGCGGGCGGTCAGCATGATCACGGGGACGTCGGATTCGCGGCGGATCTCGGTGCAGACTTCGTAGCCGCCGAGCTCCGGCATCATCAGGTCGAGCACGACGAGGTCGGGGGGGGCGGCGCGGAAGCGCTCGAGCGCCTCCTTGCCGTCGCGCGCCGCGACGATGTCGTAGCCCTCCTCGCGGAGGTAGAGGCGGAGCAGCTTGATGATGTTCTGCTCGTCGTCGGCTACCAGGATCTTCGCCATGGGTCGATCCAGACTAGCGAGGATGGTCGGGGCCGGCCCGCGCCCCTCCCGAGGGAGGGACTCCACCGTCGTTCGCAACCGCTCCCACCACTGTTGTTTCTACGAACCACGTCGGGTGGGCGCGGCCCCTTCCACAGGGAGATGATCCGCCCCACCCGCTAGCGGGGAACGATCCAAGTGTAAACAGACTGTGAATGTCGGCCGGGCGCACGGCACGGCCGCGCCCCGTGGTGGAGCGATGAGCGGCGCCACGACCGCCCGCGGGCGTGCCCACCGCCGAGGGTGGCTAGTCGCCCGGCGCGGCGCCTTCAGCGCGCGCAGCTGCGCGGCGAGGCCCTGGCGCGCGTTCGGATGCGCGGCGAGCCGGTTCTCGCCGGAGACCTCCCGCACCAGCTCCTCGTACAGCACCGAGATCGAGCGCGGGGCGTCGATCCCGAGCTTGACTCGCTCGCCCTCGATGGCGAGCACGCGGACGGTCACGTCGCCCGCGATGATGATGCCCTGTTCGCTCTTGCGGGTCAGGATCAACACGACCGGCCTCCCTGCCTTGCGTGCGGTGCTTGCCCCACGCCCGGTCAGGCCTCCGCGAGCGCGCGCCGACCGCCGGCGCGCACGGAAGTCGCTAGATGGACCATCGACCGGTAGGGCCGAGATCGACAGGGGCGCTAGGCGCTCGGGGTATCGGGCTCCCCGGTGAACGACAGCTCCTCGTGCGTCGCCTCCTCGATCAGGCGGAGGAGCTCGGAGCGCAGCGCGAGCGCGTGCTCGGTCTGCGCGGCGTGGACCGCGTGGTCCTCAGTCTCCCAGACGCCTACCCGGCCCATGCGGCGGCTAGGGTCGCCTTCATGCGGCCGCAGACGGTAGCCGAGGATGTAGCCGCCCTCGCGAGAGTAGAACGCCGAGAGCCGGTCCAGGAGCTCCGCGACGCGTCTCTCCTGCCCGGCTCGAGGTGTCATCGTCGAGATGCGGACGTACGCCATGAAAGGGCCCCCGCCGTCGCGGGCGGGAGCGCGGGCGGCCGCGGCCTAGAGACGCAGCTTCCCGTGCGACGGCTGGCGGCGCCGCTGCTTGCCGGCCGCGAGGCGCTCCTCGGCCTCGAGGTCCGACGGGTCACAGCGCTCGGTGTCGTGAACGTACCCACACGCGATGCAACTGCCGAAGCGGCCGTACCAATCGTCCTCGATCAGCATCAGGCCGCGACAGCGTGGACACTTCTTGGGAGGGGCGCTTACGAGCATGGCAGGGTTCTCCTGGATCGCTGGCGTTCCGGCAACCCGCCGACTGGGCCTGATCCACCTGCCTCCGGGGTTAGCTGACGGGTTCGGGCCGAATCAGGAATGGCCCGTCCTCCTTAGGGAGGATTCACCCCAGTTCCTGGGTCCCCCGGTCCCCGCACGCGGGGATTCGGCAGAGCGCCGAAGCGCCTCATCACAATCGGTTGAACTTCGTGATTGTGACGACAAGAGCATAGGCATCACAACCCGTTTGTCAACCCCGCACGACGGAATTCTGACGTTCCGAGCCGTGTCATCTCGGACGCCCTTCCCGGCACGCATCCGCGTGAACGCGCCCCCCCCACGGAGGGTTAACCGGCGCGGCGCGCGATCCAGACCATCTCGGTGGAGGCCTCGGAGAACGGCGCGCGGAAGTGGTCGCCGTAGAGCGCCTCGACCGCGAACCCGGCCCGTGCGAGCAAGGTGCTCTATCTCGTAGCGGTAGACGTACCGCAGCGTGAACGAGAACCGGACGCGCGCGCCGGAGCGCGAGCGCACCGACCAGGTCGTGCGGCTCAGCTGCGCGGTCGGCTCGTAGGCCTGCCACTCCTCGACGCTGCCCGGACCCGGCCGCGGGCGGGGCGCCTCCGGCCCGCGCCGGAGCGCGTCCGCGATCATCAGGACGTTCGGGTTGAAGACGTTGAGCGCGAGCCGCCCCCCGGGCGCCAGCGCCTCGCGCGCGCACCGCAGCGTCGCGAGCTGATCCTCGGTCGCGAGGTTGTACAGGAACGTGCGGAACGGGATCGTGACGAGCGCCACCGGGCGGCGCAGGGCGAACGCGCGCATGTCCGCGCGCGCGAGGTCGAGCCGCCCCGGCGACGCCCCGCTCCGCGCCTTCTGCCGCGCGATCGCGAGCATCTCCACAGACAGATCCAGCCCGATCACGTGCACGCCCGCGCGGGCCGACGGGATCGCCACGCGACCCGTGCCGACGCCGATCTCGAGCACCGGCCCGCCCGCCTCCAGCGCGAGGTCGCGGTAGAACGCGACGTCGCCCGCAACCCCCACCGAGTGCGCGTCGTAGAACGCCGCATACGGCGCGTAGTCAACCCGCTCGCCGCTCACCGCGTGCGGTTCACGCGCGGGCGGGCGCCGCCGGCCTCGCGGCCTCGCGCGCCTCGAACTCCCGGCGCAGCAGCCCCATCTCGATCACGTCGTAGTAGCGCCCGGCGATGAAGGCGTGCTCGCGCTTGCGGCCCTCCTCCACGAACCCGACCTTCTCGTAGGAGCGCCGCGCGCGCGGGTTGAACTCGAGCACGCTCAGGTAGACCCGGTGCAGATCCAGCTCTTCGAAGAGGAAGCGGCAGAGCGTGCGCATCGCGTCCTCGCCGTAGCCGCGTCCCCAGTACTCGCGGTCGCCGATCAGGATACCGATCTCCGCGTGGCGCGACTCGGCGTGCAGCCGCCGGGCTTCGAGGTTGCCGATCGTGCGCGGCTCGTCGTCGGCGTCCATGGCCTCGATCACGAGGAAGACCCCGGCCTCCCAGGAGTTCTCCTGGCGGCTGCGGATGAACTCCTCCTCGGCCGCGAGCGAGTACTGGTAGGCGGCCGCGCCGAGCAGGTGCCTCACCTCCGGGTCGTTGATCCAGGGCAGGAAGCGCGGCGTGTCGGTCACCTCCGCCGGGCGCAGTCGCACCCGCTCACCCTCGAGGAACATCGCCGACCTCCTCGTGCGCGCCGTGGCGCTCGTCGAACTCTTCGCGGAGGATCGCCATCACCGCGACCTCGCGCGCGCCGCCACGCGTCCAGTGCAGCGCGCGCTGCTTCCCCTCGTGGCGGAAGCCGAGCTTCTCGTAGAGCCCGACCGCGGCGCGGTGGGGCGCGTCGACCCGCAGGAAAACGCGCCTCAGGTTCATCTCGTGGAAGGCGAAGCGCAGCAGCGTGACGACGGCGTCGCCGCCGTAGCCACGACCCCAGTGCCGCTTCTCCCCGACGTCGATGCTCAGCTCCGCGGTGCGGTCCTCCGGCGTCTGTCCGCGCAGGAGGCAGATCCCGATCAGCTCACCATCGAGCGTCTCGATCGCGAGCGTGACGCGCGCGTACCCGGTGTGCCCGGCCGCGCGGCCGGCCCACGCGCGCTCCTCCCCGAGCGATGTGGGGTAACGCGCCGAGAGGTACTCCGTCACCTCGGGGTCGTTGATCCAGCGGTAGAGCGCCTCCGCGTCGGCGGGCTCCACCGCACGCAGGCGCGTCCTCGTTCCCGTGAGCGCCACGTTCCGCCCCCTCCATGCGCGCACCGCCTCCGCCGCGCGTGGCGGAGGCGGTCCCGCGGTGCTACTGTGTCTCGCGACGCGGTGTTCCGGGGAAGTCCGGTGCGAGTCCGGCGCTGTCCCGCAACTGTAAGCCGCGCGCCGCGAGCCTCGCGCTCGCGGCGCGCGACGAGCCAGAGAACCGGCCCACGTCAGTTGTCGAACCTGCGAGGACAGGCGACGGCACGGCGACGGTCGGTCACCCGGCAGCACGCGTCGCACCGTCATCCGCCTGCCCCCTCGCACCGGAGGGGGTTTTTCGTGCCCGCCGCCGCGGCACGCGAAGCCCCCGCGTGCAGGAGGCACCACGTGGATCCCAGAACCACCGACAGACGCCCCGCGCGCCCGCGCCGGCTCGCGGGCACCGCGCTGCTGCTCGCGGCGCTCGCCCTCGGCGCGCTGCTCGCCGCCTGCGGCGGCGG
>Ga0194128_10010515_pt1 | contig 10977 bp, 9 predicted proteins | sample TA2KigCa65mmetaG_FD_148650 | JGI IMG/M metagenome (GOLD analysis project Ga0194128, IMG submission 148650) | Freshwater microbial communities from Lake Tanganyika, Tanzania - TA2015037 Kigoma Deep Cast 65m | ecosystem: Environmental > Aquatic > Freshwater > Lake | place: Tanzania: Lake...
CACTCTCGCGTCGTCGGTTGGTCAGTGTAGCGCCGCTGGCATCCGAGCAGGCGCCCCACCGAATTCGAGTCCAGGATCTAGGGAGTGAGGAAGCGCGCGTGGCACTCCGTGCAGATCCACACTCCATCCGACCTGTACGCCGTCCCCGAATCCGGATCGTCGGTTTCGAAGATCGTCCAGGTGCAGATCCCGCAGTGGTCGTGCGTGTCGTCGAGCAAGACGACACGCCACTGGTCGGGATCGAACGGTTGTCCGTAGTAGCGCTTGCGATAGCCGTGGCGATTCTCGATGGCCTTCGGCCGGTGCCAACGATCTGCATGCCACCGACGATCACGCAGCGCCGCCGCGTTGCCTTCGATCCAATCGCGATCAGCGGGGTGACCGTGGACGAGAATCGTATGCTCGCTCAAGCGACGTCTCCTCGAGGTCCCTACAGCGGTGCGAACGCTTCGCCGTAGCGCGAACCCGCCGGCAGGTACAGGCTGCGTTGCGCCTGCATTCCGAGCGCTTTGTGCACGTGGTCGGTGTACTCGAGTTGGCTCTTGTGCTCCTCGAGCGCGCGCACCTTCGCGTCACGCCAGCTCGTGATGTCGACGATGCGCGTCGGCACGAGCGGCGTCCAGACCTCGTAGCCCCAAGCGGTGCAGGTTTGGCCCGCCGCGTCACGCGACGAGCCTGTCGTGCTCGCAGAGCTTGTCGCGCTCGCGGTGCCCACCGACGCCGGCCCGCGCTCGCGCGCGAGCTCGACGCCGAGGCGCACGACCCTCGCGAGCACGTGGTGATCGAGGTGGTGCTCGCCGATCCACGGCGCGTAGATCGTCCGCGGCCGCAGCGCGCGGATCAGCGCCGCGACGCGCTCGGCGCCCGCGCGCTCGAGCTCCGGCGGCGGCTCGTGGCCTTCCGGGTAGTCCCAGAATTCGTAATCGGAGAGGCCGAGGTGCTTGCCGCCCGCGCGCGCTTCGCGCTGGCGGAGAGCGCGCAGGTCGGCGGGCGAGTAGCGGTGTTCCGGATCGCCGGCGGTGCCGTCGTAGGCGACGACGACCTTGATGGGGTCCCCCTGCGCCGCGTGGATGGCCGCGCTCCCGCCGCAGCCGATGATGTCGTCGTCGGCGTGCGGCGCGAACACGATCACCGGCCCGCGCTCGAGCGCGCGCGGCGTCTCGGGCAGCGGCGCGCGGGCTCCGGCGTGGGCGATGGGTCCGCTCATCGGGCTGCTTCCATCGTCGCAGATCGGCGGGTCTCGTTCACTTCGAGCGGATGGTCGCGGCCGGGCGTCGTCTTGACGAAGGTCCACGCGCCGAGCAGCGCTCCCGGGCGCTGCGTGCGGCGATCGAACTCGATCGCGCGCACGTAGTAGCGCGCCTGGAAGTACCACTCCCAGGTCTCGCGCGGGCACTGCCAGCGCTCGCCGTGCCCGGGCACGCCCGCGGCGAGCAGCCACGTCGGCGTCATCGAGAACTCGAGCAGGTATTCGCACGCGCGCGGCAGCCGGATCTCGATCGGGTCGGCGTGCTCGCCGAGGTCGACGAGCGGGTGCATCGGGCGGAACGACTTCGCGGGCGGCCACTTTGCGGCCAGCCAGTTCGCCGCGCGCACCAGCGCGTAGCCGAGCGCGCCGTGGAACTTGCGGTAGTAGCGCTGCTCGCCGATCTTGAAGCGCCGCCACGGCTCGCCCTGGTAGTTGCCGCCGACGCCCGCCGAGCGCGACCAGTGGTGCAGCACGGGCGCGCCGCAGTGGTGCACGACCGTGTAGCCCAGGCGCCGCAGCGTCGAGAACAGGTCGGTGTCCTCGAAGTACAGCGGGTAGAGCGGGTCCATCAGGTGGGGCATGCGCGCGACGACCTCGCGGCGCAGGAACAGACAGCAGCCCGACAGCATGTCCGACTCGATCGGCTGGTCGGAGACCCACCACGGAATGGCCGTGACGAGTCGCCGGCGCGAGTAGGCCCGGCACAGCGCCGGATGCAGTTGCGCGCCGACGGCGCGCCACTGCTCGATCGGCGTCGGCAGCACGTTCTTGGGCAGCATCAGCGTGCGCGCCTGGTCCACCCACGCGCGCGGATCGATCACGCCGCACTCCGCGTACGTCTCGAGGTAGTCCATCAGCGCGTCGATCGAGCCGGGCAGGAAGTGCAGGTCGGGGTTGAGGATCGCGACCATGTCGCGCGGCCCGCCGCTGGTCTGTGCGAACGCGAGGTTCATGCCGGTCGCATAGCCGGCGTTCTCGGGGTGGCGGATCACGCGCGCGCCCAGCGCTTCGATCTCGGCCAGCGCGGCGCTCTGGTCCTGCGGCGAGGCGTTGTCGACGACCACGATCTCCAGGTCGGCGTCCGCGCGCCCGCTCGCGCGCCACTCGCACTGCAACGACTCGACACAGGCCTTGGCATAGCGGCCGGTGTTGTAGTTGACGACCAGGGCGGAGAGCCGCCGGCCGCGCGAGGGTGCCGGGCTCACGCTTTCTTTCCGGCGTCGGCGCGCGCGGCCGGCGCAGGCACGTCCGCGCGCAGTTCCCAGGCATGGTCGAGCCGGAACAGGCCGACCTCGCGCGTCTGCGCGCGCACGACCAGGTTCTCGGGCAGCAGGAACTCCTGGTACTTGTGCACACCCTCGCGGTCGAACAGGATCACCGGCACCAGGAACTGACCGGAGAGCAGATGCACGTCGGGCATGCGCAGGATCGCGCAGCCCGACCGGCCGCAGAGGTCGATGCCGTCGAGGTGCGTGCCGATCCCGCCGCAGGTGGTCATGTCCTGGCGCATGAAACCGACGCCGATCTGGATCGGCGTCTGCTCGGGCCGCGGGTTCTCCCACCACACCCGGATCTCGATCGAGTCACCGGTCTTGATCTCGTAGCACTCCTCGCCGTTGCGATAGACGCGCGCATCGACGATGCGCGGCAGCGCCTCGGATCGGGAAGCCGCCTTGAGCTCGCCCCCGAACTGCGCGGAGATGTTGCGCTTGGCCTCGTCGATGTGCGTGCGCTGGAAGCTCGTGTACTCGCCCGTCACGTGGACCGAGCTGCCCTGCGCCGCCGCCTGGCCGCCGTTCAGCCACAGCGCCTCGTCGCACAGCTGGCGGATGTCGTACAGGCTGTGGCTGCAGAACAGGATCGTCTTGCCGCGCTGCTTGAAGTCGTAGATCCGGTCGATGCACTTCTTCTGGAAGTACATGTCGCCGACCGCGAAGACCTCGTCGATGATCAGCACGTCCGGATCGACCGCCACCGCGATGCTGAAACCCAGGCGCAGGCCCATGCCGGAGCTGTAGGTGCGCACCGGCTCGTCGATGTACGTGCCCAGCTCGGCGAAGGCGATGATCTCGTCGAGCTTGGCCTGCATCTCGCGGCGCGTGAAGCCCATCATGATCCCGTTCATGAAGATGTTCGCGCGGCCGCTGAAGTCGGCGTGGAAGCCGGCGCCGAGCTCGAGCAGGCTCGCCACGCGCCCGTTGATCCGGTAGCGGCCCTCGGTCGGCCGCGTGGTGCCCGCGAGCACCTTGAGCAGCGTGGACTTGCCGGCGCCGTTGGCGCCGCACAGCCCGAGCGACGCGCCGCGCCCGAGCTGGAAGCTCACGCCGCGCAGCGCCCAGAACTCGTGATGGCCCTTGTGCGCGCCGAGCGTCGCCCACTCCAGCACGCGCCGGCCCGGGCTCGGGTAGATCCGATAGGCCTTGCCGAGGCCCTCGACTTCGATTGCGGGAAGCGACATCGCGGTGCAGCTAGACCTCGTCGGCGAAGCGCGACTTGCCGAGCAGGAAGACGGAGTAGCCGACGACGAACATGCCGAGCGCCCACAGCGCGAACACGCCGACGCTGACGAGCGGATCGTGCGGGAAGATCTCGACCGGCTCGGCGTGCATCAATACGTAGCGCCACGCGTACAACAGGTGCGCCATCGGGTTGCCCTCGATCCACCCGAGGTACGGCGCGATGCTCTCGCGGATCCCGGGCAGGTACGGCACCCAGAAGATCGGCGTGAAGAACATCCAGACCGTCACGAAGATGCCGGCGATCTGCGCGGTGTCGCGCAGGAACACGTTCAGCGTCGCGAGCAGGAGCGCCAGTCCGTACGAGAACAGAACCTGCAGGAACAGAAGCACCGGCACCCACAACAGCACGTCCCAGCTCGGCAGGTGCCACAGCGGCGTGCAGCTCGCTATCAGGAACGCGCCGAGCGCGATCACGAAGGTCACCGCATTCACCAGCGCGACCACCAGCGGCAGCACCTCGGCCGGGAAGGCGAGCTTCTTGATCAGGTTGCCGTTGTCGACGATCGAGCCCGCGCCGCGCAGCAGGGTGTCGCCGAACCCGCTCCACATCGCGACGCCCAGGAACATGTACACCGCCAGCGTCGTCTCGCGCCCCTTGACCACGTCCTCGGGCAGCTTCTGCGCGAGCAGCTTGGTGAAGATGAAGTAGTAGACGACGAACAGGAACAGCGGGTGCACCAGCGGCCACAGGAAGCCGAGCAGCGTGCCCTTGAAGCGCGCCTCGAGGTCGCGGCGCACGCACGTCAGCACCAGGTCCCGGTGCTCGAACAGCATGCGCGGGAAGCCCGCGATGCGCGCGGCGATGTCGGCCGGCCCGATGCTCGCTCCGGTGACCCAGCGCCCGGCCGGGGCGGTGTGGGGAGCGGGATCCGCGGCGGCGGGATCGATGGGACCGGGCGTCATGAAGCGTGCGACGCGCGGGCCCGCGGGCCCGCGCAGCGGGGGACTACTCTATCGGCCGTCTCCCCCACCCGACCATGAGCGCGCGCCGGCGCCACCCGCGCCGCGCCGCCCCGAGCGAGCGGTTGCCGGTCGCTCAGCGCGCCTCTCCCGCGAAATACGACTGGATCAACTGCGCCAGGATCTGCGCGGCGCGCTCGTCGTCGTCCGACCATTCCCACTCCGCGTAGGAGAGGTCGGTCGGCTTCGCGATCGACTGGTTGATCTGGCGCCGGACGCGCACTTCGAGCTCGTAGACGTCCTTGCCCAGCGGCTTGTACCGCAGCACCGCCTGCTGCCGGTAGCCCTCGCCCTTGCGCGTGCCGAGGTGGTTCTGCCACAGCGTCGTGATCGACAGGTCCTGCTCGAGGCCGCGCGCGCCCGGATAGCCCTGCTTCGACAGCGCCAGGCGCGTGACCTCGTCGAGGATGCGCTCGGAGCGACAGGTGATCTCCTTGCGGATCCAGGTCGGATCCGGCTCGTCCCCGGTGATCTCGCCCGGCTTGCGGCCGGAGAAGCAGCCGGCGAGCGCGACGAGACCGAGGAGGGCGATCAGGAGAGTCGCGAGCCGGGCGGGCGCGGAGCGCGGCGAGTTCGATACGGCGGGCGTGCTTGATTCGGCGGACATTGCGCGGCACAGGATAGCGAGGCGGCTACTGGAGCGGGATTTCGAGCACGCTTGGATATCCCAGCCGCGCCGGCCTCGCGCGATGCCGCGCAGCAAGCTCAGGGGGCAGGCAGATCCGTGGGCCCGACGTTGCGACCCGGAACTCCCGCTGAGGGATATAGTGGAAGCGCTGGTTCCCCCCACCGGCCGGTACACAGGCCAACAGCGCCAACTCGCCTCCCCCATGACCCTCCATCTCCCCTCCGCTTCGCTGGTCCTGCTGCTCGCCCTCGCCTCCCCGCGCGGCGCTCAACAAGTTTCCGAGGATCGCGCGCTGCCCGCGGGCACGAGCGTCACGCACGTCGGGATCTACGACTACGCGACGCAGAGCCTGCAAGCGCCGCCCGCGCTGATCGGCGGCGCGGACGCTTCCATCTCCTGCTGGAACAACGACCAACCCAACAACTACTACACGAGCCTCACGCACTCCTCGACGCAGTTCAAGGAAGCGCTCGACTGGGGCACGTACACGTCCTGCACGCAACTCCAGCGCGTCAAGCGCTTCGACATCTCCTACTCGACGAACGACACGGCGACGATCCAACTGCGCGTGCGCTTCTACACGGGCTCGCTGGGCTTCGGCATCAAGGGCACGCAGGTTGCCGACTACTTGCTGACGAATCTGCCCGGATCGACGACCGGCAATCAGGAGGTCAAGCAGGCGACGGTGGACGTGAGTTCGAATCCGTTCGACCTGCCCAACGGCGCGTTCGGAACCAGCTTCCAGTGTCCGGCCTTCACCGCCGGCAAGGGCACCGGCCCGATGCTCGTCGGTCCGCCGAACGCGGCCGGGGACGTGAACGGCTTCGACCGCTACAACCCCAACGGCACCTATTCGGGCACGCAGATCTACACGGGTGGGACGCCGTTTGCGTCGCTGTACGTCCGCATCTACAGCGATGACGGCTTCAATCCCTGCGCGGGCGGACTGATCAAGAACACCTCGGCGCTGAATCTCGGCAAGCTGAACCCCGCCGGATCGACGCAGATCAGTTGGACCACGAAGTTCTACGGCACCCATGCGCAGCAGCCGCTCAAGGGCGCGCTGGCGACGCTGTACCTGTCCGCGGCACCGACCTCGCTGCTCGTGCCGGGAGGCGAGCAGATGGTCGATCTCACGCAACTGGTCGCGTCGTTCCCGCCGCAGCGCTTCGTGCAGCTCGCCGGAGCCGCGGACAAGTACAGTCCGGCCTTCTCGGGCACGCCGCCGCCGAGCGATCCCAAGCTCTCGTACGTGGAGTTCTCCTACGCGGTGCCGAACGTGCCGGCGTTGATCGGCACGCAGTACTGGGCGCAGATGCTGTACGCGAACCCGCTGAACCCGGGCGAGCCGCTGCGCTGGACGAATCAGGTCCAGATGACGATCTGCCCGCTCTAGCAGTTCGTTGAATGGGTCGAGCCGCGCTCAGTCGCGAGCGCGGCCCGGCAACTCGTCGCAGAGCGCTTGATAGCGCGCGAGCCACGCCTCGCGCTGCTCGGGCTGCGCTCCGAGGCGCAGGTCGCGCGGATCGGCCTGCAACTCGCCCCACACGGCCAGCGCCTGGGCGGCCGCCCACAGCGGATCCTCGCGCCGCAGATCGATGAACCAGTAGAGCGGGATGCCCGCCTCGAGCAACGCGACCTGGAAGGCGCGGCGCCATCCGGTCTGCTCGAGGACGTCGCGCGGCGACACGCCGTGCGCGAGGCAGAAGCTCGCGAGCTGCCCGGCCGATTCGCCGATGTTCCACTCGATCGGGTGCAGCCGATACGCGCCGTTGGTGACGTGCGTCGCGCCGAAGCACTTGCCCGCGGCGATCAGGTTCTCGGGCGCCTCGGCGAGCATGGCGGCCAGCGGGATCTGGAACGGCCGCGTCGGGATCGCGAGGCCGCCTCGTTCTTCCACATCGCCGGCGCAGGTGTGCACGTCGATCGGATACCAGCCCAGACCGACCGCATCCGCCATCGGACGCGCGCGCGCCGTGTCCGGCGTCAGGTCCTGCTCGACGACCGTCCCGAGCGCGCGCAGCCGGCGGCCCTCGCGGACGTACGGCCGCAGCGCCAGTCCGTCGGACGTGCCCATCACGTCGGGCCGCAGCATCAGTTCCGGATAACCGCTGCCGCCGTCGTCACGCGGACACTCGGTCTGCAGCCAGTGGAGGAATCCGAGCGAGAGCCGGCGCGCCTCGTCGTGATCCGCGTCGAGCAGCGGCGTTCCGCGGTAGTCGTTGCCGGGCCAGTTGATCAGCGCGATCTCCGGCTCGCGCGCGATCCGGCGGTACGTCCAGAACGGGCCGAAGCCCTCGCCCTTCTCGAAGAAGCCGTAGCGGCGGCGCGAGCCATCCGGATAGGGCAGCGACAGCGAGTACGGCTGCGTGTCGCGGAAGCGCTCGTAACCCGGCGGCCGCTCGATCGTGTGGTCCTCGCCCGGCCGGAACTCGACCGCGAAGCACCACGTGAAGCTCTGCTGCCGCCGTGGGTCGGCGAGTTCGGCCGCGTGCGGCTCCCCGGTCTCCGCGCGCGCCTCGGCGCCCTGGCGGAACGGCGCGCCGCACAGCGGGAGGAAGTCGCCCGCATCGGTCGCCTCGAGCACGAAGCGCGGGTGGAACTCGAGCTCCAGGCCCGCGCGGTCGCGGACCGTGACGCTGACGATGCGCGCGTGCTCGACGACCGCCTCGACGGCCTGCGCGCCGCGCAGGACGCGCGGTCCGCCCGCGAGCATCTGCTCCAGGGCGGCCAGGCCGGCGCGCGGGAGGAAGCACAGGCGGCTGACCCAACCGGCGCCCGGATTGGAGCGGCCGCCCGAGAGCGCGCGCACGGTGGAGCGGAACTGTTCGTAGCGCAGCGTTCCGCCGAAGGTCTCGATGTGCGCGTGCTCGTCGAGCGCGCTGACGCCCTGCGAGGTGACCTGACCGCCGATCCAGTCGCTGTCCTCGACGACCCACACATCGCGACCGTGCGCGCCGAGCGCGGCGGCGGAGCCGCCGAAGGAGCCGCCCAGGATCAGGATCTCGCATGCGATCGGGCCTGCGCTGCTCGTCGACTCGCCACGTCCGGTCGCGCAAGCGGCGAGGAGCAGCGTGCACAGCGCCAGCACGCGCGAGCGCCGCGCAAGCGCGGCCCGGCGCCCCGCTGGAATCGAGCCCTGCATCGCCGAGATCGTAGCGGCGCGACGGCGCCGCCCGCACGCAGTCCTCGCCGACCCGGCCGCGCTACCGCTGCCGCTCCTCGAGCGTCTTCTGCGTGCGTTCGCGCAGGTGGATGCGCACCGGGATCTCCTGGAACCCGAAGGCCTCGCGCAGGCGGTTCTCGAGGTAGCGCAGGTAGTCCTTGTTCATCAGCTTCCGGTCGTTGACGAAGAGCACGAAGGTCGGCGGCGTCTCCTCGGCCTGCGTCGCGTAGAAGATCCGCACGCGGTCCCCGTCCCGGCTCGGCGAACGCGCCTCGAGCGCCTTCTTGAGCACGCGGTTGAGCTCGCCGGTGCCGACGCGCTTGCGCGTCTGCTCGAGCAGCTCGTGCGCGAGCTCGATCAGTTCGTCGACCTGCCACTTGTCCTTGGCCGACAGGCAGATCAGCGGCGCGAAGGAGAGGCCCGGGATCTGATCGTCGAGGTAGCGCCGGAAGGCCTGCGGATCCGCCTGCGGCGCGAGATCCCACTTGTTCACGCCGAGGATGACCGGCTTGTAGTGGTCGGTGCAGTAGCGCGCGAGCTTCTTCTCGATCTGCGAGATCTTCTCGGTCGCGTCGATCAGCAGCACGACCACGTCGGCATTGCGCATCGCCTGGTGGCTGCGCGCGTCGGAGTAGAAGTCGATCGAGTCCTCGAAGCTCTTCGCGCGCCGCACGCCGGCCGTGTCGACGACGACGAGCGTGCGCCCGTCCTTCTCGAGGATCACGTCGACCGCGTCGCGCGTCGTGCCGGGGATCGACGAGACGATCACGCGCTCCTCCTCGGCCCACGCGTTGATCAGCGTCGACTTGCCGGCGTTGCGGCGCCCGACCACGGCCAGCCGCAGCGACGGCGCCGGACGCAGCTCCTCGCCCTGCGGCGGCGGCAACAGCTCGCCGATGCGCTCGTACAGGGGCGCGAGCCCCTCGCCGTTCTGCGCGGAGACCGCGAACGGGCCCTCGCCGACTCCGAGGCGATGGAACTGCTCCGCTTCCCAGTGCGGATCACGTCCCTCGGCCTTGTTCGCGACGAGCAGCACCGGCTTGTCGATGCCGCGCAACCAGCGGGCCACGGCCGTGTCGAGCGGCAACAGGCCGTCGCGGGCGTCGACGACGAACAGCACGAGCTCTGAGGTCTCGATCGCGCGACGCACCTGCGCCTCGACGTGCTCGCCCAGGTCGTCGCGGTCGACGATGCCGATGCCGCCGGTGTCGATCACCTCGACCACGCGCCGGCCCGACTCGAGATCGAGCTCGGCGATCTGCGCGACCCGGTCGCGCGTGACGCCCTCGTGCGGATCGACGATCGACACGCGCCGGCGCGCCATGCGGTTGGCCAGCGTCGACTTGCCGACATTGGGTCGGCCGACGATCGCAATGCGACACAGCGGCACGCGCGGCGTCGCCGCAACCGGCTCGGCCGCTGCGTCGAGGCCTTCGGCCTCGGCGGCGGCGATGGCCTCCCCGGGCTCGTCGAACTCGAGATCCTCGAGTTCTTCCAGGTCGAGCAGGTCGTCGTCGTCGCCCTCGATCGGATCGGCTTCGCGCGGGTTCATCGTGGGCGGGTCAGGGCACGCGCAGCGCGCGGTGCAGTTGGGGGATCACGCGCACGTCGAGCGCGCGTTCCAGCGCCAGCTCGTACAGGCCTTCGAGCTCTCCGCGCGAGGGCGCGTCGATGCCGGCGCGCGGCGACAGCGGTTGCAGGAACAGCGGCAGCTTCGGCGCGATCATCGAGACGTCGTCGAGCAGATCGGTGTAGCGCAGCGGATCGCCGGCGCTGACCGCGATCTTCGCGCAGGCATCCATGTCGCGCACCAGCTCGAGCCCGCGCCGGCGCACCAGGCCGTACGAGGCGGCGTCGGTCGGCAGCGTCTCGCGCCACGGCTGCGGCTGGGCGGCCGGCCACTCGTTCTCGAGCGGCCACTCGACCGGGGCGTCCATTTCGAAAGGCGGCTTCAGGTCCAGGCTGACGTGATCGCAGGCCGACAGCACGCGCTCGAGCGCGTGCACGTGCGCACCGGCCGTCTCCAGGTGCAGGCGCCGACCGGGCAGCGCGGCGCGCAGGCCGAGCACGAACTGCGGCCAGGCCAACGGCTCGCCGCCGGTGATCGAGATGGGCAACGGCTTGTCGGACACGCGCTCGATCCACTCGGCAACCCGTTCGGCATCCGCCAGCATCGGAGCGCGCTCGACGCGGTGACTCGGGCTGCCGAGCACGCCGCCCTCGATGCGCGCCTCGCCGCGGCGCGGCACGCTCCACGAGTGCGGAGTGTCGCACCAGCGACAGCGCAGCGGACAGCCGCGCACGCGCACGAACACCATCGGGTGACCGGCGTACAGGCCCTCGCCCTGCACGGAGCGGAACACCTCCAGGATCGGGGCTGTGTTCGCGAGGGATTTCGACATGGCAGGCAGGGGGCGCGCGTGCGGGACGCGCGCGCGCGCCGGCGGGGCGCGCG
>Ga0194128_10010519_pt1 | contig 10972 bp, 5 predicted proteins | sample TA2KigCa65mmetaG_FD_148650 | JGI IMG/M metagenome (GOLD analysis project Ga0194128, IMG submission 148650) | Freshwater microbial communities from Lake Tanganyika, Tanzania - TA2015037 Kigoma Deep Cast 65m | ecosystem: Environmental > Aquatic > Freshwater > Lake | place: Tanzania: Lake...
GTTGAACTACGAGGCCCTACACCCACCCCTCAACCCCCAAAACACCCCCAAAAATACACATTTTTAAGAGGGTTTGAACCCGAGTGGGGGGGGATTTCACCCCTTTTGGACCCACATATTGCACGGTAATTGCACGGTTGAGATACGCCTATTACTCGGTGAAATGAGGGAGGGGTTAGTTGGTAGTGAAAGGGGTCAACGGGGAATTTTCCAATACCGGAACCGGTGGAAATATTTCCCGAGGTGACCATCCATCCAGGTCAATTTAGTCTCATGACACCAGATTGACCCTCTTTGTCAAGGGGATTGACTTTAGGTTATTCCATGATTTGTTTGGAAAAACCCTCCAATATCCTCTTTTCTGACCCATATAAAGTGGTTTATGGACTTGTAATGGGTGTGGGGTATATTTGGGAACAACAACCGATTTCCCATAATGAAAACCTATAAGATTTTATTAACCTCACTACTGGTATTGGTGTCCAGTTTGGGGTTTTCCCAGTCCGTTCCATCCTATGTTCCCACCAATGGACTGGTCGGATGGTGGGGATTCAATGGGAACGCTCAGGATGGTTCGGGAAATGGGAACCATGGAACGGTTAATGGTGCAACATTAACAACGGATAGGTTTGGGAATCAGAATGGGGCGTATAATTTTGATGGGGTGGATGACTTCATTTATGGTTCAATGAATAATATTTCTTCTCCTTATGTCACTTCCAATATTTTTAATTTTTATATTCCTTACACACGCACATATAATTTTTGGTTTCATGCTGATTCTATTAGCGGAAATTCGATTAATCAACATATATTAAGTCTTTTCGATGCAGGCATTGAATATAACGGCATTACATCCTCTCCGACATATACTAGCCTTCCTCAATATTATCCTAATTGGACCCTAAACCAAACTTGGAATATGGCAACAATTAGGGTTAATAATTTTAGTGGAGATTTGTTTATTAATGGAAATCATGTTAGTAGTTTAAGCCCATTTATTTATATACTGATTTGCTGTCCGTGTGAATCAATCCCTCCACCTCCTCCAGTAGTGTTTATCCCGCCTTTCTCTAATGCTTATGATTTTTACTTTGGTGCAGGTCGTTCAATAACACCTACTCAATGTTTTGCTTTACGAAAATCGGGATATTTCAACGGCAAACTCGACGACATAGGAATTTGGAACAGAGCATTAACCCAACAAGAAATCACGGAATTATATCTATCACCGACTGGTGTGTCGATACCCAATACTATTACATGTCTAGGTGATACCTCATCGGTCACCATTTCCCATCCAGCTCTCAATGGGGTGGCGAACGCCTCACTAAGGATGACCTACAACCCGGATTCGTTGACCTATGTTGGGTTTAATTCGTTGAATCCGGCGTTCTCTGGGATGACCATAAGTGGGGGGAATGGGTCGGTTTTGTTGGTTTGGAATACTTCTTCCAATCAAACCATTCCTTCAGGGAATTTGGTGAATTTAAGGTTCAGGGTGAACGGGAATTCTAATCTAAACTGGGATACCACGACCATTCCATGTGAATTCAGCGATGTCAATTTCAATGTGATTCCTCAGACCTTTGTCAGTGGGTCCATCACCCAAAATACCAAGAAGTTTACTTGGAACAGGAGTATATGCGAGGGTCAGTCCTTCAACCTAGGTAACCAGTCCTATACCACCTCGGGGACTTACCAGGGTAGGAGATTTGGAACAGGAGGTGCGTGTGACACCTTGATTACCTTGAATCTAAATGTTATTCCTCGTCAAACAATATTACCATCAGTAACAAGATGTTCCAATCAACCCTATTCCTTCAACGGATTATCGTTAACCAATTCGGGGACCTATTTTGATACGCTCATCAATTCCCTTGGTTGTGATTCCATTCTTCAACTCAACCTTACGGTGAATCCAACGTACAATCAAAATCAAAGTGTTGTGATTTGTACGGGGACAACCTATTCTTTCGGCGGTCAAAACCTAAGTTCATCAGGAACCTATTCCCATACCTACACCACCGCAAACGGATGTGATAGTTTGGTTCAATTGAATTTATCCGTAGCAGATTCGGTGAGCATACAATCCTCCAACGGGTCGGTTGGGTTTTGTCCCGGGGGTAGTCTTCGAATTGGTTTGGCGAACGCCATTCCCAATGTTACCTATCAATGGACCAAAGACGGGTCAATAATAACGGGCGCCAACTCGGATTCGTTGTTGGTTACCCAAAGTGGTACATACCGGTTAACCGTTCAGGTCTCACCAACTTGTAGTGTTGCGTCCAATCCATTGACCATTTCGGTTTTGAACTGTAACCGAATTACTGGGGACTTGAAATACGACAATAACAATCAAACGGCGTTGGCTGGGGTTCCCGTTCACCTCAAGACCCTGCTTGGAAATATTGTGGCGAGCGATACAACGGATTCGGCAGGAGTCTACGACATGACGGGATACAATAACGGGAACTACGTCTTGGATGCGAATGTGAACTATGTACCCGGTGGAATTAACTCGACCGATGCATTGCAGGTAACCCGATTCTTTACCTCCTTTATTACCCTAAGTCCACTTCGTGCCAAGGCGGGTGATGTGAACGGAAATAATATCACCCAAAGTTCAGACGCTCTTCTCATCAACAGGAGGATTACCGGGGTAATTTCAGCTTTCTCGGTGGGGAATTTTGTGAACAATCTTCCTTCGGTTTCTGCGAGTGGAAATCCTTTGATTGCCAACCTAAGGGTATTGTCAACGGGTGATGTGAACGGAACGTACAATCCACTTCCATTAGCACCGGCACTGGTTCTGGATACTGTCTACGGAAACGGGAATGTGGGAACGGCGGTTGTTCGATTTACCACCGCAGGTTCGGGAATCTACGAACGAGGTGTATGTTGGGGAACATCACCTGGTCCAACCATATCGGTCAACAAATCGGTTGCGGGAACGGGTGGATTCGGGTTCACCCATAGTTTTGGTGGATTAATTTTGGGGACCCAATACTATGTACGTGCGTATGCAAGGAAATCTGCTGGGACCTATTATTCGAATGAGCGGAGTTTTGTGAATCAAATTTTAGCTTCTGTCACCACTTCATCAATTTCAAATATAACATCATCAGGGGCAACAACTGGAGGAGATGTGACTTCAGATGGTAGTTCACAGGTTACAGCAAGGGGTGTGGTATATGGGACATCAACCAATCCGACCTTGTCCAATAGTTTCACCAGCAACGGAACTGGCTTGGGACAGTTTACAAGTATATTATCGGGATTGTCACCTGTAACAACATACTACGTGAGAGCGTATGTCACGAATAGTGTAGGAACATCGTATGGGAATGAGGTGAGTTTTACAACAAGTCCTCTTCCAACGATTGGTTCAAATTACGCGGGTGGCATTGTGTTTTATATTGATGGAACTGGTCAACATGGATTGGTGTGTGCGCTATCAGACCAAGGGTCGTTTCGATGGGGATGTTATGGTACCAATATATCTGGTACCTCCACCGCATTTGGTACGGGGATGGCGAATACTCTGGCTATTGTGAACGGGTGTAGTCAAAGACCCATTGCTGCCAGCGTATGCAATGACCTTGTATTGAATGGATACAATGATTGGTATTTACCGAGCAGGGATGAGTTAAGTTTAATGTATCAAAATCTAAGGACACAAAACCTGGGGAGTTTTTCAAGCATTTGGTACTGGAATAGTTCGCAGTACCATTCGGACAACGCCTGGTTCGTAAACTTCAGCAATGGCAATGTCAGCTACGGCCCCAGCAATGGCAACTACTACGGCAAGAGCGACCCGGGACAAGTGCGTGCGGTTCGGGCTTTTTAACCATTCATCAATTCAACCATTTGGATTTGTGGGTGGGGTGTTAAATTTATTGGAATCACTTACTCATATAGGGTATTTGGTTACTATTATTCAAATCGTCATTGTTATGAGAATTAATCAAGTATCTTCTTTGAGGAATTCAAACATCCATTTTTCAGTTTAAATGAAGTTTATTTCACCCCTCAAACATCCCCTTAACCTTCTGAATTGTAGAGGGTGAACACCGGAGGATTTTGGAGATTTCGTTATGGGTATACCCTTTTTGAGATAGTCAATGATTTTTTGGGATTTCTCCTTCTGAAGAAATTGGGTTGATTTCAATCACGGGAAACGACTCTCAACCTCTTTTGACAAGTCAGGTCATTGACCCCTCAAATTACTGGTTCCGGGACCCTCGGGTGTCTTCGGTTTGCAATACCAGTGTAGGTCATGGGTTGACCCATTTGAATCGACTGGTGGTCATAATTGTGGGGAATTATGAACTCCTAGGACCAGGATGGGGCACGGAACCGGTGGAAATATTGCCACCAGTACCAGAATTCACCCCCTCAAATCAAGATAATTGGGGAAATCTAAAGAAATCGGGGTATTTTTGAAAGGTTCACCAAATCTCATGTTGACCCGCCGAAACCATAAAATAATCATACCTAATGTTTGAGCAGACTTTTAAGAATGTTGATGATATCCTCCACAAAGACGCTGGATGTGGTAGTGAGCTGGATTATGTTGAACAAACCTCATGGATTTTGTTTCTAAAGTATTTAGATGATTTGGAGAAAGACAGAGCTACTGCCGCCGAATTAACAGGAAAATCTTACGAGTCTATCATCGAAAAGAAATACCAATGGTCTGCTTGGGCAATGCCAAAAGGTAAAGATGGTAAACTCGACCATCACAAAGCAATGACAGGTGATGACCTTACCGATTTTGTGAACAGTAAACTATTTCCATACCTAAAGAAATTCAAATTACAAGCTGAGAACGCGAACACCATTGAGTACAAAGTTGGTGAGATTTTTAGTGAGCTTAAGAATCGTATTCAGAGTGGCTATAGTCTCCGAGAGGTGATTAATCGTATCGATGATTTGAGATTCCGTACCCATGCGGAAAAACATGAAATGAGCCATTTGTATGAGGATAAAATAAAGAACATGGGTAATGCGGGACGAAATGGAGGTGAGTATTACACACCCCGACCGCTTATTACCACGATTGTTAAGGTGATTGCTCCCAAGATTGGAGATAAAATCTATGATGGAGCATGCGGGTCCGCTGGATTCTTGTGTGAAGCCTTTGCATACCTTAAGGAAAGTAAATCCTTATCCTCCAAGGAAACAGAAATCCTTCAGAAAAAAACCTTTTATGGAAAGGAGAAAAAGTCACTGGCCTATATCATTGGAATAATGAATATGATATTTCATGGGATTGAAGCGCCCAATATCATTCATACCAACACACTTTCTGAGAATCTTGCAGATATTCAAGAAAGGGACCGATATGACATTATTCTTGCCAACCCTCCATTTGGTGGTGGAGAACGAAGTGAGGTTCAACAGAATTTTCCCATAAAAACCAGCGAAACCGCTTCGCTCTTTCTTCAACATTTTGTCAAGATTCTCAAAGCAGGTGGTAAGGCTGGCGTGGTCATCAAGAATACCTTCTTAAGTAATACAGATAATGCTAGTATCGCACTTCGTAAAGTTTTGTTGGAGAATTGCAATCTGCATACCGTATTGGATTTACCAAAAGGAACATTTTTAGGAGCTGGTGTTCAAACTGTGGTATTGTTTTTTGAAAAAGGAAGTAGCACCAAAAAAGTTTGGTTCTATCAGTTGAACTTGGGTAGAAACTTGGGAAAGACAAACCCCCTTAATGAAAAAGACCTTGCTGATTTTGTGAAACTACAAAAAACTTTTGGTGATAGCGAGAACTCTTGGACGGTAAATGTTAAAAACATTGACTCTAAAACTTTTGATTTGAGCGTAAAGAACCCGAACAAAAAAGAAAAAGCAGCCCTACGCCAACCGGAAGAAATTTTGGAAGAAATGAAAGCATTGGACGAAGAAAGTGCCGAAATCCTTAACTCAATTTTGGAACTGATATGAAGCAAGGTTGGGAAATAAAGAAATTGGGGGAAGTTTGCAAACTAACAAATGGCTATGCATTTCAAAGCAAGGAATACACAGAAGATGGTTATTTTGTCATCAGAATTGGAAACGTTCAAGATGGTTTTATTGAACTAAACAATCCACGGTATTTAAAACTCAGTGAAGAAAAACAAAAGAAGTTTATTCTATCAGAAGGGGATATTTTGGTGTCCTTAACAGGTAATGTTGGTCGTGTTGGAGAAATTAAAGAAGAACACCTGCCAGCAGTTCTTAATCAACGTGTAGCAAAAATTTCTCTGAATAGTAAATTTTTGCAGAAGGCATACTTATTTTACTTTTTGACCAGCGAATATTTTATTACAGAACTTATAAAAGCAGGAAGGGGTGCTGCTCAACAAAATATAAGCACTACAGATATTGAAAATTTGATAATCCCCCTTCCCCCTCTCCCCGAACAACAACACATCGTTTCCATATTAGATGAAGCCTTTGCCGCCATAGCCGCGGCAAAAGCCAATACCGAACAAAACCTCAAAAACGCCAAAGAACTTTTTGAAAGCTATTTGCAGGGGATATTTGAGAAGAAGGGTGATGGATGGGAAGAGAAGAAGTTGGGTGAAGTAATGGAAACAGGCGCAGGAGGTACACCTTTAAAAACATTTAAAGATTATTATTATGGTGGTACAATTCCTTGGCTACTAAGTGGTGAAGTAAGTAAAGGTGAAATTACTGAAGCAAGGAATTTCATAACGGAAAAGGGATTGAAAAATTCTTCGGCAAAATTATTTCCTTCAAATACGGTTTTAGTTGCAATGTATGGAGCAACAGCAGGACAAGTTGGAATTTTAAGGTTTGAAGCTTCAACAAACCAAGCGGTTTGTGGAATTTTTCCAAATGAGAATTTTTTACCAAAATTTATCTATTATAAATTTCTAGCTGGTAAGGATGTATTAGTAGCCCAAGCAGTTGGGGGGGCACAACCAAATATTTCTCAAATAAAAATAAAAAATACATTAGTTCCCGTTATTTCTAAAGAGAAACAACAAACCATCGTCCGTCAATTAGATGCCCTGCGAGCCGAAACACAAAAGTTGGAAGCGGTGTATCAAAAGAAAATAGATGATTTGGAAGAAATGAAAAAATCCATCTTGCAAAAGGCATTTGCGGGGGAGTTGAAAAATGAAAAAGCGATTGCGGTATGAAAAGTTACTTCAGAGTCATATTAGGAGCCAAGAGTATATACGCCAAAGAGTGTTACGATGGCAATTTTATCGGGGCTAGTTATGGCATCAACCAAGACCTTACCAAAGAACTACCCGATAATTGGCGTGATTTCAATGCTAAGTACCGGGACATTTATATGGAACTGAGACCTGGTAAAACCCGAGTTGCAGCAGGTTTGGCATGCGGTATGCTGTGGACTATTTGTAAAGGAATAAAAAGGGGTGATGTTGTGATTTGTCCTGACGGGCAGGGAAGTTATTATGTTGGAGAAGTAATTTCTGATTACCAATTTCAATCAAACACTAATTTACCACATAGGAGAATGGTTAAATGGTTACCTGCTATTATTGAACGGGCCTCCATGTCTCAAGAACTTAAAAACTCCACAGGTTCTACCGGTACGTCTGCAAACATCAGTCAATATGCTGAGGAAGTAGAAAAATTAATAGGGAACGTTAGACCACCTACCATTGTTTCCAATGACTCAACGGTGGAAGACCCTTCTGTTTTTGCTTTGGAGAAACATTTGGAAGATTTCTTGGTTCAGAATTGGAAACAAACTGAACTAGGAAAAGAATACGATATCTACGAAGAGGATGGGGAGTTGGTTGGTCAGCAGTATCCGAGTGATACCGGCCCGATTGACATCTTAGCCATCAGTAAGGACAAGAAGACCTTGTTGGTAGTAGAGCTCAAAAAAGGAAGGGTAAGTGATAATGTCATAGGACAGATTCAACGGTATATGGGTTATGTGAAAGATGAATTGGCAGAATCCAATCAAAATGTCAGAGGGATTGTCATAGCCTTGGAGGATGATAATAGACTTAGGCGAGCCTTATCCGTAACCGTCAACATTGACTTCTACCGATATCAAGTCAACTTTAAGTTGTTCAAGAATTAATATGAACGAGGCAGAAACACGAGCGGAACTCATAGACCCTAAGTTAAGGTCTTGTGGTTGGGGTGTTGTGGAAGGCTCCAAAATTCTACGTGAATACAGCATCACCGCTGGTAAGATTCAAACAGGCGGGGGTCGTGGTAAGCGAGAGGTTGCTGATTATGTTTTGGTTTACAAGGGAATTAAACTGGCTGTGGTTGAGGCCAAGAGTGATGAACTGGAGGTTGGCGAAGGGGTGAGTCAAGCCAAGAAATATGCAGAAAAATTACAATTAGAAACGACCTATAGCACTAACGGACGAGCTATTTACCAAATCTGTATGAAAACCGGTACAGAAGGATTGGTGAATGATTTTCTTTCCCCTGAAGATTTATGGAATAGGACATTTGAAGTAGTGAATGAGTGGCGTGAAAAGTTTTCAAGTGTTCCTTTTGAAGATAAGAGTGGAACTTGGGACCTGAGATACTACCAAGAGATTGCGGTTCAAAGGGTGGTTGAATCCATCGCCAACAAAAAGGATAGAATTCTATTGACCCTTGCAACCGGCACTGGTAAAACCAGCATCGCATTTCAAATTTCATGGAAACTCTTTCAAACCCGGTGGAACTTGAGAAGAGATGGGGGTCGTAGACCAAGAATTTTGTTCTTGGCAGACCGAAACATCTTGGCAGACCAAGCTTACAATTCTTTCTCGGCTTTTCCTGACGATGCATTGGTTCGGATAAAACCCGGGGAGATTAAAAGGAAGGGAACCGTTCCCACAAACGGGAGTATTTTTTTTACCATTTTTCAAACTTTCATGAGTGGAACAGATGGGGAAGGAAAACCTGCACCTTATTTTGGTGAGTATCCTTCGGACTATTTTGATTTGGTTATCGTGGATGAGTGTCATCGTGGTGGTGCTAACGATGAGAGCAATTGGAGAAGTATTTTGGAATATTTCAGTCCAGCTGTTCAACTGGGTCTAACAGCAACACCCAAACGAAAGGACAATGTAGATACCTATCGTTATTTTGGCGAACCTGTATACATCTATTCATTAAAAGAGGGAATCAACGATGGATTTTTGACTCCTTTTAAGGTAAAACGGATACAAACTACATTGGATGATTATCGATACACCTCTGATGATACTATTTTGGAGGGTGAGGTTGAAGAAAGTCGGTTGTATGAGGAACGGGATTTCAATCGAACCATTGAAATTGTGGAACGAGAAACCAAAAGGGTTAAAATTTATTTGGAAGAAGCAAACCAAAATGAGAAGGCAATTATTTTTTGTGCCAACCAAGCTCATGCCGCTCTCATTAGGGATTTAGTTAACCAGCATGCTCGCAGTACGGACCCTTTCTATTGTGCAAGGGTTACTGCAAACGATGGAGAAGAAGGGGAACGACTCCTCAGGGAGTTTCAAGATAATGAAAAGACCATCCCCACCATTCTAACGACATCTCAAAAACTATCAACTGGGGTTGATGCTCGAAATATTAGGAATATTGTTTTGCTAAGACCCATTAATTCCATGATTGAATTCAAACAGATAATCGGAAGGGGAACTCGAATCTTTGATGGCAAAGAGTTTTTTACAATTTACGATTATGTGGAGGCCTACAGGTTGTTTTCAGACCCGGAATGGGATGGAGAACCCATCGCAGAGGAAGAGCCCAAAGGTATTGGTGAGAGAAAGGGAGAGTATATTCCAAGAGAACCCAAGGAATCCTCTGAGAAAGAGGTAAGAAAGAAAATAAAAATAAAACTGAGGGATGGAAAGGAGCGGGAAATCAAACATATGGTTTCCACATCGTTTTGGAGCGCTGATGGTAAACCCATTTCTGCTGAAGAGTTTTTGAACAATCTGTTCGGTGAATTACCTAAACTATTCAAGGACGAGAATGAACTTAGAGAACTATGGAGCAAACCAACCACTCGAAAAGTATTATTGGAAAATTTGGAGTCTGCTGGTTTTCCCAAAGAGGATTTGTTGACCTTGCAAAGAATGGTAGACATGGAAAAGAGTGATTTGTACGATGTTTTGGAGTATGTTTTTAATGGGGAATATATAGCGATGACCCGCGAGGAAAGGGCCAAAGCGGCAGAGGCTACGATTTTTGCTTTACTCAATGACCAGCAAAAGGAATTTATTTCGTTTGTCCTAAGTAAATACATTGAGATGGGTGTTGATGAATTAGACCAAGAGAAACTCCCTATACTTCTGACTAACAAATACCAGTCACTAGAGGATGCAAAAGAAATTCTTGGCGATGTGACCAATATTAGTTGGTTATTCATTGAATTTCAGAAACACCTATATCTACAACGCGCGGCGTAGTTTGTCTTTAACCATTTAAAGCAGTTAAACCAAAAATTTCTGCGTCGCAAAGAGTCCCCCCAACATTTGAATTTTCCAAACTCGAAAAATTTGGATTTTCACGGGTCAATTCGGAAGGTACTTTTCAACACCAGTTCCATCCTTTCAGACCCGTTCTGGTCACAGATTGGGGGCCCATCCAGTCTCCCATTCACCAAGAATATTGCCCACCAACTTGCACGCTTGGTGTTCGCGTGGGTTGGTAACACCACGAAAATCCATCGAATGTATTGATAATCAAATGATTTAAAATCAAGTTCAACAAGGTGAACATCAGAATCCCCGTGGCCAGCTATTCTATCCGTTGAACTACGAGGCCCTACACCCGCCCCTCAACCCCCCAAAACACCCCCAAAAATACACCTTTTATTAGGGTTTGAACCCGATAGGGGGGGATTTCACCCCAACGGGACCCGTGGTTGATGCCTGGGTATTGGGAAGGTCAATTTACGAAAAAGTCAAGGAATTGGTTTCCTTGCGTTGCAGGAGTCACTCGAAGTGCAACCGGTGAAAGGTCGTAGCCATCA
>Ga0194128_10010523_pt1 | contig 10971 bp, 12 predicted proteins | sample TA2KigCa65mmetaG_FD_148650 | JGI IMG/M metagenome (GOLD analysis project Ga0194128, IMG submission 148650) | Freshwater microbial communities from Lake Tanganyika, Tanzania - TA2015037 Kigoma Deep Cast 65m | ecosystem: Environmental > Aquatic > Freshwater > Lake | place: Tanzania: Lake...
TGGGACAACTCGGTGCCCGGATAGGGCGCCGCCAGCGACACCTGGATGGAATACGGGTCGACTTCCTTCGCGAAGTCGATGGTTTCCCGCACCGTGGTGGGCGTCTCGCCGGGTAGCCCGAGGATGAACGTCCCGTGGATGCGGATACCGAGCTTCTTGCAGTTCTGGGCGAACTCGCGGGCCTTGTCGACGCGGATGCCTTTCTTGATGTTGTTGAGAATCGTCTGGTTGCCGGACTCGAAGCCCACCAGCAAGAGCCGCAGCCCGCACTCCTTGAGGACCTTCAGGGTCTCGTACGGCACGTTGGCCTTGGCGTTGCACGACCAGGTGATGCCCAGCGTCTTCAGCTTGCGCGCGATAGCCTCGGCGCGCGGCAGATCCGACGTGAAGGTGTCGTCGTCGAAAAAGAACTCCTTGACCTGCGGAAAATATTCCTTTGCTCTGGCCATTTCCTGGTACACGCTGTCCGGCGTGCGGACCCGATACACGTGCCCGCCGATGGTCTGCGGCCACAGGCAGAAGGTGCACTTCGAGGTGCATCCCCGGCCGGTATAAAGGGAAACGTACGGATGCTTGAGATAGCCGATATAGTAATTTTCGATGGTGAGATCGCGGCGATAAACGTCCACCACGTGGGGCAGCGCGTCCATTTCGTGGATGGGCGCGCGCTCTCGGTTGTGCACGATGCGGCCGTCCTTGCGGAAGGAAATCCCGTCGACCTTGTCGAGCGCCTTGCCTTCGGCAATTTCCTTGATGGTGTAGTCGAATTCCTTGCGCGCCACGAAATCCACGTGCGGCGCGGCCTTCAGCGTCTGATCCGGCAGCACGGCGGCCTGCGCGCCCACCATCCCCACCACGAGCGAGGGATTGATCTCCTTCATGGCGCGCGCCACCTCGGCGTCGTTGGCCAGCGACGGAGTGCTGGTGTGGATCACCACAAATTCGTAATCCTTCGCCATGGGCAGCACCACGTCGGTGCCCAGATCGTCGGCCGGCGCGTCCACCAGCTTGCTGTCCGGCACCATGGCGGCCGGCTGGGCCAGCCAGGTGGGATACCAGAACGAGCGGATCTCCCGCCGCGCCTGGTAGCGCGAGCCCGCGCCGCCGTCAAAGCCCTCGAACGAGGGCGGGTTTAGAAACAGGGTCTTCACTTGGGGGACCTCCTCGAAATTTCAACCATGCAACGCTCCAGAAACGACGCCAACCGCACCGCGCCGTCCACCGCCGACTGCCGCATGCGGAGCAGGAAAGGCACGGCGTGCGGCCGTCCCAGCGCGGCGAAGGCCAGTTTCATGCGCTGGACGTTGCCCTGCTCGTCCACGTAGCGGTTCAAATCGATGGGAAAATCTTCGTGCGCGGTGTCGGAAATCACGCGCAGCGCCAGGAACGGCACGCCGTGGCGCTCGGCCACCCGGGCCACCGCCGCGGACTCCATGTCGACGACGCCGCCGCGCGGGTGCAAGGCCCGCTTCTCGGCGGCCGTCCCCACCACGCGGGGCGCGGTCACCACCACGTGCTCATGCACCCGGCTGAACTCAGGGATGATCCCGCGCGCTGCCGCGAGCAAATCGGGATGCGGCTCGAATGCGTCATCTCCCTCGTGCTCCACCACCCGGGTGGCCAGCACGAGATCCCCGCGCCGCAATTCCGGCGCCAGCCCACCGCCCAGGCCGGCGCACACCACCGCGGTCGGGCGCGCGGCCGCAATCACCTGCTCGGCAACCGCACCGGCGCGACGCGGCCCCGGACCGGCCAGAACGAGATCGACCCGGGCGCCGCCCATCTCTCCGCCTTTCAGGCGCGTGCCCAGCGGTGCGGCCTCTTCCTTCACGGCCATGAAAATCACCACGGCGCCGCCGGCCACGGCGGCGCTCACGCGCGCACCGCCAGCTTCGCGTAGCCGTTGTCCACGAACCAGCGCACTGCTTTTTCCAGGGCAATTTCCGGAGCGGTCTGCGGCAAACCCAACCCGTGCACGGCCTTCGACGGATCGAAAAACATGCGCTTGCGGGCCATCTTCACGCCTTCGAGGGGCACCCGGGGCGCCTTGTGCAGCACGTTGCGCGACACCATCTCGTCCACCACGCCGATGGCGTAGGCCAGGCCCCACGGCATGCGGAAACGCGGACTGGGCACCCCGCTGATCCCCGACAGCACGTCCAGGATCTGCTTGAAGCTCATGTCCCGGTTTCCCAGGATATATTTTTCGCCGACCACGCCTTTTTCGGCGGCCAGCACGTGGCCCTCGGCGACGTCCTCGGCGTCCACGATGTTGAGGCCGGTCTCCACGTAGGCCGGCATCTTGCCGTTGAGAAAATCCACGATCATCTGGCCGGTCTGGGTGGGCTTGATGTCGAGCGTGCCGACCGGCGTGCTGGGATTGACAATGACCACCGGCAAGCCGGCCGCCGCGTGGCGCAGCGCCACTTCCTGCGCCTGGAATTTCGAGCGCTTGTAGTCGCCGATCATGTCCTCGAGGGTCACCGGCGAATTTTCGTTGCCCGGCGTCCCGTCGGCGGGAATTCCGATCGCCGAGACCGAGGAGGTGTACACGATGCGCTCGACGCCCGCTTCAGCGGCCGCCTTGAGGATATTGTCGGTGCCGCCCACGTTGGCTTCGTATAAAACCTTTGGTTCCGGCGAGGACAGCCGATAGTCCGCCGCCACGTGGTACAGGATCTTCACTCCGCGCAAGGCCGCGCGCAGTGACCCGGGATCTGTCAGATCCCCCCGCACCGTCTCGACTTCGAGGCCGCGCAGATTGTCCAGACGCGACGTGGGACGCACCATCGCGCGCACGGACTGTCCCCGCGCGAGCAGGCGCCGCACCACGTGGCAACCCAGAAATCCGCTGGCCCCGGTCACCAGGACGGTCAATGCGCGAGACCCTGTCGGCGCCGATGCCCCTGCACGTACATGCCGAGCGCGTACATCGGAAAATAATGGCGGTAATAGTGATAGCAGAGGTAGAACACCTTGGGGAAGCCAGTACCGGTCCACCAGTCCTCGCTCCAGGTGCCGCCCTCGAGCTGCGATTCCACGAGATAGCGGATGCCCTCGCGCACCGACACGCTCTCGTAGTCGCCGGCCGACATCAGGCCCATCAGCGCCCACGCGGTCTGCGACGCGGTGCTGGGCCCCTGGCCGCGCAGCGACGGATCGTCGTACGACTCGCAGGTCTCGCCCCAACCGCCGTCGTTGTTCTGGTGCGTGCGCAGCCAGGTCGCGCCGCGCTGCACCCAGGGCTCCTTGAAATTGACACCGATGGCCTCCAGGCCGCGCAGCACCTGCCAGGTGCCGTAGACGTAATTCACGCCCCAACGGCCGTACCACGCGCCGTCCTGCTCCTGCTCGGACTGCAGGAACGCGATGGCCTTCTGCACGTGCGGATCGTGCGGCGACGCCCCGAAGCGGGCCAGCGACTCCAGCACCCGCGCGGTGATGTCCGCGGTCGGGGGATCGAGCATCGCGTTGTGATCCGCGAAGGGGACCGTGGTGAAAATCTCGCGATCGTTGTCCACGTCGAACGCGGCCCAACCGCCGTTCTGGCTCTGCATGGCGGTCATCCAGGCCACACCGCGCTCAATGGCGGCCTTGCGCGCCTCGTCGTCGTCGCCCGGGAAGCGCACGCCGTCGAGCGCCATCAACACCATCGAGGTGTCGTCCACGTCGGGATAATATGCGTTGGCGAATTCAAAATACCATCCGCCGACCGGCACGTTGGGCCGATAGCGGTGGATGTCCGCCTGTTTGCGCACCTCGCGGCCCAGCAGCCATTTCGCGGCGCGCAGCATGACCGGATCGTCGGGCGAAAGCCCGCTTCCCTGCAGGCACACCAGCGTCAGCGCGGTATCCCACACCGGCGAGAAGCACGGCTGCATGCGCAGCGCGCCGTCTTCCACGATCTCTAACGCGTAGACTTCCTTCCAGGCCCGCTGCAAGCGGGGATCGTTATCCGGATATCCCAGGCAGCGCATCGCCATGATGGTGTTGAGTATGGGCGGGAAAATCGCGCCCACGCCGCCGCTGTCTTCCTGGTGCTCGAGCATCCAGGCTTCGCAGCGGCGCAAGGCCTCGGCGCGGAAGGGTTTGGGACCCTGAGCTTCCATGACCTTGAGCGCCTTGTCAGCGGCCAGGAAGAAATTCCGCCAGGAAACCAGCTTGGAGTCGAACGACATGTGCATTCGCTTCGGATTCCTGCCGCCGACGAACAACTCATCGAGGCGGGCGTGCGGCGGAACCGGCACCACCGGCTTGAAATTCCAGATAATCGCCATGGTGATCACCATGGCTCGCGACCACGAGGAAATCGCGTAAATATTGAAATACGCCGAGGTGGGCAGCAGGATCAACTCCGGCGGGATCGCGGGCACCGCCTGCCAATCGTACTGCCCGATCATCGCAAGATTGAACTTGGTGAACGAGTTGACCGCGGTGATGCCGCCGTACTCGAGGATGGCGTTGCGCGCTCTTGCCATGTGCGGCGCGTCGGGGTCGTCGCCGACCAGTTTCAAGACGAAATACGCCTTTACCGACGCCGAGACTTCCACCGGGCCGCCGGGATAGATGTTCCAGCCGCCGACCTCCATCTGCTTGCGGCGGATCTGCTCGGCAAGCAGACGGGTCTTCTCCGAGACCCGGTGCTCCATGAAGTAGAGCATCATCGCATACTCGGATTCCAGGATGGTATCGCCCTCCAGCTCGGCCACCCAGTACCCGTCCGGGTGCTGGACGCGGGCGAGCCATTCGCGGGCGTGCTGGACGGCCTGCTGGCTCTCAGCCAGAAGTGGTGGCGTCTGAGTGGCGGTGGAGGCTGAAAGGGACATGACGCTCCTTTCGGGGCGCGCGCGGATGATCGCGACTCGGGATGACAGCGCCGATTTTCGGAGAATCTGGCGCAAAACTTTCAATTTTATTCGCCCGCAGCCCCTGACGCTCCTGCCCCGGGGCGGGGACGAGCCATTTTAACACGCGAGGTCAACCACCTTCTTTGGCACGGGTCGCACAGCCGACGCCTTTCCGGGGTTGATCGTCCTGGCGGACTCAGCGGGAAGGAAATGGGTCTGGCGGCCCGAAGCCCGCCGCTTCACCATGCCCGTGAGGAACGTCGATCCGCCGCTCTCGCTGGAGGCCTCGTATCACCTGTGCGACGGCATCGCGCGCGAGAAGGCCCGCAATTTCTACTACGGATTCCGCCTGCTGGAACGCCCGCGGCGGCTCGCGCTTTCCGCGGTGTACGCCTTCTTCCGCGCGGTCGACGACGTGGCCGACGGCGAGGCCTCCGCGGCCATCCGCGCCCGCGGCCTCAACGGCTGGCGCGACCGCCTGGACGCCGCGCTGCGCGAGGATCCGTACGCGCTGGCCGCCGCGCCCGAGCTCCCGGCTCTGTGCGACGCCGTTCGCCGCTACGCCATCCCGGTGAAGTGTTTCCACGACCTGCTCGACGGCGCCATCATGGATCTCGAGGTCGACCGCTACGAGACCTTCGAGGATCTCTACGGCTACTGCTATCGCGTGGCCTCGACGGTTGGACTGGTGTGCGTGCACGTGTTCGGCTTCGACGGCTCCGACGAGGCGCTGCAAATGGCCGAGTGGTGCGGCATCGCGTTTCAGCTCACCAACATCATGCGGGACGTCGAGGAGGACGCGCTCCTGGGCCGCGTCTACCTGCCCCAGGAAGACCTGCGCCGTTTCGGCCTGCGCGGGGATGACCTCACCGGGATGCAAGCCGGCTTGATGGACAAATTTCGCGGCGTCATGGCCCTCGAGGGCGCCCGCGCGCGCAGCTTTTATTTGAGGTCCGCGCCTCTCGTGGATCGTATCATCCCGCAATCGCGCGGCGCGTTCGAGGCCATGGCGGGAATCTACCGCGGCCTCCTCGACAAGATCGAGCGCGAGCGCTACGCCGTCTTTGGCCGCCGCGTCAGCCTCAGCAAGGCGGCCAAGATCGGCCTGCTGCTAAAGGGGCTGCTGCGATGAGCCCGACAGGGCGAAGCAGGCCGTCAAGACCGAGAGGACGTCGGCCGTGCCCATGAGTCCACTCTTCGTGAAGACCATCGTGCTCACGCTGGTGGCGGTCATGGGGACCACTTTCGGCGAGACGTTCTTATCCATCGGAATGCGCAAGATCGGCGAGGCGCCGCCGCTGGCCGGAGACTGGCGCCCCCTGTTCGCCTTTTACGTGAAGGCGTTCATGAGCCCGTGGGTCATCGGAGGCATCTTCTGCCTCGCGCTCTATTTCTTCGTCTTTCTGCAACTGGTGTCGTGGGCGGATCTTTCCCTGGTACTGCCCATGACCGCGCTCACCTTCGTGCTCGCCACCATCCTGGCGAAATTCTGGATCGGGGAGCACGTGAGCCTGATGCGCTGGGTGGGAACGTTCATCATCGTGCTGGGCGTGGTCATCGTGGCCACCACTGGCGTGCACGACGTAAACTCCGTCCCGGAGAGCAAGTTTCAGTAAGGCCCCGGTCTACTTCTTTTTCCCGTTGCCGCGCCGCGCTGGGCCCTTACGGCGCGCGGATTTCACCTTCGGCAGCGCGGCGGGCACCGGCGTCGGATCAACGGGCGTGGGCTCGCCCTCGTCCTCTCCCTTGATGCCTTTCAGGTACTGTTGCAGCGTAACCCCCGGTGAATAGCGGGCCAGCCCCAGCGTGGTCCACTGCAATTGCGCGCCCGCCGACACCGCGCCCGGGGGCAGCGCCAGCAAGCGCCGGTTGACGAGCTGCAGCCACTCCACCGTGTCTGGCCCGAGCGGCATCCCCTCCTGGCGAAACGGCTCCACGAAGCTGTCCTTCAGGGTGCGCACTTCGCGATCGGTCAATTCGTAGTCGCGCGCGATACCCTCCAGCCCGCGCTCCAACGACTGCAGGCTGGCCGGGTCCGGCGGCGCCACCACCGAGATGAACAGGTTCAGAGGGATGCTGAACAGGCCGTGCATGAGTTCCGCCCTCTTCGTGGGCAGGGGGATGTATCCCTGGCGCTCGAAGTCCGCGTCACAATGACCTGTCCCCGCTGTGCCGGCACCGGCGTGTGCGCCGAGTGCAAAGGCGAAGGCAGCCTGAAATGTCCCAACTGCGAAGGCTCCGGTCGGAGCACGCGAACCAGCGGGGGAACGATTTCCTGCAGCCGCTGCAAGGGCTCCGGACGGGAAGCCTGCAATCCCCGCTGCGACTCGTGCCTGGGCAGCGGCGAGATCACCACCGAGCAGCAGAAGGACATTGCCGAGAAGTACGCCCTCAAGGGCGCGCCCATCGCCGAGCGCGTCTCCTTTGGCGCCACCCAGACGCTGGTCGCGATCCTGTTGCTGGTGTTCGTGCTGCAAGGGCAGTTTCCGGAAATTGGCAAGATGGGCGCGTTCTACGGCCCGCTCGCGTTCCACGGGGAATGGTGGCGCCTGGTGACCGCGCAGTTCATCCACGGGGGATTCATCCACGTCGGGATGAACGCGTGGTTTCTGTTCACCACGGGTCCGGCGCTGGAAGGCATGATCGGCTCGACCCGCTTCGTGGCCGTTTTCTTGCTGTGCGGAATCGTGGGATTTCTATTTTCCGGCTGGTTTGGCCACAATCCGTCCGTGGGCGCGTCGGGCGCCCTGTTCGGCATCGGGGGGATGCTGGTCGGGCTGCACTGGCGCTGGCATCTCTTCACCAACGACAGCATCCGCCCGTTCTTCATCTGGATGGTGGTGTGGATGGCCTACGGCTTCCTGGCGCCGGGCATGCGCATCGACAACTGGGCGCACCTCGGCGGCGGGCTGAGCGGGCTGTCGATCGCTTACCTGATTCCCCGGGGGTGGATCAGTTCAGCATGAGATGGAGGCGGCGCAGGCGCTCCAGATCGCGCTCGATCGCCTCCGCGTCCTCCGGCCGCTGCGGGGATTTCTCCAGATAGGCGCGCAGATCCGAGCGCGCCGCCGGGTAGTGCGCGAGCTGCGCGTTGATCAACCCGCGGTCGCGCAGCTCGCGGGGATCGTCCGGGGCCAGCATCACCAGCAGATCTTGCACCCAGAGCGCCTTTTCGAAATTGGTGTCGCGCAGGTAGATGCCCTTGAGATTATTCAGCACGCGCACCATGATTCGATCGGCCGACCAGGGGACGAGAAACTCCGCGCGCCAGGGCAGCCGCCCGCCGTGCAATTTCTCCACCATGCGCTGGCAGTCCGCCGCGCTCATCGGGCGGCCCTCGTGGAAAGGATCCACGTACACCTGCTCGCCGGCCCGCTGCAAGCCCACCACGAAATGGCCGGGCAGTCCGATGCCACGCGCGCTCGCGCCGGCCCCGGTGGCCACGTGCATGTAAATTAGTGAAAGCGTGATGGGAATTCCGCAGCGCCGATCGATCACCTCGTTGAGAAATGAATTCCGCGGATCGTAATAATCCTCGTCGTTGCCGCGCAGGCCGGCATCCCCGAAAAGGATGTCGTTGACGACGTCCACCACGTCGGACAGCGGGCCGCCGCCCTCGGCCATGCGGCGCCCCGCCTGCAGGGCCCAGGCGCCGAGCTGCTCGTGGTAAGCCTCGAGATCGAGCTCGGGATATTCCTCGCAGGCGAGCAGCAAGGCAGCGCGCGTGACGTCGGCTCCGTCACGCGCGTCGGCCACGAGCTGCTGAAGTCGGCCGCGCCGCTCCAGGATGGTGTGATCCAAGGAACCCTCCCCGACGCCAAAAAAGGGCGCCGTGGAGCCCTTTTCGGCCCATGCGGGAGGGATCCCTCCGGACAGCGCGGAAAGCGGCGCCCCGTGAGCCCCCTCGAAGAGTCCGGCGTCCTCTCGGTAGGCGAAGGATATCCCATCAAGAAGGCCGTCAACCGGGCGATTCGCGTGCTGCGCGAGGGCGGGGTGATCGTGTACCCCACGGACACGACGTACGGCATCGGCTGCGACCTGTTCAACAAGCCAGCCATCGAGCGCGTGTACTCAATAAAAGGAATTCGACGCGCCAAGCCGCTCTCGTTCATCTGCGCGGACCTCAAGGACATTGCGAAGTACGCCAAAGTGAGCAACTACGCCTACCAGACCATGCGGCGCCTGCTCCCGGGCCCCTACACGTTCATCCTACCGGCCACGAAGCTGGTGCCCGACCTGATGGTCACGAAACGCAAGACCGTGGGCATCCGCGTGCCGGACAACGAGGTCTGCCTGGCCATCGTCACCGAGCTGGGCAATCCCATCATCAGCACCAGCGCGTCGGTGATGGACGAAGAAGTGATCAGCGACCCCGAGGAGATCGAGCGCACTTTCGGACACGGCGTGGACCTGGTGATCGAGACCGGCCCGCTCGCCTCGCTGCAATCAAGCGTGATCGACCTGGTGGACGACAACCCGGTCATCGTCCGCGAGGGCGTGGGCGACGTCTCGATGTTTCGTTAAGGGCGGACTTTCGCGGCGCGTAGCGCCACGCCGTCGACTCCATCGCGGGCTGCGTGGCAAGCAGCCCGAACCTCAGGATCTCATGGACGCCACCACCATGGACTGTGTGTGAAAGTTCCCGGGTAGGATTGAAGTCAGACCATGGTGGGAATACTTTACTCTGGGAAATAGGTGCTTCGCCGTCAGGCTTACGCCTTTTGAACAATTGTCCGTGCTGGTTGGAAGGATTATCATAATACGAGACAACCGCGAGACGGGCCAGGAGGGCCCTGATGGGGAGCGATGCCAGGAATGGCCAGGATACTGGTGGTTGAAGACGATCGACAGGTCCTCATGCTGCTGAAGCGGGTCATTGCCACCGTCCCGGGGCAGCACGAAGTAATGGAGGCGGCCAACGTCTACGATGCGCTGGAGTGGGTGAAGGCCCGCAAGCCAGACCTCATCATGCTGGACTGCCTGCTGTCGAAGGCCACCACGGGCAATGGCTTCATGATGTATTACCAGCACATGGTAAAGGCCGGCGCCCTGCGCGAAGTCCCATCATCATGGTGAGCGGCATGCCCCTCAAGCAACTCGAGGGCCTCAAGGCCGCCTATGGCGCCATCAAGCAGGTTTTCCAGAAGCCATTCGACATCGAAGACCTTCGCCAGGCACTGATGAACTGGCTGCCCGAGCAACCTGCCCCCCAGGAGATGCTCGTTCAGGCCTAGCGCGCACGCGGAGCCTGGAGTAAACAAACAGACGTTCGGTTTGCGAACGTCTGTTTGTTTCAGCGCTCCAGGCGCTCTACGACCGGCTGCAACTTCTGAATCCTCGCCCTGGCCGGCGGGTGAGACGCAACGAGGCGCTCCAGCAACTGGGGCTTGCTGTGCTCCATCTTGTCGAAGAATTCCAGGACCCGGAGCAGCCCCTTCGGGTCGTACCCCGCGCGGTTCGAGAAGCCCACGCCGATGCGATCCGCCTCGTATTCGAGCTGGCGGCCCAGGCCGCTGCCGCTGAGCACTTCCAGGACCTGGGTGGCCGCGTTGTCCTGCTCCTGGCCGGTCAGCTTGACCTGCGCGCGCCGCAGCATCCTCAGCATGAAAAGCCTCTTGAACGCGTGGCTCTGGGTGGCGTGCACCAGCTCGTGGCCCAGCACGCCGGCCAGCTCTTCGTCGTCGGGCTCGCACTCCATCAGGCCACGGAACACGTACACGTATCCGCCCGGAAAAGTGATCGCGTTGATGGCGTCGTTGTCGACCAGCTTGAAGGTGAACGGAAGATCCGTCCGGCCGGTGGCGCCGGCGACCTTGCGCCCGATGCGCTGGATGCGTGCCAGTTGGGGACCGCCCATCATGTGCTGGCTGGACTCGAATCGCTCGGCTGCCTCGCGTCCCACGTTGATCTCTTCCTGGACGGGGAAGTTCAGCAGGCCGGCGTCGACCGGCATCACCAGGGCAATGAGCAGGAGCAATACAGCCAAGCCAGCCGGGACAAAGCGACGTGGGCTCATGTTGCGACCCTTTCGCGGCCCAGGGTGCGGGCCCTTTAGAGAGGTCAACCCTCTGTTGTGTGGTTTGTGTGGTTTGTGTGGTTTGTGTGGTTTGTGTGGTGATTTTGG
>Ga0194128_10010547_pt1 | contig 10949 bp, 12 predicted proteins | sample TA2KigCa65mmetaG_FD_148650 | JGI IMG/M metagenome (GOLD analysis project Ga0194128, IMG submission 148650) | Freshwater microbial communities from Lake Tanganyika, Tanzania - TA2015037 Kigoma Deep Cast 65m | ecosystem: Environmental > Aquatic > Freshwater > Lake | place: Tanzania: Lake...
AGTATTACTGCAATCCAGCTTTTTGAGGAGCATACAGATATCAAGAAAGAACTCTGGGGCGGAGAATTCTGGAGCGATGGTGGGTATGCAGGAACAGTAGGAGAAGGAGTTAACGCTGACATTATACGAAGATATATTCAACAACAGGGAAGAAGCGGTAAGCAGTTGAGATTAGATAACTTCTAGATGCCCCACGGTCTTGCCGTGGGGAGCTTCACTTTTGATCTAAAATTTTATTACAAATATTGGTTAATCCTTTTTTGTTTTCCAAATTCTTTCAAGAGAATCGATTTATTGATGTAGTTTGAGATTGGCTGCTTAAGCCTGGATTGAATATCATCAAAAGCCTCCTGCAGAGAGTTGAAAATCATGGGATTTATTGAGAAAGCCTCACGGCTGACTTGTCTCAAAATACCTACGCCCAGAGGATCGGTATATTCTGGTCTTATTTCCCTAAAAACCAAGCACAGGGCTTGGCGTCTTATTCTCTCAAGATATTCTGTCAATGCAATGCGATTTGCGTAATAGGCCCCTGTGACTGAATCTGCATATGTCTTCCTAGGGTAAAAATTTTCATAATCTGTCCAGATGCCCATGTTCTTAAGAGATATCTCTATCACTTCAAAACTCCATTTCTCAGGGAGAAGAAGGAACTCATAATGATTCCCAAGATATTCAGCATGAAAGAGCATAATGTTCGATATCTCAGGATATAATCTTATTCTTTTTAATTTTTCTTTGGATAGGGTGTCGTCCACTGCAGTGATGGACCATCTTGTAGGAACCAATTTACGGTTTTTCTTCTTTCCTAGAAGGCCGGCTGAAAGTATTTTCATTATTGTAGACGTCTCGATATTTGCTTTTTCCAACTCAATCAGAGAAGAAACTGCTTTTGCGTCTGTGTCATTTACTAGATATTCAACCTTTGGCCGAATCTTAGGATTTTCCTGAAGCCTTATCTTTTCTATCTCGGCAGCATGAGCAATCAATGGCGCATTTGGGGCTTGTTCATCCTGCTGCCTGATAGGTTTCTTTAGGATAAATTCTGTAGAAATAGGCTTGTGAGTCATAGCCACTTCCTGCAATATTGAAAGGAACTTATTCTGAAGCTGATGAATGTTGCTTTGAGTCCTTCCGTAAATAAGCTTGTTCCTGAATGAAAGTATCTCAGGTATTGTGCGTTTTTGCTCATGCCAAATCTCAGGAGAAGATAGATATTTGGTTTCTCCATGCTCTTCTGGACTCAATATCCCAGTGTAGACGTTAGGATAATTCCATCGCCCTACGAAGATTTCGGGAGGGCTGGAGCCTGTAAACTCCTTAATCTCTTTTGCTTTACCAATGGAGAATACATGCTTATCGCATCCCTCTATGCCGCAAATTTTACATCCTAAGAAATTACGGATCTTATGAGTCAATTTCTCTGAAGATTTTTCGTCCATTCTTTATGAAAATAGATGAAGTATTTATGGATTTATGTTATTTTTATACGTTCGATTGAAAGGATTTCTTTTTTTCTTTGAATGTAAAGGATAAACCCTGTGATAAGAGTAATAATTGCAACAAAAATTGCAAAAATGCCTATATATGCGAGATTTGAAGGAAATTGAGGGAGCTGAGCAATTTGCAAAAGCGCAAGTCCTAAAAGAAGAGAGGTGAGTGCGATATTGATATAGGCAAGAAAGGTACGCTCATTAGAAAGTAGCGTTCGTTCATCGGAAAGAAGGATGTTTTCTTTTTCTAGATTTTTTGAGTACCTCTTTACCATACTTTCAAAAGAAGGAAGAGAGTTATAAATGTTCCCTTGCTTAGCGCTCAAAGATTTCTGCCTTTTCTTGAGGAAATACGGAAGGGCAGGAGCCTGAATCAGAGACAAGAGAGAGCTTGTCATTGGGGAGCATCTTGAGGAAAATATGCATATTTTTTTCTTTATGTCAAGGAACTTGACTAAAACTCCAGCTTTTAAGCTGGAGTTGTTCCTTGAGCATCCAAAAAAAGAGCGCCTGCATCAAACTGCGGCTTTTAAGCCGCAGTGGCGCATCGTTTTTTTGATATTCCAGATAATTTTTCGATGTCGGTAAAGCTGTGCGTGAAGAGCGGAGAGGGATTGGAAATGCAGTCTTGTTGACGGGAAGGAGATGAACGTTGTGAGAGAGAGGATTCTGGAGAGAAAAGCTTTCTGCAAAGTTCAATCGTCTTGCCTCGGCAGTAGGATTCGCAGCGCCCGCGATTGTTCTGGCAGAACTGTTGGCAGTCTGCTTCTGAAGAGCAGAGTGAGCCGAGGCCTTGCTCTTGTGAAGTGGGCAGAGGGGGAGAACTAGATGTGCCGAGAGAATCTTCAGAGGACTTTGTTTGTGTGAGTTGCTTATAGGCGACGAAGGCAGCACCGGTTACAACTAGGGCAAAAACAATAATAGCAAGAATGGTCAATGGCTTAATCATTTTTTCTCCAGGAATGCGACCGCGAGCCCTGAGAGCCCAACGATTGCGTGCAGCGCTGTGTCAAGTGAATTAAATGCATCAAGTCCTGCAAAGTCAGGGAAGAGCGCACCGAACAGAGCAAGATAGGTGAAAAATGCGCCATTGATAAGGGGTAAATTACTCCAGAATGGGCGGCGGTTCCAGTGAAAGAGAATAACAATGCCGAGAAGAACATGAAAAATCTTGTGCATCTATTCTGCGGTAAAACCCTTTGCTAGAATATCAGTAATAAGTGTTATTGAGACAAGGAGAAATAAAATTCCGATGCCATGTGTATACCATCTTTTCAGGTCCATTCTTATCCTTTCAAATCTGAGATTCCTAAGAGGACAAAGAGCGCACCGATGGCCACTATGAACCAGAATAGACCGCCCCAAAAGACACTAATTGCTGCGGAGCTTAATCCAAGACTTGTGGATAATGGTGAATAAAATGCTACAAGAATTGCGCCAATCACGAGAACCAATCCGACCAAGAGTTCAAGCCATTTATTCATATCTCTGAGATGTCTGATGACTATATAAATATTTTGCTTTTTGGGCTAAATTAAAAAATTTTCCACTAAAAAATTTTTTAAACTTACTTGCCTCCCTGTGATTTGACATGGATAGCTTATTAGTCAAATCCTTCTCAAGCTTTAAATAACCTCTTTTTGTGGTATCTATATGTTGACGAAAAAACAAATGGCTGAATTAAAAGATCATCTAGAAAGAGCTCAAAATCCTTTGTTCCTTTATGATAATGATGCTGATGGTCTTTGCAGCTATGTAATACTGAGAAGATGGATCGGGAGGGGCAAGGGAGTTGCTGTAAGAAGCTATCCTGAACTTGATGCCGGATATGCAAGAAGAGTACAAGAATTGCAGGCAGATTATGTCTTCATATTAGATAAACCTTTAATATCACAAGCATTCATTGATGAACTAGATATGCTTAACATACCTTGTGTCATAATAGATCATCATGATGTTGAGCAGAGTTTTGAAAAGAAATCAAAAAATCTAGCCATATACAATACTGCAAAAAATAAGGGAAAAAATAAGAGTTTTGAGCCTGTGACATTTCACGTGTATCAGTTGACCCAGAGAAAAGAAGATATGTGGATAGCCATAATAGGTTGTGTCTCGGATCATTACCTTCCATCTTTTGCTGAGGAATTTAGTAAGAATTATCCTGAATTATGGGGAAATGTCAAAGAACCATTTGATGCCTACTATGGGACTGAAATTGGTAAAATAGCACAATCATTAGGTTTTGGCCTCAAAGATTCAATAAGTCATGTTGTTGCTATGCAGAATTTTCTGATTTCTTGCAAACATCCCAGTGATATCACTACAATCCGAGACTCATGGGTATATAGCAACACGTATAAGGCAATAAAGGAAAGGTACGACAGAACTGTAAAGGAAGCTGAAAAAGAATTAGGTGATAGAATGATTTTTTTTACATATTCTGGAGAGACAAGCATGAGTGCAAGTCTTGCTAATCACCTTTGCTATAAACATCCTGATAAGGTGATAGTAGTGGCATATATGAAAGGTGAGATTTCAAACCTCTCACTAAGAGGGAAAAAGGTAAGAGTGTTGCTTGAGAAAGTCCTTAAGAAATTTCCTGGGGCAAGTGGAGGAGGACATGAAGATGCCGTAGGAGCCAGAATAAAGACAAATGAGCTTGCAAGATTGAGGGAAAAAATTGAAGAGGAATTAAAATGAGGCTTAAAGAGATTGAGATTCATGTTTATGGAAGAGTACAGGGAGTGTTGTTCAGGGCGACAATACAGAGAGAAGCGCTCAAAAGAAACATAAATGGATTTGTAATGAATAGAGCGGATGGGAGCGTAGAAATAGTGGCCCAGGCAGGGAAAAAATCTTTGGAGAGTTTCCTGCAATGGATACAAGAAAGCCCAGGATTCAGCTCAGTTAAAGGATTATCATATCATTGGAGAAAAATCGGAGAGAATTTCAAGACATTTGCAGTTATAAAAGACAAGCCTTTCTTTGCAGACCAAGCTAGAGGATTCTTCAATCTAGGAAGATCATTGCTTGCACCCTCTGGGAAGATACCCTTACATATAGCTATAATACCTGATGGCAACAGAAGGTGGGCGAAGAAAAAAGGGAGGAGGCCTGAATTTGGACATTATACTGCTGCCAGCTTCCAACATATACATGAGTTGTTTGAAGAAGCTAGACGACTTGGAGTAAAATATCTGACTTTGTGGGGATTTTCTACTGAAAATTGGAAAAGAGACAGTAGAGAGACCAGGGCAATCTTTGATTTGTTATTACAAAATATTGAGAGATTCAAAGAAGAAGCTGAGAGGCAGCATATAAGATTCAAGCATATAGGTAGAAAAGACAGGCTCCCCAAAGATCTTGTAAAGACATTATCCGATCTTGAGAAAGAGACAGAGCATTATACTGAATTTAATGTACAGCTCTGCCTTGATTATGGGGGGAGAGATGAGATAATAAGAGCTGTCAATGGCGTCATCAAGAAAAGAGTAAAGAAAGTCAATGAAAAAGATTTCATGAGTTATCTTGATTCTGCGGATATACCTGATATAGATCTTATAATAAGAACATCGGGAGAACAGAGACTAAGTGGATTCATGCCATTCCAGTCTGCTTATGCAGAGCTTTACTTCTGTGATGTCCATTTTCCAGACTTCACTCCAAGAGAATTAAGGAAAGCAGTAGAGGAGTATGGGAGGAGAAAGAGAACTTTTGGAGGAGGAGTCAGGTGACTTTTAAACGACTGCAGTGTAAGCAGTATTGTTGTGTAGTCTTCTAATAGATAATCGCCTACAGGTAAAATGCAATTTCTATATCAAGATTTATATATTATCTTCTTTAAATAAATAGATGGATAGTGAAAAGATAGCTAGAAAGAATCTTCTTAGAAAAAGCAAGGAAACAAAAGGGGTGCCCATCAGAGGACATGATTTCAATGAGGGTCGCGATTATGGAAAGATAATAAACAGTTTTGCTACTACAGGCTTCCAAGCCACTTTTCTCTCCAGAGCAATAGAAATCACTAAGAAGATGATTGATGAGAATGCAACAATATTCCTAGGTTTTACGAGCAATATGGTAAGCTCTGGGCTGCGAGAAGTCTTGAGATATCTTGTTGAGCATAAGAAAGTAGATGTTGTAGTGACAACCGCGGGAGGTATCGAAGAAGATATAATAAAATGTCTAGGTAACTTCATGTTAGGAGATTTCAGGGCTTCCGGGAAAGAGCTTCGTAAAAAAGGGATAAATCGTATAGGCAATATATTTGCACCGAACAATAGGTATGTAGATTTTGAGAAATGGATGCAACCATTACTTGAAGAAGTGTATGAAATGCAGAAAAAAACAGGCAAAATTCCCTGTGGAAGCGATATCATCTGGAAGATGGGCGAGAAGATAGGTAATTCTGATAGCATATTATATTGGGCATGGAAAAACAAGATACCTGTCCATTGCCCCGCTTTAGGAGATGGGGCCTTGGGAGACAATATATATTTCTTCAGTTTCAAGCATCCCGATTTCAAGATAGACTTAGTTGAAGACATAGCTAAGATGAATAATACAACTATTGGACTGAAAAAGACGGGATTGATTATACTTGGAAGCGGAGTAGTGAAACATGCTATTCTGAATGCGAATATGCTTCGCAATGGCGCTGATTATGCAGTGTATATTAACACTGCGCAGGAATTTGATGGAAGTGATGCAGGTGCACTGCCTGAAGAAGCGGTATCTTGGGGGAAGATACTTCCAGGGGCGGAAAGTGTGAAGGTTTTTGCTGATGCGACTATTGTTTTTCCTCTTTTAGTTGCAGAGACTTTTGCTAAGAACAATTAAGATTAAAAAGTTGTTTTTCTTGAGGTTTTTATGAAAGCTGAAGTTATTCAAGAGGGAATGATTGGACTGGAAATACATGTTTATTTGGTGACTAAGGAGAAGCTGTTTTGCAAATGCATTGCTTCTCGTGAAAAGGGATTGAAGGCAAATACAAACATATGCCCTATATGCACTGGATTGCCCGGGGCAAAACCGATGCTACCGAATAAAGTTGCTGTCGAGAAAGCTGTGCAGGTAGGATTGATGCTTGGCTGCAAAATAAACAATCATCTCATATGGCAAAGAAAACATTATGACTGGCCAGACCTTCCTAAAGGATATCAAAATACATTATCCGGAAGCTTTGCTGTACCTGTCGGAGAAAAAGGAAAGTTTCACGGTATAACTATCTCAAGCATGCATCTTGAAGAGGATCCTGCGTCTTGGGACCCTGAGACAGGGTGCGTGGATTACAATCGTTCTGGATTGCCTCTAGTGGAGATAATAACTGCTCCAGATTTTTCTACCGCGGAAGAAGTCATAGACTGGCTGAAGAAATTGTTGCACGCTCTTGCATATCTCAAGGCTGCAGATACAAATGCAGGAATAAAAGTAGATGTTAATGTATCAGTACCAGGAATCAGCGAGAGAGTGGAAATTAAAAATATAAGCTCTTTGGAAAGCATAGGAAATGCAATAGATTATGAGATAGAAAGGCAGAGAAAAGACAAATGCAAGGAGAAAGAGACAAGAAGATATGATTCTACAAGTGGTAAGACAGTCAAGATGAGGAGCAAGGAAGACGCAGAGGATTACAGGTTCTTGAGCGACCCTGACCTACAGGATATTATAATAGATCAGAAGATGATAAGCTTGATGAAAGAGAGCCTTCCCGAGGCACCTGAAATAAAACTTGAGAAATTGGTGAAAAAGTATAAGATTGATGAAGAGAATGCAAGTATATTGGCAAAACATATAGATATAGTTGAATTCTTTGAGAGAGTTGCGGATAAGATAGATGCGAAGTTTGCTTTGCCTTGGGTGACTGTGGAATTGCTGCGCTTCTTGAATTATCATTCGACTACGCTTGATAAAGTGAATATTGACCCTGAACATTTTATCGCATTAATAATGCTTGTAAGGGATGGGAAAATAACACCGTTGAAAGGAAAAGAAATACTTAACCAATTCTATCCAAAAAGCTTCGTGCCTAACGCGGGAGAGGGGAAAATAAGCGATGTTAAGGAATTGGAGAAGGTTGCTCGCGATGTTGTTGCTAAGAATGCGAAGGCAGCTGCGGATTATAAGGCAGGAGAGAATAAGTCATTTGACTTTTTAATGGGCGAGATAATGAAAGCAACGCAGAAACGCGCGGATTTTAAGATTGCGCGGAATGTTTTGGAGAAAGTTTTGAAGAACTAGAAGCTATTTTTTAGAGACCTTCCACATTTGATTAAAGATTTCCTTGAACATTCCTGCAAACATCGAGTCTTTGATTAAAAAGCCGCGAGGGATATTTTTGCTTTTTGCGGTATGCTGAAGAACCACGAAATCTTTGTGGACTATGAATTCACCTTCGCTTTGCTTTTCAATAAACTTGCATTCTATTTTTCCTATTTTTTTTCTTAATTTTGCCTCTTTTTCTGCACCTATTGGAAGAATCATCTTTGAGCTTATGCCTTTTTTTACTCTTTGCTTGTGTATTTCTTCCAAATAAAAAGTTGTGAGGTCTTCAAAGCTTTCAACTGAGCCGGTATATGCATCCATATTATCTCCTTTTTCCATTAAATTGTTGAGTTCCAGCCACATTGACTTGATTCCTTTTATTCCTTCGAAATATTTATAGTCTGAAATTGTTTCGTTGTTTTTTGGGACTTTTTTCAGGCTTTGAATTGCAATATTTATCTCCTCTTCTGTTTTTTCTAATTCTTCTTTTTTTGAAAGAAAGATATTACGCAGTGTTTCTGGCGCATTTATTCTGTAAATCTTTGCGTTTTTGTAGAGCTTGAAGCTTACAACTCCTTTTTCAACCAAAGAATTTAGCACTTCATAGATATGCGAGCTTGGGATGCCTGTTTTTTCGCATAATCTGCCTGTTTTTGACTCTCCAAGCTCGGCTAGAATGCTATATACTTCTGACTCGTTTAATGTAAACCCCGCTTTTCTCAAATTTGATATGATATCCATACTACTATATGGATATAGTAGATAATTTATAAATATATCTTTTTGGCGCGGAAAAGATATGGCTGAAAAAACAACTGATTTGAATTCAGATGAGCTGCTGAAATTTATATTAAAGGCTCACAGGAATACATATGCTGCACTGAAGGAAGTAAGGCAGAAGAACAGATTCGATATTCCTATATTGCCCGGACATAAGGATTATGATTTTGCCGAAGGGAAATGGAGGTACCACGATTCTTATTCAGGAAGACTTTGGGCGCCTGGAAGAGAAGTTATTTTTTTGGATGAAAAGCCTGTCTGGTGCATGAGTTATCAGGGAATGCCCTGCAAATTTTCTCCTGAGTGCAAGAATAATCAGAGTTCTGAGGCAAGAATTTTACCTATGGAATTTTATGATGAAAATGTTTTTCCTTTTCTTAAAAGAGCTTTGATGAGAGCTGATGAGAGCATGCCTTTTAGAGGGCCTCCAAGATTTAATGAAGAAGAATTTGAATATGGATTTGAGATGCAGGGAAATTACGAGTATTTTACAGGCAGGGAATCTGTTGTGTATTTTGGAAGAGAAGTGTTTTTTCAGAATGTTATGGGCAGCATTATAAGATAAATTAGAATAGAGGAAGAAGAATTTGGATGAGTTCTGCAACAGCTCCTAGGATAAAAAACAAGGCGAGAATTATGAGAAGTATTGCGGAAATTACTTTCTTAATCTTTCAAATGTTTTTCCTCTATCTTTATCAGGAGAGCTAGGAAAATAACTGTTGCACCTAGAATGTAAAGTGCGTACTGCAAGTTCCAATTCACAAGGAATCCCATTATAATATTATTAAGAGTCATTGCAAGTCTGTAAATCATAGAAACTGAAGATATTACTGTCGCCCTTTTTGTTGATGGTATATATTTATGCATATAGTTGAAATAAAGTCTCTTTCTGGAAAGGCCGAAGCCGGCAATGACCATCATCGACACAATAGCTAAAACTGGAGAATAGGAAGCTCCTAAGATTATGAAAAATACTCCTGGGACAAGGGCAGATAATAAGAGGTATCTTGATTTTCCCCCTATAGCTTTCTCAAGGAATGAGAATGAGTTAAGGACTATTATCTGGGCAATGACTAAAAATGCATGGATCAAGCCAAAATATGCAATAGAGACACCGAGCTCCTGCAGTTTATACTGGTAAACCCATATTACGAAGAACATTAAAGCTGAGACTATAGTGGCATCTATCGCCATTATCTTCAATATCTTATGATTTGCAAAAAAGGATATTCCTTTCCTGAATATATCGATGTAATGCTGATTTCTAGTTGATGCTCTACCTATCTTGGGCTCTTTAACTGAGAGGATGATAAAGAACGAGATAAGGATTGGGACAATCATAAGGCCAAATGCCCATCTCACTCCTAGGAAATAGGCTATGAAACCACCAATTGGAGCAGATATTAGAAGACCCAACATATTAAGGCTGTCTAACCTACTAAGCAATTTTTTTGATTCTTTCTCTCTCTTTAATTGCCTTAAAGTGTCGTAAAAAAGAGACTCATCTGCCCCAGATATAAGGGCAAGGCCAAGTCCGAGTATTATTTCACCCAAAGCAAAAATGTAAAACGACGGATATAATATATATAATAAAAAGCCAAAAGCAGAAACAAGACTTCCTATAGCAATACTGTTCTTCCTCCCGTATTTATCCGCGATTACTCCTGTAGGTGCCTCAAAGAGAAGGGCACTTGCAGTGAATATTGCTTGCAGTATCATTATCTGATAGAATGGTATCTTTCCCCATTCTATGAAAAAGGGTATAAGGACCGCAGAGATAAAATGCAAGTGATGTATAAATGTGAATAGGTAAAGCTTCCAAATATTGCTTTCGTAGTTATTTTTGTTGTTCATCTAAATAGTGAATTTTTCTGTTTTTTAATCATTTTCTACAAAAATTATCGGAGGAAAATTGATATTATCTCAGCGATGACCCCTCCGATAAAAAATAATGCTAGGAGTGCCAGCAAAATTCTATTTGAAGGCATGCTGAAACTTGGGGTCAAGTCGCCGTGTTGTTTTGCCCTGCGAACCATTGCAAGGATTAAAAGGGCTGTAAGACCTCCTGAAATAACTCCTCCTATGCCTAAAATAGTGGTGAATGTTGCTTGCTTGAATATCATAAATAGAAGATAAAGAAAGACAGGAGTCAATATAGTTATGGACCAGGCAAATAGTCTTGGTTTCTTATAATCAAGGTGAATAGTATCTATCATAGAGGTTGAAAGAGAGAGATATGCAGTGAACATCGTGATCATACCTAACAAGATAAAAGGCTTGCCTAAGGCTAATGTAGCAATCTCAGGTGTATCTAGTCCTTTGTATCCAACTACAACTATGGTGAAAATCACATAAATTGTGAAAGCTGTAAAATACGAAATCAAGATAACTCTTTTCATTTTTTTTCTTTCT
>Ga0194128_10010549_pt1 | contig 10947 bp, 9 predicted proteins | sample TA2KigCa65mmetaG_FD_148650 | JGI IMG/M metagenome (GOLD analysis project Ga0194128, IMG submission 148650) | Freshwater microbial communities from Lake Tanganyika, Tanzania - TA2015037 Kigoma Deep Cast 65m | ecosystem: Environmental > Aquatic > Freshwater > Lake | place: Tanzania: Lake...
GCGCAACGTGGCCTTCACGTCGTCGAGCCTGTCCGCCAAATCAGGATGCTTGCCGACCAGCCGTTGCCAGTAGTCAGCCGTTGTGCAGACGGTGAAGCCGAGCGGCGTAGGGACTTCAAAGAGCAGGGGCCAAGGCGTATTCACAGGGCGTAATCGGTGTAGGTGCCAGCGGGAATTCTGCGCGGAAGCTCCGCTTGTGACTGCAAACCGAGACCGCCAGATTCGTCATCCCAGACTTCCGTGTCGGAATACTCGCCGGAACGGTTGGCGCGACCGGCAATTTGGAGCAAGTTCACCAGCCCCCAGCTTCCTGCCTGTGCGGCGCACGCAGACAGGTCGCGGAAGGCCGAGCGGAACGAGAAATCCACGCCGGCTTCAACGTAACAACTCATGCTTCCGACCGGGGTCACAGGAGTTCAATCAACTCGACGCTCTTGGACAAGCCTTCGCGGTTGACTGAAACACCGTAATCATCGGCAAAGGAGCGCGGTGCTCGTTTCTCTGCCTTCACGGTGTCTTTCAGCTTCACGACGACGCGGTCAAAGAGCTGGTGCGCTGGCGCATTACCCAGCGCAGACTGATGCTTGAACACGACCAATTTTCTCGGAGCCATGAGTCCGTGGGAGGATGATTCGTCGCCCATGAACATGTTCCGACCGAACTCTTCCTTGATTGACGCGCGTCCGCAGAGGGCACAGAATAGCATGGCCAGATCGTCTTCGGTGAAGTTACTCGGCGGCTTGGCGAGGTTTGCGGAAATGAAGCCGTGGCAGCGGTAGAGGCCGTAGGGGATGAGATTCTTGCGGCCCATTTCGCCTTCAGGCTTGTCCACGTCTGCAACGCGCGTGATCCCGAGGTCGAGCGGCTGAACGGGATCTACTGAACGCGAAAAGGTGAGTTGGACAGGGCCGCGGATCTGGCCTGCGTTCGGGCCAGTGGAGAGCACGCCACCGAAAGCGCGCACATCGAAGTACCGGGCGCAGAGCGCAGTCTGGAGTTGATCGATTTCGGCCGGTGGACGTTCCTTCGCTTTCTCCTTGTCCCACTTTCCGGCTGACTTGCGATGTGTCGGCAACGGCGGTTTCTGTTCCAAGCAAGCCGCCTCAATGCGGGGATTCAACGGCGATTTCTGCTGAATGAAGATGTCGTTGCCATTTCCACCCGAGCTCAAGACGAAGTTCCGAATCTTGCGCTTCAGGCAAACATCGGAGACAAGACCGCGCATGTCTTGCGGGTCAATGCGCGGTGCGTTGGCGGCGTCGGGGTCGCCGTTCGGGTTGCCGTCTTTGCAGTCAAAGAGGTAAACGAAGTCGTAACGATTTTGGATCACGGTGCTCATGGTTTTCTTTTCGGTTTAGGTTTTGGCTTTGTTCGCGGTGGAATCATTCGTTCTCAGGTGGAAGTTTGTCGGCTTTTTCCTCGATCTCGGCTTCAAGCCGGTCGGCTCGATATTGGGCCAGTTGGCAGTAGTAGCCGAGAGCGAACCTCCCTTGTTCTTCGAGGCCCAGCAAAGGCGGAAAGCCAACACGGCCTTCTGCTTTGTTGACGGCGTCGATCCGGGCGCAAAGCGTCTCAAGCTCCTTTTGCTTGTTCGTGCCGGAACCAGGAAAGCGCGAGTTGGCCTTCTTCAAGTAGGCCGGCACTTTGGTGAAGATCGGCCCGAGCGTGGAGGCGGGCCGAGTCGCCACTCCGCCATAGGTCCGCTCGGCCAGGGACGTGCCCACTTTGCCGAGCGCGACAAGTTGAAGCCTGCCTATGACGGCGAATAATTGGCCGCACAGGTAGGCGATGTCGGTTGAATTCGGATCGAGTTGTTTCAGTTTTTCGCTCATAGTTTTTCGTTTCGTTGGATCGGTTGAATGGTTGCGGACGACATACAGTTTGATGAGGGCAAGCCGGGCGGGATTGAGCTTTGACTCTCCGCCCAAGTTCTGACGAGCCACCGCCGCCGCAAGCAACGACGATGGCAACGCACCTCCGCTTAACGCGGCACGAAACAACTGGGCGGGCAACTGCGTCGGCAATTTCTCGAAGTCCGGCTTGTTCTTTTTCGATGGAACAGTCGTGGCCAGCAAGCCGTAGAGGCCAAATGCTGATCGCAGCCCGCCATCCCGCTCGTGGAGGATGGTCAGGTGGTCAAACCACCCGCGCACGTTGTTTTCAACTTCGGGCACTGTGGATTCGAGCCAATCGCGTACTACGACACGACCGCCGTTGCCCGACAGGCCAAGGAGGTAGTACTTGTTCGCCGCCAGACCGCTCGGAGAAATGCCTTTTAGCGGGGCGCGGAGCAGTTCTGTGACGGCGGCTTGGTCGGCCGTTTCAAGCAGATCGAATGGGTCTTTGTCCGGTTCGCGAGTCCAGTGCAGGTAGATCGCGTCCTCGACACGGTAGCCTTGCTCAATGAGCTTGTTCAATGCGCCGGTGATCTTGGCGTCTTCCGTGAACGACACTGGAGCGTTCAATGCTTTGTCCAAGCCGAAGGAGCGGAAAGCGTCTTTGTCGAAGGAAATGAGATTGGCCCCTGCTGGGGGTGAACCGCGAATACCGTCGATCTTTCCAGCGGTGCTTACGGGCACAACCATCTGACCAGAAGCAAGAGACATCACGAGCCCGCCACTGGCCTGCTGACGTTCCGCTTCACGCCTCTTTCGCCACCAAGCCAGAAGTGCGGGCGAACTGAGAAGCGGCCGGTTGGTTACCTCAAAATCCACATTCTCCGTGGTCTTGCACCCGTTGTCGGTGAGCAACTGGTGAACTCGTTTCAACTCCGCCTGGTTGTTGAGAAATGCCAGCACTGCTTTCAAGCTGGGAGACTCGTCCGGGCAAGCGGCAGCGGCTTCCTTTAGCAGGCTTTGAAAGAACGCAAAGTTGACCTTCCGGCTTTCTGTTTTTTCAGGGTCGTCCGGAATTGGAAACGCCAAAGCACGTTCCAGATTGTCACAGAGAAAATACGCCTGCCCGTGGCCAACGTCATCCGATCTCGAGAACGGACGTACGAGCCGCTTGGGAGCGGGGCGTTTGGCGTTTGGGTCTTCGAGCATCGGAATCACCGAGCCGAGAAGCCTTCCTTCCGAGTCGAGTGGTATGCGCCAGCGAACGGGTGCCAGCTTGAGGTCAGAGTCAAACCCTTCGCGCTCTGCGTAGGCCATTAACGCTTGTACCATCATGCGGCACCTCCGAGTTGGTGCTTGATTTCTGTCCAAGCGGGTATGGTCACGAGACCCTTTTCCAACCTCGCCGGGAAGAAAGTCCTTTGCGGGCTGGCTTGCACTCGCCCCAGCTCGTGCATCATGTCCAGGTCGAACACGTCATAGAGCATCAGCCCGAGGTCGGTGTCCACGTTGGGATTTGGTTCCACGCGCATCGCGGTTTCATCCGCGAGTTCAAAGTCTGCCGGAAATTCACGGCAGCCAAAGCAGGGGCGGGCAAAACATTGGCCACTTTCCGCGCGGCGTCGAAACATGCCGAAGTACTTGGGAGGATTATCGTCGCCGTCGGGTTCGTCTTCGCAAGGCGGTTTGCGACGCGGACGATTGGCGAGCGAGGTCAATTCGAGGCTCGCTTCAATCACGTACTCCACTTCGCGGAGGGCGAGCGTATTGCGCTGAGTGCGGCCCTTGTTCTTGTTTGTCGTGTCGTCAGCGATGATGACTTCGACCGGTTCCCCGTTTGCAGCCGCTTTGAATTGGGTTTCGGAGATGGTTTCCTTGACCTCGTTGCGCCGAATGGAAAGGAAACGGATCGGCTTCCGGACGGCAATGCGATGGACCCGCCATCGGAACTGCGGCTTGTAGAGAATGGATTCGAGCAGACCGCGCGCGGCGCTGGGAGTCATGACGGGATAGCTCACGCGTTCGACCTTCATTTCGGGCCGGGTGAAGCAGGCGAGGTCGCCCCAGGTTCGGAGGTGGATTCGTTCGTTCATACAATCAGGTCATCAGCGGCGTGGTGGGTTGCACCCAGGTCTTCGTCATACTTCGAGGCCCAGGCATACACGGTATTATCGGGCGTGAGCGGGATGATCGCACCTTCGCGTTCGGCGCGCTCAAACTCTCGTTGGTAAAGGTTGACGGTGAAACGCTGGCATTGGCGGGCAAGCTTGCCGTCCAGGTAATGCTGGCTGCGGATAGCCTCGATCAACTTGATCCCCGTGCCAGCCCACGACCCAAAGCTGCCGTTTTCATCGTGCATCGGGACGAGCACCCCGCGCGTTTCATCGCCGATGAGCCGGCAGGCTTCGGCGGCATCCGGAAATTTGAGCTCCTTGCTGGCGCAGTAAACAGGGTCTTGCGCGGAAGATTCACAACCGAGATCGCGGTAAAGACAGGCGAAGTAAGAGCGGTAGGTTTCCGGCAGGTGCAACTTTTCTTCGATGCCGGGATTCGCAGCGAGAAATGCCTCGGTACGCTTGAGTGCAATTTCGTAAGCGCCCGGCGGCAGTCCGCCGTCTGCGGGCCGGAATACATAAACTGGCCGAGCGTCGGAGGAACGTCCCTCGCGATTGCAGCGACCGGCGCTTTGGATGATGGAGTCCAGCGGACCCAGCGCACGCCAGACAACCGGGAAATCCACGTCCACGCCGGCTTCGATCAGTTGCGTGGAAACCAACAGGCATGGCGCGCTGGTGTCCGGATCAAGGCGGCGGCAGATTTCCTTGAGCTTGGCTTGCCGGTGCGCGGCGCACATGCGGGAAGAGAGATGGAAGCAGTGAGCGCCAAACGGGGACTGCTTGAGCAGTTGAAACAGCGTCCGAGCATCCTTGGTGGTGTTGACGACGCAAAGAGCCTGGCGAGGCTGCTCAGGCGCGAGCATCGCTGCGGCGACTTCCTGCCAGGTCAACTCGCGGTCGGTCGGGGCGATCTCAATGTGTGTCCGGCGCATTGTCTCAGCCAAAGCGTCTGCATCTGCGGCGACGGGGGTAGGATTCCACCCGCCATCAATGGCCGAGGCGGCGCACTCGAACGCGGGCTGAGTCGCCGTGCCGAACACTGCCGTGACTCCGAAATCCTTGACGAGCAGGTTCACGGCGGAAAGCAACGAAGGCACGAGTCCGGGCGGCAGCGTTTGCACTTCGTCAAACAAGACCACTGAGCGCGCGATGTTATGAAGCTTTCGGCAGTCGCTGGGCCGATTGCTGAACAGGCTCTCGAAGAATTGGATAGTGGTGGTGACGACGATGGGTGCATCCCAATTTTCCGCCGCCAGCCGAGCGCGACGAAGCCGTGCTTCCTCTGCGTCACGCTCCCGGTCCGATTCGACCGGACGCGGTGCGACTGCGCTGTGGTGTTCAAGGATGTAGTCGGGGCCGAACAGCCATTCCAACGGTCTTCGATACGCTTTGGCGGTCTGCTCAATAACCGTCGTGTAGGGGATCACGACGATGGCCCGCCGGAAACGCCGAGCATCTGTTTCGGGCAGAGCGTGATTATGGTTGACGATGTGTTGCAGGGCGAAGGCCAGCGAAGCCAGCGTTTTTCCGCTGCCTGTGGGCGCTGTGAGAGTGAACAAACCGGGCGGGAGCATTGCTTTGCTCAGGCAATCTTCGAGGAGTTGGCGGCGGCGGCGGTTGACATCGCCCTCGCCTGGCATTGTCCGCAATAAGAGGAGCAATGACTCCAAGCTTTCTCGAGGTCGTAAGGGAATCGAAATTCGTTCGGCTGCCATCGCGGGTTTGAAGTGCGCTTCAGTGTCGAGGAAGTCAGCGTCCACAAGACAGCTAAACAAGAGGCGCGTGTGGAGCGCGGAAGGAAAGCAGTTGGAGAAGGGCTCCGTGCTGCGGCCTATCGACAGATCCATGCCGTCTCCGCGGGCACGCTCGACAAGTGTGGCCGTGGTCTCGGTGATGCCAAACTGCTTCAAGTCGCTGCCTTGTTGATAAGCCCTGAGAAGATTCTGCAATTCGGCGAAGGCCGGAATGCCCTTGTGGTGGCCATCAATTGCAAAGGCACCAGCTTGCGCTCTTGCGCGGTACGCCTCGAACGCGCCAGCGGTCCAGTGGTTGATGCCCGAACCTTGGCCACGCAACCGAAGCTGGAACGCTTGGCCATATTTTCCCAAATCATGCAATAGGCCCACCCGGTAAGCGTCATCCTCGCTGCCGAACGGTACCGCAAACTCGCTGGCTTTCTGTGCGACGTTGACTAGATGAGTGGAAAGTGGCTGCCAGCCGATTTGTTCATCAGCCAAGTCCGTGAGACGTGGCTTGACGGTGGTCTGCTGGCCGTTCTTTAGCGTGTAAAGCGTTCGGCCTTTTTCGTCCTCAGCAGTATGGGCGTAGAACTTCATCAATTTCTCATCGGGATGACGTGGTTCTCGGTCGCGCACGGGGCGCTGCCGTCGCGGAACCAGCCTTCGCCACCACAGAGTGGCTTCGGCCCGGCAGGCGGCCCGACGTAGTCCGGCACGGCGCAGGAAGAATTGGTTCGTTGGTTGTGCCAGCGCCTCCCGTCACCCAGCCTTCGGCCACCCTCTCCCGCAAACAGCGCGGGCGAGGGACGCCAGCCCAGGCAGGGCGTGTAGAACCAGCGGCCCCGCTCCAGCCGGCGTTGGAAGGCGTCCACGTAGGCGCGTCGCTTGCCCGTAGCGCAGGTTTTCAACCTGCTGTATCGCCGATTTTCAATCGGCAGGACGCTGGGATCGCCCAACGCTCTGGAATGGGCGACGCACAGCGGATTGAAAATCCGCGATACAGCAGACTGCAAGTCTGCGCTACATCGGCCGCGCAGTTGTCCGCCGTAGTTGAAGGCGTAGCGGTGGAATCGGACGGGCGCCATTGGGTGCAGGCTCCGCCTGCCGCAGCGAGTCGGGCGCGCGTTCACGGATTTCCAGCAAGAGAAAATCCCGGTCGGCGAGGCGCCGACCAAGGCAGGCGAGGCACCCGCGCTCCCCTCAAAGATGCCTTTCACAGCGCTGAACGTGGGCGCGACGCAGGAGACGGGATTGGGCATGGTGTCCGGGCGCGCCCAGAGGGCGGTGGGGCCGGAGATTTCGAGTTGGAGGGGGTCGGGTTTCATGGAATCGCCTGTGAGAGAGAGTAATCTCAGGAAGTCGCTCAGAGCAAGTCGGCGGGCGGACAGAATTGGGCGGGCGGGCTGGTCAAGATGGAGCGCGGGAAGGTTGTCCGCGTGTGGCTTTTGTCCAGGCTTTAGAGACGCGCGGGCGGGGCCGCCCGCGCTCCTTGTTGGGTCGGCGACAGTTGGGCGTGAGTGGGCGTGATGACGGTGTCGCTCACGCGTTCCACTTCATCTCGGGGCCGGCGATTCGATTGGCGACTTCCTGGAGGGTTTCCCCACCGTGAAGCGGGAGCAGGTGACACCTCCTGAAACTCGAACCGCGGAACGTGAAACGTAAAGACTTTCCTCAAAAGATTTCCTGAGGATGATCAGCGAGCCATTGGGTCAGGCCGGGCAAGGGAAACGAGAGCAGCGCCTGGGTTTTGGAGGAATTCAAGGAGGTGTCAGGGGAGCGCGGCGCGCCTTCGTACCCGCGCAGCGAGCAAGGCTCAAGGCGAGGCTTCAGTTGCGGCCATCTCGCCGCGATCAATCGCCCGACCTCCCATCGCGACAACCGCTCGGAGCCCGCGAGGTGGTACAAGCCGGGCCGATTCTGCGCGATCAGTTCCCAGACGGCGCGCGCGGTCGCGACCGCCGGAATCGGGGAACGGTATTCATCGGTGAAGAGGCGGAGCGTTTGGCCGGCTTTCCAGGCCTGGCGCAGTTCCTCGTTGAACCCTCGAAGCCCCGTCGGCGACGTTCCGCCATTCAGCGACGTGCGGGTGACGGTGTGCCGGGGATTTGCCAGGACGATGCGTTCGGCCGCGACTTTCGTTTCCGCATAGACGCTCAGCGGATTCGGGGAGGCGGATTCGTCGTAAGCGCCTTGCCGGCCATCGAACACGAGATCGGACGAAAAAAATAGGAACGGAATTCCCTCAGCCAATTCCGCCAGACACGCGGTCACATCGACATTGAGTTTCCGGGCTAACTCAGGATTGGCCTGGCACTCAGGACTGCGGCTCAACGCGGCGCAATGGATGACAAGCCGGGGTTTCTGCCGGCGAAATGCCTCTCGGACCGCCGCGAAATCCGCGAGATCAAGTTGAGCCCGCGTGATCGGCACGACCTGCCAGTCGGGAGCGTGGAGCGGAGCGGCGCGGACAAGATAGTTCCCGATCAGCCCACCCGCGCCCGTGATCCAAACTATTCGACCGGGCCTGCTCATCCTTTATCCGATTCAACGATTTAACGATTTAACGCCTCCGGCTCAGTCAATCAGCCGCTTCGTCAAATCTTGGTACGCGTCGATGCGGCGGTCGCGCAGAAAGGGCCAGTGCGTGCGGGTCACGTCCACTTCGGCGAGATCGACTTCCACGAGGAGAGTCTCTTCCTTGTCCGGACTCGCCCGGGCAATGATTTGGCCCGAGGTGCCAGCGACAAAGCTTTGGCCCCAGAATTCAAGACCGTCTCCGCCGGCCGGTCTCTCCAAACCGACCCGGTTCGCGGCGGCCACGTAGCAACCGTTGGCCACGGCGTGGCTGCGCTGAATTGTTTCCCACGCCGAATGCTGATCAGCGCCATGCTCGGCTTTTTCCTGCGGATGCCAGCCAATCGCCGTCGGATAGAAAAGGATCTGCGCGCCCTGCAGGGCCGTGAGCCGGGCGGCTTCCGGATACCATTGATCCCAGCAAATCAGCACGCCGATTTTCCCGTAGCGCGTCTGCCAGGCGCGAAAGCCCAGATCCCCCGGCGTGAAATAGAATTTCTCGTAGTAAAGCGGGTCATCCGGGATGTGCATTTTCCGGTAGAGGCCGAGCAAGGAGCCGTCCGCGTCGATGATGGCCGCCGCGTTGTGATAGACGCCCTCGGCGCGCTTTTCAAAAAGCGACGCGATCACAACGACGCGGTGCCGGGCGGCCAGTTTCTGAAATGCGCGCGTGGTCGGTCCGGGGATCGGTTCCGCCAGCGCGAAATGTTTGTGATCCTCGCTCTGGCAGAAATACTGTGAACGGAACAACTCCTGCGTGCAGATAATCCGAGCGCCTTTCTTGGCCGCGCTCTCGACGCACTGGAGTGTTTTTCGAAGATTGCTTTCGGGATCCGCGGCGCAGCGGGTCTGGATCAGTCCTAATCGCACCGTGGAGGAAGGGCGAGGCCGGCGGGAATGAGACAACGTTTCGGAAGCCACGGTCAGCACCTCTGATTCGGATTTGTCACGGTGCGGGTTCGGGCGCGGCGAAAGCTAAGAGCGTGTCCGAAAATTGCGCGGGGTCCTGCGGCGAGGGATTTTGGCTGTGGCCAAGGCGGCGAGGTCCGAGCATCCCCAACGCGGGCTGTAAGGACCGAGCCAACGCAGGCCACGGACAAAAGACCCGCCGCCCGGAGGGTTTTCGCGCCAAAGGCCGCCTGGCTTCGTTGCTCCTCAGTCGAAGATCCAAGGAGGATATTCTCCTTCGTCGCGCCTCGCCATCCGGCCTTTGGCGCGAAAACAGGACCCCGCGGAATTTTCGGACACGCTCTAAACCGGAACGATTCAGTTGGAGCCGGGGAGCACACGCGCCCTCGCGTGTTCTGACTGGCGCCTCGCCAGTCGGAGCGTCGTTGAAACCATGGCACGGCGTGGGACGGCTCAGTTCGATTGAAAGCAATCGGCGAGGGCGCCGATCATCGCACGCGAGGGCGCGTGCGCTCCCCATCCGATCGGAATCGTTCCGCTCAGCAGCGCGTTGCGAGGGAAGAGGAACGAGTGACCGGGATCGTGTCACCTCGGGACCGATCCATGGGGCCGTGCCAGCTTTGTCCAAACAGCTCGCGGATGTAGCGCCCCAACGTTTCGTTCGTCGGCCCGTAGCCCTGGTTGTAAATGTAATGCTCCAGCTCATAGAGAAGCTCCTCTGCGTTCGGATACCGAGCGCCCAGATCGCGGCTCAGACACCGCTGCAGGATCTGGTTCAAGCGTTGGTCGATCCGCGAATCGAGCCGGGTGAAATCGGGAACCGGCATCGTCAAAACCCTCTTTCGCGATTCCTCCGAGGAATTGCCTTTGAAGACATTGAAGCCCAGAAGCAGATTCCCCAGCACCACGCCCGTCGAAAACAGATCGGACCGTTTGTCCGTGATCTGAAAATCGGCCTGTTCGGGACTCATGTAATCCGGTTTGCCCGCCACCACTTCCCCTTCGTTGTCTCTGAGAAATCCGCGCGCCTTGGCGATCCCGAAATCGGTCAGTTTCACGTCGCCCTCGAACGCGATCATGATGTTCTTGAAGCTGACGTCGCGATGGACGATGCCCAGCGTTTTCCCGGCCAGATCGGTCTTCGCGTGCGCGTAAGCGAGACCGCGGGCGATGCGGCTCGTGATGAAGACGGCCAATTCGATGGGCAGGACGCGTTTCTTTTCCTGATGTTCCTGGGAGAACTGCTCCAGGTTCACGCCGCGAATCAGTTCCATGGCCATGAAATAGATGCCGCGCACTTCTCCCAGGTGATAGGTCTGGACAATATTGGTGTGAATCAGGTCCGCCACCAGCTTGGCTTCGCCGATAAAATTCTCAATGAACGTCTTCTGGTCCGCGAAGCTCTGGCGGATCACCTTGATGGCCACGCGCTTCACGAATCCGCTCGCACCGAGTTGTTGGGCCTCGTAAACGATGCCCATTCCGCCTTCGACGATTTTCCGGATTATCTCGTAGCGGAATTTGCTCTGGATCGTGAAGAGGCCCGACATGAGCGGCATGTTTCGTGCAATCTGTGGGCAAGTCAAGCTTCGCCTCGCGGCGTCGCGCCGGGCAGAGTTCTGCGCGAACTTTGTGAATTCTTTGGGCGCGTTGACTCATGGGAAAAGCTTACCGAAGGGGATCTGAGTTTTGGTTCGGCTGACTCATCATAGTGTGGACTGTTTTCGGACCTGGCGGAACAGAGCTTTGAGCTGCTCTTCCAGCGTGGTTTTC
>Ga0194128_10010550_pt1 | contig 10945 bp, 9 predicted proteins | sample TA2KigCa65mmetaG_FD_148650 | JGI IMG/M metagenome (GOLD analysis project Ga0194128, IMG submission 148650) | Freshwater microbial communities from Lake Tanganyika, Tanzania - TA2015037 Kigoma Deep Cast 65m | ecosystem: Environmental > Aquatic > Freshwater > Lake | place: Tanzania: Lake...
AGTTTCGCCCGTCGTTGCGGATCGGCGAAATCTGCGGGCGGCGCAACCCATGAGGGCGCCACCGCGTCGTTGCCGCGGGCGATGGACGAGAGTGCAACCAGCAGCACAGCGATGAGTCCGGCCGACCGCGCGCGAAACAATTTATGATGCTTCAGTGTTTCCATGACACCAGCCCACAGACGAGATCAGGAGATGAGCATGATTACCCAAATTGAACCCGGCAAGCGAATGTCCCAGGCAGTGGTGGCCAATGGCTTCGTTTTCCTCGCCGGTCAGGTTGCCGACGACACCTCGGGCGGCGTCGAAGAGCAGACACGTCAGGTACTCGCGGCAATCGATCGACTGCTCGAGGCCGCCGGTAGCAGCAAGGACAAGATCCTGAGCGCCAACGTCTACCTCGCCGACATCGCCGAGTTCGCCGCAATGAACTCGGTCTGGGACAACTGGGTCCACCCCGAAGCGAAGCCGGCACGCGCCACGGTCGAGGCAAGACTCGCCACGCCGGACTATAAAGTAGAGATCCAGATCATCGCAGTCGCCTGACGAGGGCCCATCGACAGGATGCAACGAACGACAACTCTGATCGTTGCCCTTGCGGGCGCCCTGACGGCGATGGTCGCTGTTGCAGCAAGCAGCACGCCCGCATTGCCCGAAGTCGTCGTCAGCGCGCCAGAGCCAAAATATGTCGCGCCGACGCTGCGCGATCGCATCGGGCGTATCTGGGCGCCGGTCTTCGTCGACGGACAAGGCCCGCTCCGTCTCGTGCTCGATACCGGCGCCACGACGGTCGCGTTGACCCACGACGCCGCAAATCTGCTCGGTCTGCCCATCGAGCGTGCGCGACAGGTGCGCTTGCGTGGCACGACCGGTTCCCGGGTAGTGCCGCAGGTCCCCGTAAGCCAAATCGAAATCGGCGATTTTCTGACCGAAAATCAGCGCGTGATTCTGGTGGATGATGCCTTCGGCGGCGCCGATGGTGTGCTCGCCACTCGGCTGCTGCGTGACCGACGGATTCAGGTCGAATTCCGCAAGGATCGGATCGAAATCACCCGCTCTCGAGGTCAGCCCGCGCCATCAGGTTTTTCGACGATCCCGGTGAAGTTTGCCGCTCGACAAGTCCCCTGGGTCGACGCGTGGATTGGTCCGGTCAAGGTCAAGGCGATCATCGACACCGGCGCTCAACAGACCCTCGGCAATCTGGCACTGCGCACGGCACTTACCGAGGCGCGGCGTCGCGGCATCGAACTGCGCAGCGAAGGGGTGATCGGCGTGACCGGCGACGTGCAGGAGGGGCTGAGCGCGGGCGTACCCACCATCCGGCTTGGCAACGTGCGCATCAACAATGCGCGCGTCAACTTTGTCGATCTGCATATCTTTGAGCACTGGCGCATGCTCGATGAGCCCGCCATCCTGATCGGCATGGACGTCATCGGCGTTCTCGACACCTTCATCCTCGACTATCGACGTCGCGAACTCCAGCTGTTGCCAAGATCATCAAACCGGATGTGAGCCTCACTGCGCGAGCGGGTCGTCTTGCAGCGTCTCGAGTTGTTGCCAAAGATCGCTGATGTGCTCTTCCCAGAAGCGCGGACTCGTGAACCATGGAAAGGCGCGGGGAAAAGCGGGATCATCCCAGCGCCTTGCAATCCAAGCGGAGTGGTGAATCATGCGCAGCGCGCGCAGCGGCTCGATCAGCGCCGTCTCGAAAGCGTCGATGTGGTGAAACTCGCGATAGCCACCGACGAGTTCGTCCCATTGGCCGCGGCGCTCGTCGGCAGAGCCCGCAAGAAACATCCATAAATCCTGAATACGTGGTCCACTCATGCAATCGTCGAGATCGACGAACACGGGGCCGCGCTCGTTCCACAACACGTTGCCGAGATGACAATCGCCATGCAGACGGACTTCGGACACGGGGCCTGTGGCGGCGAACGCGTCGTCGACTGCCTCGAGCAAGGCGGCCGAAGCCTCGGCATATTTGTCGACCGTGGCCGCATCGAGTGCGCCCTCTCGGCCGATCATCGCCACGAAGCGCGAATCGAGCAGCGCGTCGCGCGCCGCCCAACCGAGGCGCTCGCTCGACAAGCGCGGTCGCGCCACGAATCGGCTGCGCGCACCGATCGCATGCAAACGCCCAAGCGTGCGCCCGATCAAGGCAAGTGAATCACGGGCGTCGAGCTCCGCAGCACGGGCAGCGAGTTTCGGAAAAACCGCGAAGCGCTGGTCGGCAAAGCGATGCAAGGTTCCATCAATGATGCGTAGCGGCGCCGCAACCGGCAACTCCGCGGCAGCAAGCTCCAGCGTGAACGCATGCTCTTCGACAATCTGTGTATCGCTCCAGCGTGCGGGTCGATAGAACTTGAGCACCAAAGGCCCGTGGGATTCGGAGCCGATCTGATAGACGCGATTTTCATAGGAGTTGAGCGCAAACAGACGCCCGTCGCACTCGATGCCGAGCGATTCTGCGGCAGCGATCACCACATCGGGCGAAAGCCCGGCGAACGGCTGTGGCGCCGCGTTCAAGCTGCGGCCTTCGCGTTCACGCTGCGGCCTTGATGAGATCGGCGGCTCTCTCGGCGAGCATGACGGTGGGCGCGTTGGTGTTGCCGCCGACAAGACGCGGCATGACCGAAGCATCGACGACACGCAAACCCTCGACACCACGTACGCGCAGCTGCGCATCGACCACCGCGTCCTCATCGGCGCCCATGCGACACGTGCCGACCGGGTGATAGATGCTCTCCGCCTTGGCGCGGATCGCGGCCGCCAGCTCGGCATCGCTGCGCGCCCCCGGGCCTGGAAAAACCTCGGGCCCGCAAAAGGACGAGAACGCCCGTGTGGCAAAGATATCGCGCGACAACCTGACGCCTGCGATCAGATGCGCAAGGTCCGCAGGTTCGCTCAAATAATTGGCGTGAATCCGCGGCGGGTCGCGCATCGAGGCGGTGCGCAAGCGGATATTACCACGACTCGCCGGACGCAAAAAACAGGCATGCAGTGTGAAGCCGTGCCCTGGAAGTTTGTTGCGCCCATGATCATCGAGCTGGGCGGGGACAAAATGGAACTGCAGATCAGGCCTTGCGTCCGTTGCCACAGGCGAACGCACGAAGCCACCGGCTTCGGCAATATTCGAGGCACCAGGTCCCGCGCCGGTCAACATGAACCGAAGCCCCGCGAGTGCCTCGGCAACGACGCCGAAATCATAGGTGACCGGCGTCGTGCTCTTGTTCAACGTACAGTAATCAAGATGATCCTGCAGGTTGCGACCCACCTCGTTCAGCGGCACACGCACTGCAACACCCGCGCGTTCGAGCTCGAGGGACGGCCCGATGCCCGAGCACATCAACAATTGTGGCGAAGCGATCGTGCCGCCACATAACAGCACCTCGCGACGTGCGCGGGCTCGATGGGCGGTCGAGCCGCGACGATACTCGACACCCACGGCGCGATCGCCCTCGAAGCAGATACGCTCCGCCGCCGCATGCGTGAGCACGGTGAGACCACGCCGCGACAATGCGGGCTTGAGATAGCCCACTGCGGTGCTGCACCGCCGCGCGCCCCGCAGGGTTGCCTGATAGAAACCGAAGCCCTCTTGGGTGGCGCCGTTGAAATCGTCGTTGGGTGCGAAACCGCATTCCTGTGCGGCGCGCAGAAACACCTCACTCAGCGGATTATGGTGTCGCAAATCTTCCACGCTGAGCGGGCCGCCCGTGCCGTGAAATGCCGAGTTGCCGCGCGCTTGATCCTCCGCCTTGCGAAAGTAAGGCAGCACTGATTGATAGTCCCACCCCGGCAGACCCAGCGCCGCCCATTCGTCATAGTCGGCAGCGTGTCCCCGGATGTAGCACATGGCATTGATCGAACTGCTACCGCCCAGCACCCGGCCGCGGGGCCAATACAGCCGCCGGCCGTTGAGCTCGGGCTCGGGCTCGGTCGTGAACGCCCAGTTGATCCGCGGATTGCTCACCAGCTTGGCGAGTCCCGCCGGCATATGGATAAAAGGGTTGAGATCGCGACCACCCGCCTCCAGCAGCAGCACGCTCACGCCCGGTATTTCGGTCAGGCGATGGGCGAGCACACAGCCCGCCGAGCCTGCACCGACGATGACGTAGTCGTACTCTGCCAGCCAGCTCACTTGCGCGGTGGTGCGGGCGTCTGCTCCAGTGCGTAACGCTCGATCGACGAGAGCGAAGGATCCACCCATTTGGTTGGGGCATTGAGATAAAGGGGATACTTTTTCTCGATGTAGTCGAGCACCTGACGGGGCAACACGTCAGCGAGATTTTGGCCGCTGCCTTGATAGGTCATGTACTGACAGTGCCCGTCGGCCTGACCCATCAACATCCACGGCAGCCAAGGCGTCACACGTGCCCACGTGCCATGAAAGCCGAGCGAGGTGACCTTCTCATTCTGCACGTCGGCCGCATTGAAAAAGAACGTGAAAAACTCTGAGACGCGTGCCATCGAGCCGGCGGACTCTCGCGGCCATTTATCCGGCTGCAGCGCGTTCTTGTAGAAAAGATGGATATGCCGCTCGAGCGTGATGTACTCGCCCTGTTTTTTCCAAGGCAGAAGCAGCGGTATCTTGGGTGGCGGCGCCGCGGCGTTCAGCCCGCCGTAACTCGGCGGCGGCGGCAGCGTTTCCTGAATCGTGGTGTTGAACGGATCGTTGGCAATCGGCACCACGCGAACTTTTTCGTTGGTGTAGGGATTGGTGAATTCCTCGAGGGGCTCGCCACTCTTCAAGTCATAGTAGATGCCGACTTCGCGCAGCACCTTGCGATAGCCGACACCGCTCTCGTGCGGCAACAGGCGAGACATCCCGAACCCCGCGAAACCGAATAAATCTTTGAGCGCTTCACCGGGGCGTACGCCCGATACGTAGCCGTTGTACCAGCCAAGCTTCTGCTTGCTGAGATCGAGATCGCCCGACATGCGCGCCACGGTCAGCATGTTGCCGCGCGGCGTCGCCAGATCAACGTAGGGCCCGGACAGCACGTCGCCGCTCGCTGCGATGGCCGATGAGTTCGCCGTGAGCCCCGCCGCCAACGCCACCGATGACACGCCACCCAACAACAACTCACGTCTCTGCCAGTTCATAGGACCCCCTGTGTGGATCAGACTCGAGGCGTCACTATAACTCGGCTTTTGGATCGTCGCTGCCGAGGGGAATCAAGACCTCAGGTCTTGCCGAGTTTGATCGCGAGGATCGCCTGATTGCGCAGTGTGCGCAGCAGGGCGAGTTCCTGCTCGGGGATGCGGATGCCGTCGGCCTCGTCTCGGTCCGCGTAAATCAGCGCAACCGGCTTGCCTTTGACATTGATCGGCAGCAACAGCATCGAGCGTGCAGGTACCATCTTGCGATACCACTCGGGAATGCGCGCGGCAATCAGCGGGTCGTTGATATCACGAATTAGGATATCGACCCCTTTGTCGGTGGCAGCGCAGAACACGTCCGGCCGCGCTGCCAGCTCGAATTTGAAGCGCTTTGACACATCAGCAGCATCGACACCAAACCCGTATCGCGCCTGCATCAGACCAGTCTTCACTTCCCTGGTGCAGAGCAGCACTCGGCGGAAGCCGATCGCCCGAAACATGGTCTCGAGGATGGTGCGCAGAATGTCGTTCAGCCGGAAATCTTCTACCAGCGTCATGCTGATTTCCTGAATGCCTGCGGCCAGAATGCTGCTCGGGTCATGCGCCGCCTCGACCGAATCGTCCGCGGCGACATCCAGCGGATTCGACAATTCTCCCCCGCTCTGCGCGGCCTCACCACCCTGCGACTCGTTGGCAACAGGCACAGGATTCAGGTAGCGATGCACTTGCTTGCCGAGGTCGGTTTTTGCGAGATCAATTCGGGCCACTCGGCAATATCCGCCGACCTCTGTGAGCGTGCTCTCCACGACCTTTCGCAAGCCGTTAGGCTTCAGGCCAATCACCGGACCAAGTCGATCTTCGACGCTGGCGATGGCGACCTGCAGGTGCTCGGCAGGAGTTTGCGCGATGGTGTCGCACACCTCGTTAGCGAATGCCGCAAACACATGCAACCGATCCTCGATCGTGTTGACGCTCGGCACGGGGCTTGGCGGCAACTTTTTCATTGCATTGAGAATCACCGGCGGAAAACCCCAGCGCTTCGCCACCGCGAGTCCCAGATCCACGAACGAGATGCCAAACACCTGCCGAGAGGCCGCCTCCTCCCCACATTAGCTTTCGCGCCATCACGCCAGGAACTTCTGCCGATTCTTCGGGGAAGTAGAAATGGGCGAGCAATCGACCGAGCCCATGAAACATCGCGCAGATGAACACCTGCTCAAGATCCTGCTGACGCGTGTCCGTGGCAAGTTTTCTGGCGAGCAGCCCCGCCAAATTGACCCGGATGAAATCCTCCTTCAGCTGCCGGCTGATGGACTTGTTCTGCATGTGTTCAAGCAGCAGCACCGAGATCGCGATGTTGCGCGTGGTCTCGAAACCGAGCACGGCCACGGCGCGAGACACGGTACTGATGGTGCCGCCCACGGCCGGACGGTAGTAGGCCGAGTTGACGAGCCGAACGAGCTGATTGGTCAGTGCGAAATCTTTGAGGATGGCATTGGAAAGCTTGTCTGCGCGCTCGTTCTCGCTGCTTGCGATACGGTTGATTGCCGCGACCGATTCAGACAGCGCCGGAAAATCGTTCTTGTGGCGCATGCATCGGAGCAGAAACGCCAGCGTCGTCTCGCCACGCGCCACCTCGGTCGTACTCGACTCTTCGGGCGCGAGATAATCGTCCAGCGCCTTGGCGAACTGCTTCATGTCGTGGAAGCGCAGTACCGGGTCGCGCGCCACAGCCTTGTGGACGATCGCGGCAAGACGTTCGTCCACCCGCGTCTCTTCTGGTAAACGGACATCTTCTTCACGGATGCGCCGCAGCATCTCCTCGACCGAATCGCCGCGTACCGCCGGACGCCCCGTCAGCATCTCGAAGAGGACGAGCCCGGCCGCATAAACATCCACGGCAGGACCGAAGTGTCGCTGGTCAATGAATTCGGGCGCCAAATAGGCGGGCGTACCAGGGAACGACAAACTCGAAGTGTCGGCGAGCGAGACCCGACTGGCGACCCCGAGATCGACGAGGCGCGGCGCACCTGCCGCATCGAGCAGAATGTTCGAGGGCTTAAGATCGCAGTTGAAATACTCATCGCGATGCGCAGCCGCGACAGCATCAAGCAGCGCGCGCAGAATGACGACCGCCTTGGCCGGCGACATTGCACCGCCCTGACGCAGCAGCCGCCCGAGATCACCGCCGGCGACGGATTCGTAAACAAAATACGCGTCGCCACCCGTCTCGCCAGCATCAATAACCGGCACGACACCAGGGTGAGCGATGGCGCGCAGACGCTTCGCGGTCTCCAGGACAACTCGGTTGCGGGCGGGACTCGGCGGATCGAAGTGCAACACCTTGATCGCGACCTTGCGGCGCGTCTTGGGATCGAAACCGAGGTACACCGTGCCCTGCCCGCCTGAGCCGAGCTCCCCCCGAATTTCATAACGTCCAATCTGGTCAATCATGTCGATCCACGTTGGCAAAACGCTCTTCTGGTCTGTAGTTAACGGCCTGATGACGATTTCATGTAGCGGATCTTGCATTCCGTTCACCTCATGAACATGCACCCTTCACGTCACCTCGACGATCCTGCACATTGACCATTGGATAGAGTCGCCCCGCCGAATAGAGTTGGGGGACTTGCATGATCGATACAACTTGACTGAGGGACACCAGAACATGAGTACGAGCACTCGCCAGCGCGTCGCGCTAGCCGTTGCGGCGATCATCGCGACTGCAGCATCCGCGCCCAGCTTGGCGCAATTGGAAGAAGTCGTGGTGACGGCGCGCAAAACCACGGAAAACCTGCAGGATGTGCCGGCATCCATCACCGCGATCGGCAGCGCGCAGCTTGAGCGCGAAGCCGTATCGGACATCAAAGATGTCGCGCGGCTGACGCCCGGCCTTATCTTTGACCTCGGCTTCGTACCACAGGACAGCCGCCCGCAGATTCGTGGACTCCCCGCCACCCGCGGCAAACCGCCAGTCGGCATCCTGATCGACAACATCGACGTCTCCTCGGAGTCGATCCAGACCGCCGGTGGCGGCATGATCGGCAACGTTCGCCTGATGGACCTCGAGCGCATCGAAGTCGTGAAAGGGCCGCAGTCGGTTCTTTACGGACGTGCAGCCTTCGGCGGCGCCATCAACTACGTCACGGCCAAACCCAGCCTCGACCGCGACTTCGTCAAACTCTCGGCGGACGTGGGCGAATACGGCCGCGCCGAGGGTCGTATCGTCGGCAACACCGCCGTCTCCGACACCGTCGCCGTACGTGGCTCGCTGTCCTACGCCCAGCACGATGGCTTCTATCGCAATTCTCTGAGCGGCGCCAAAGTCGGCGGCTTCGAGAGCAAGGGCGGCACGATCGCGGCGCTGTGGCAGCCGAGCGAAGATTTCCGTCTCAATGCGCGCCTCGCCATCTCGGACGACCAATTCGAGCCGCGCGCGCAAGTGGCCTACGGATTCGGCACTAATCTGAGCCAGGCTTACCCGGTTCCTGCGCCGTTCGTCGGTATCTGCCTCGGTTTGTTGCCCGCCGGATTTGCACCTCCCCTCAAGCGAGCTGTCCTGCGGGGTCGGCTCAAGTGGCGCCGAATGGCTTCGCCACTCGGAAGGGTGAAATCGGCGGCTACACCACCGTCACGCTCAGTCTAGATCCGCTCACAGGTCGCGACTACGAAGGCACCACGCTCGAGTCGACAGTCGCCGCCGTGAACTTCGACTGGGATACCTCGATCGGCACGCTGACCTCCTGGACCGGACTCGCTCGCGCCGAATCGCGCTCGCGTCAGGACGTCGACTCTTACGGTGCTGCCGCGGCAGCGGTCACTGCCCCCTCGGCGGGAACCGCCGAGCCGCTCAACTACTCACAGGTCCTCGATCTCGACACCACCACCAAGCAGTTGAGCCAGGAACTGCGCCTCGCTTCCGACGCAGATGCGCGACTGCGCTGGAGCGTCGGCGCGCAGTATTGGAAGGAGGAAATCGACCAGCTGAACTACGGCTACACCTCGAGCACCATCGCCGGTCGCTCGGTCGCGCGTGCCGTACAAATGATCGGTGCGCCGCCCTCAGCGGGCATCGACGCCAAAGAAACCACGCACAAGGGTATCTACGGCTCGCTCGAATTCGATTTCACCGAGAAGCTCTCGGCGCGCATCGAAGCTCGGTACAACGACGAAGATTTCACCTACACCTGGTTGTCGCCGGCACGTGGCATCGCCTACGCGCCGACCGCAGGCAATCCCACCGCCTCGGCCACCAACCCGCAGTGGACGCCTACCGTGTCGGTCACCAATACCTCGTCTTTCACGGCAACGACGCCGCGCGCTTCGGTCACCTATAAAGCCTCGGATGACATCATGTTCTATGGCTCGGTAGGCAAGGGCTTCAAAGCCGGTGGGTTCATCACTCTTGCCGGTACGCCGATCGACTTTGCCAAGTTCGAACCCGAGAAACTGCTGAGCTATGAACTCGGCGTGAAGAGCAAACTGTTGAACGGTAATCTGATTCTCAACGGTAACCTCTTCTCCATGGACAACACTGACAAGTTGTTCACGACGCTCGAACCCGATACGCGCAGCATCACCGGCACCAGCCTGCGCGCCTCGAACAACAGCGATGCAGAGAGCAAGGGTGTCGAACTCGAGGCACAGCTCGCGGTGGGTGATTACCTGCGTCTCTCGGCGCTCTACGCCTACACCGATGCCAAATACACGCGCTTTGCACCGATCACCACCGGCACGCTTGGTGTCGCTGTTGCCGGTAATTGCACCCTCAGCGAGGTGGCTGCGACGCCGAACCCGACCACGGGCGCGGCGCGCGTGCTGCGCTACTGCATCACTTCGAACTCCGGGTTGCCACTCGAGCGTTCAGCGAAGCACTCCGGAGCCCTCACGGCGACCTGGGAGCGTCCGATTGGCGGCGGCGATCTGAACCTGCTCATCGACGGCAGCATGCAGTACATGGGCGAGCGACCGGAGCAGGCGAGCCTCGCCGGGATCGTGTTCGGCACGTACACGAATATCGACTTGCGCGTCGGCGTGACCAGCGAGCGCTGGTCGGCCTATGCCTACATCGAGAATCTCACCGACGATGACACCATCCGCAGTGGTCAGGCGGGCGGTGACTTTGCGCGGGCGGGCAATCAGCTCGTGGGCGCATACCTGCCGGATCCGCGACAGATCGGTGTGCGGGTCAGCTACGAGTTCTGATGGGGCGGCTGCGGCTCACAGGCCGCGGCCAATCTCCTGAGCTGCGATGCGGAGGCTTTCGACATATTGGTCGAGAGCCTCCGCAGTGCTCATCGCACTCTGGAAGTACGTGAGTCCGAGTGCTGCAAAGACTGTGCGTCGCCGAAAAATAGGCACCGCGACCGCCGACATCTCGACCGCCTCGGACTGCCAACTGTCGCGCAGGCTAGCGGCACCCAGTCGACGGATTTCTTCGAGCGTTTTTTCAAGTCGCTCGGGATGATCACGCCAGTCCGGCGAGTAGTGACCGTCGAGCGCAAACGCCGCGCGTAACAAACTCTGCTGTACGTCGCGACGACTGTGCGCGAGAAATGCCAGTCCCATGGTACTGCGCAGCATCGGCAACTGACTGCCGGGACCTTTCATGCGTAACCAGAATCCGGTTTCGTCGCGCGTGGACTGCAGGATCATCATGCGCGGACCATTGCTCGCGCCGAGCACGAGCGGCCAACCGAGTCTCGCGCCGGTCTCGCGCATGATCGGCGCCGCAATTTCGATCACCCAGTTCTGCTTGGCGTAAAGACTGCTGAGTTCGAGGATCGCCGGCCCGAGTCGGTATCTGCGCGCCTCGTCATGGATGACGTAGCCGCCGCGCTCGAGGGTG
>Ga0194128_10010554_pt1 | contig 10942 bp, 11 predicted proteins | sample TA2KigCa65mmetaG_FD_148650 | JGI IMG/M metagenome (GOLD analysis project Ga0194128, IMG submission 148650) | Freshwater microbial communities from Lake Tanganyika, Tanzania - TA2015037 Kigoma Deep Cast 65m | ecosystem: Environmental > Aquatic > Freshwater > Lake | place: Tanzania: Lake...
GTCGCCGGCGCCTGGGCGAAAAGCCGCGCCGCACCGGCGCCGGTCCCGAGCAGCGCCGCCGCGAGGCCAGCCGCCACCACCGTCTTGATGCGACTCATCGTCAACCCTCCGGTATCGCGCGTTGGCTCACGAACCCACGCGGGGCCGACATCATAGCGCGCCGCGCGTGAGGTCGTCATGGAATCCGCGACGGCATCCCGCGACGTCTCATCACCCGTGCGTACCACGCGCTATAATGTACAATGGTGAATCTATTACAGACTGGTTGATTATATGGCAATCGTGAAGATCACCACGAGCGGACAGATTTCGCTGCCGGCCCCGGTCCGGAACCGCTGGGGCGTGTCCCGCGTCGTTGTCGAAGACGAGGGGGATCGCATCCTGATCCGTCCGCTGCCCGACGATCCGATCGCCGCCGCATGCGGGTCGCTCACCCGGCGCTCGCCGTCAGAGACCGTTCGGAGGCGCGAACGCCGCGCCGCCGCCGCGCGAGAGGGCGGGCGAGTGCCGCGATGACGGTGGTGCTCGACGCCTACGCGGTGATCGCGGCGCTGGTAGGAGAACGGGCGAGGGCCGAGGTCGAACCGCTGCTTCCCCGAGGTGTCGTGAGTGCGCCGAACCTCGCGGAGGTCGTGGACGTGTGCGTGCGGGTCCATGCCAACGACGAGCCCGCCGTCCGCGAACGCATCCGGTGGCTGATCGCCGGCGGGCTCGAGGTCGCGCCGCTGGAGGCGGATCTCGCGCTGGCGGCCGGAGCCCTGCGGGCGCGCCACTACCGCAGGCGGGGCTGCGAGATCAGCCACGGCGACTGCTTCGCGCTGTCACTGGCGGGGCACCGGAAGGCACGCCTGGCGACGTCCGATCCCGCATTGGCGTCGGTTGCACGCACCGAGGAGATCGAAGTGCTCGGTCTCCCCGATTCGCGCGGCCGGCGGCCGTAGGCGCCGGTCTACGGCCGCGAGTTGGGCCGCCGCTGGATCAGCCCGCGACGGCGGCGGCCGCCTCCTGCTTCCGCGCGCCGAAGAACTCCTTGTTCGACATCTGGTCGGGTCTGCGCAGCGTCCCCCGCACCACGACGTCCGTGCGTCCTCCTCCTTTATCCCCGCACCGTGCGGAAGAACTGCCGGACGTCCTCCACGAAGAGCTGGGGCTGCTCGAGACATGCGAAGTGTCCGCCCCGCGGCATCCTCGTGTAGTGGACGAGATTGTAACTGCGCTCGAGCAGGCTCCGCGGCGGATGGAGGGTCGTCATTTCCGCGGGAAACGATGCGAAGCCGACCGGTACTGTCAGCTTCTGTCCTGGCGGCACGCGGGGCGGATCGTCGATCGCCCCGCGGTAGATCCACACAGCCGTCCCGGCGGTGTCCGTCACGAGGTAGATCATCACGTTCGTCAGGAGTTGATCCTTGGTGAACGCCCGCTCGATGTCCTCGCCCGAATCGCTCCACACCTTGAACTTCTCGACGATCCAGGCCGCCGTCCCCACCGGATTGTCGTGCAGCGCGAAGGCGACGGTGCCCGGCTTCTGCCGGTGCTCGCGAGCGTAGTCGCCCTCCCGCTCGCGGTAGGCAACGCTGGCGGCCTGCCACGCGCGCTCCTCGTCGCTCAGCTCGCTGTCGGGAATCGTCACCGCGCCCGAGTTGTTGAGGTGGATCCCGACGAGGCTCCCAGGGAACTCGGCAGCGAGTGCCCGCGTGATGGCGTAGCCCCAGTCGCCACCCTGCGCGCCAAACTTCGAATAGCCGAGCACGTCCGTCATCAGCCGGTGCCACAGCCGCGCGATCGTCGGCGGCCCGATCGGCCTCGTCGGCTTCGACGAAAAGCCGAAACCCGGGATCGACGGCACTACGACATCGAACGCATCGTCCGCGGAGCCGCCGAAGCTTGCCGGATCGGTGAGCGGGCCGATCGCTTCGAGGAACTCAAACACCGACCCCGGCCACCCATGCGTGAGGATGAGCGGCAGCGGGCGAGGGCCGCGCCCTTTCACGTGATAGAAGTGGACGTCGAAGTCGCCGACGCGCGCCATGAACTGCGGGAAGCGGTTGAGATTTGCCTCGGCCTTGCGCCAGTCGAACCTGGTGGCCCAGTACTCGACGAGCGATTGCATGTAGTCCCAGTTGGCCCCGTAGCGCCAGTCGGGCGCGTCGAGCCGGTCCGGTAGCCGCGCGTCGCGCACGCGCCGGAGGATGCGGTCGAGGGTCGCCTGAGCGACGTTGACTGTGAACGGTTTCGGAGGGGACGGCGACTGGGCGATTACCGGCGCGGCAAGGGCGAGGGGGACGAACTGGAGCAGCGACCGCCGGGACATCTGATGTACCACGTGACCCTCCCGTCGTTCGAACAGTACCGACGAGCGCTGTGCGGCGTCCCCGCCGAGCGGCGCGGTGATCTCGTAGGGACCGAGACGGCTGCCGGTGGACAGGGGCACGGCCCGGCGCGATTATAGCGACGGTTGCCGCCGACTCGGGCCGTCCCCGTGTTTTCCTCGCCAACGAGCTTCGCCCTCGTCCTGGGCCTGCTGTCGCTCGCCCTGCACCGCGACTTGCTCCCGCGCATGGCGTCGGCCATCCCGAGCGACCTGGGCGACCCGCTGTTCAACACCTGGATCCTCTGGTGGAACACGCAGGCGATCCCGTTCACCGCGGCGTACTGGAACGCGCCGGCGTTCGCCCCGGCGCCCTACACGCTGGCGCTGTCGGAGACGCTCCTCGGTCTGACGTGGCTCACGACGCCGCTGCAGTGGCTTGGCGCCACGCCGCTCGTCGCCTACAACGTGCTGGTCCTGGTCACGCCGGTCCTGAACGGCCTGAGCATGTACTGGCTCGCCCTGGCGCTGACGGGCCGCCGGGACGCGGCCGTCCTCGGCGGCCTCGCCTACGCGTTCGCGCCGTACCACGCCAGCCAGCTCGCGCACGTCCAGACGCAGGCGATGTTCTGGATGCCGGTGGCCCTCGTCGGTCTGCACCGCTATTGGGAGACGGGCCGGCGGCGATGGCTCGTGTGTCTCTCGGCGGCGACGGCGCTGAACGGTCTCACGTGCGGCTACTTCCTGCTGTACTTCGCCGTCCTGCTGGGCCTCGCCCTCGTCTGGCTGACCATTGCCTCTCGCAGCCTTCGGAAGCTCGCCGAGGCGGGCGCGGCGCTCGCCGCGGCCGCGCTCGCGCTGGCGCCCGTCATCGTCGTGTATCGGAGCGTGCGCGCTGCGTGGAATCTCGAGCGGCCGCTGTACGAGATCTCGAGCTTCGGCGCCGACCTGCTTCTGCTCGGCGTCGGCGCTCCTCGCTTGCAGCTCTGGCCGTTCTCGAGCGCCGATTTCCCGCTGCCGGGCGCCGCGTATCCGCAGTACCCCGGCGTCGTGATCGTGCTGCTCATCGTGTCCGCGGCGGCCGCGGCGCTGCGGCGTCCTCGGGCAGGTCCGCCGTCGGCCTCGATGGCCGGTCTGTATGCGGCAGGGGCCGCGCTGGCCGTGATCCTGGCGCTCGGCCCGACCGCCCGCGTCGGCGGCGAGCCGGTGTGGCGCCAGGCCCCGTTCGCGTGGCTCATGGCGCTCCCTGGCTTCGATGCCACGCGCGTGCCCGCGCTCTTCGGCGCGCTGACGGCGCTCTGCCTTGCCGTCCTGACGGCATTTGCCGCCGTTCGGCTGTTTTCACGGCCCGGGCCGCGGGGGCGCGTCCTCCTGGCCGTCGCCGCGCTGGCGATCGTCGCCGATGGCTGGGCGCGCATCCCGGTGGTCGACGTGCCGCGGCCGATTCCGGTGCCGCTTCGAGGCGACCTCGTCGTCGAGCTGCCCCGCCGCGATCATTTTGACGATGTGGCGGCGATGTATCGGGGGATGGCGCACGGGCGACCCGTGGTCAACGGCTACAGCGGCTACGTCCCGCCGCACTGGGGCCTTCTCATCTACGACCTTGGGGTCGGGTGCTATGAGTCGCTGGAGGCGCTGCGCCGCGGGCGTGCCCTCGACCTGGTGATCTGGGTCGGTACCGACGAGGCACGGCGGACCGATGCCCGGCTGCTCGAGCGATGGGGCCCGGGCGTGCGCGAGGGGTTCGCGGGCGCGGTCGTCTATCACGTGCCGCGCGGCCCGGCCGCGCCGCCCGCGCGCACGATCGATCACGACATCGATCTGCGGCCGCACTGTCTGGAGACACGACCGCGGTGAACAGGGATCGGGGATCGGGAGTTGGGGATCGGGCAGCTCCGATCTCCGATCCCCGATCCCGGTATCATGGGCTTCCCGAATGCCAGGGCCCCTGCGTCTTGCCTTTCTCGGCTGCGGCTTCATCACGCGCGTGCACAGCCGGCAGCTCCGCGCGCTCCGCGCCGACATCGTGTGCAGCTACGCCAGCCGCGACCGCGGCAAGGCGGAGGCGTTCCGCCGTCGCTTCAAGGGCCAGACGGCCTACGCGAGCTACGGCGCCGCGCTCGAGGACCCGCGGATCGACGCAGTCGTGGTGGCCGTGCCCCCACGCTACCACTGCGATCTGACGCTGCAGGCGCTCGCGGCAGGGAAGCACGTGCTGGTCGAGAAGCCGGCGTTCTGCCGGATGACGGAATACCGCGTCGCGCTGGACGCGCGCCAGCGCGCCGGCCGCGTCGTGCTCGTGGCCGAGAACGATCACTACAAGCCGCTGGCCGTCTGTCTGCGGCGGCTGGTGCGCGACGGCGTCATCGGCGAGATGGTCTTCGCCTACTTCGCGACGATCGTCAAGCGGCTGAAGCGCGCCGACGACTGGCGCAACGACGAGGACGTGGCCGGCGGCGACGCGTTCTTCGAGGAAGGGATCCACTGGCTCCACGTCGCGGGGAGCCTCGGGCCCCGGATCACGATGGCGCACGGCTACCGGCCGTCGGTCTCGCGTGACGGCCCCGACCGCCGGGTCAAGAGCATGCTGGTCGCCTTCCGCTACGACAACCAGGCGGTCGGCGCGCTCTACTACTCGCGCGAGATCCCCTCGCTGCTGCGCGGCCTGCGGCTCTCGAAGCTGTACGGCCGCGGCGGCATCATCACCTTCGAGTCGAACGGCCTCTTCGTCCTGGTGCGCGGCAACGGCCGGCCGCGGCTCCTGCTGCCCGGCGTCCGCGACATCCGCGGCTACCAGGCGATGTACCGCGATTTTCTCCGCGCCATCCGGACCGGCGCCGCACCCGAGATGAGCCTCGAGCGCGCGATGGAGGACCAGCGGCTCATGGATCAGATTTACGCCAGCGTCGGGCGCAGCAGCGCGGTCGCGGTCGGCTAGGCGCGCTCCTCGACCGACCCCATCCGTCATGCGAGGCGAGCGCTACGACATCGTGATCATCGGCAGCGGCGCCGGGGGCGGCACCATGGCCTATGCGCTCGCCGACTCGCCCGCCCGGATTCTCGTGCTGGAGCGCGGCGTCTTCGTGCCGCAGGAAGCCGAGAACTGGGATCCGGAGGCCGTCTGGAAGCACCTCCGCTACCGCGTGCCCGAGCGCTGGCTGGACCGCCACGGGCGGGAGTTCCAGCCGTACACGCACTACTGCGTGGGCGGGAACACCAAGTTCTGGGGGAGCGTGCTCTACCGCCTGCGCCGCGAAGACTTCGAGGCGGTCGCGCACGCCGACGGCGTGTCGCCGGCGTGGCCGATCCGGTACGAGACGCTCGAGCCCTACTACGACCGCGCGGAGCGCCTGTTTCACGTCCGCGGCCAGCACGGCGTCGACCCGACCGAGGCCCCGCGCGGCCCGTTTCCGCACGCGGCCGTGCCGCACGAGCCGATCATGGCCGAGATCGTCGAGCGGCTGCGCGCGTTCGGCCTGCGGCCGTCGCCGCTGCCGCTCGGCCTGCTGCGGCCGGGCGAGGACCACGGCTGCGTGCTCTGCAACACCTGCAACTCGTTCCCGTGCCGGGTGCGCGCCAAGAGCGACGCGGAGATCTGCTGCGTCGAGCACGCCGCCGCCCGGTCGAACGTGACGCTCTGGACCGGGGCGTTGGCACGCCGGCTGCTGACCGACGCCGCCGGCCGCCGGGTCGAGGCCGTGGAAGTACAGCGCAACGGGGAGGTCGTACGGGTCGAGGCGCCGCTCGTCATCGTGTCGTGCGGGGCCGTGAACTCGGCGGCGCTCCTCCTGCGGTCCGCCAACGACAAGCACCCGGACGGCCTCGCGAACTCGTCCGGGCTCGTCGGCCGCCGCTACATGGCGCACCTGGCGACGATGATGCAGGGGTTCCATCCGTTCCGGCGCAATCACACCGTCTTCCAGAAGACCGTCGCCATCAACGACTTCTACCTGCGCGGGCCGGGCGAGGGGTTTCCGCTCGGGCAGATTCAGTCGCAGGGGCGGACGCACGGCGTGATGGCGCAGACCGTGGCGCCCTGGATTCCGCGCTGGGCGTACGACGCGTGGGTCGCGCGCGGCGTCGACTGGCTGGCGATCTCCGAAGACCTGCCGCGCGACGACAACCGCGTCACCATCGACCGCGACGGCCGGATCCGGCTCCACTATCGGCCGAACAACCTGCGGGCGCACGGCCGGCTCGTCGCAGAGATGAAGCGCATCCTGCGGCGGCTCGGCTTCTGGGTCGTCGTCGCGCACTCGCACCGCGACCGCAACACCACGCACCAGTGCGGCACGCTCTGCTTCGGCACCGACCCGCACGCCTCGGTCCTCGATCCGTACTGCCGCACGCACGACGTCGACAACCTCTTCGTCGTCGACGCGTCGTTCTTCCCCTCGTCCGCGGCGGTCAACCCCGGCCTGACGATCGTCGCCCAGGCGCTCCGGACGGCCGACCACATCAAGGCGACCTGTCTCGACTAGGAGGACGCTCAAGTGAAAGCGCGATCCTTCAGCCACGTCGGCATCACCGTGTCCGACTTCAACCGCGCGGTGCGCTTCTACTGGGACGTCTTCCGCTGTCCGCTGGTGGGCGTCTCCGACACGCCGCCCGACCGCGTGCGCGCCTTCTTCAAGGTGGACGGCGAGGCCCCGCGCTGCAAGATCGGCTGGATCCGGATTCCAGGGGGCGGCGTGCTCGAGATTTTCGAGTTTCAGCCGCAGCTGCCGCCAGCGCCCATCCCGTGGAACCGCGTCGGCCTGACGCACTTCTCGCTCAACGTGCGGAACACGCACCGCTGGCATGCGTATCTGCAGCGGAAGGGGGTCGAGTGCGTGAGCGCGCCGGAGCGCTCGCCGCGCGGGCACTGGTTCTTCTTCGCGCGCGACATGGACGGCAACCTGATCGAGATGATGGATCTCGGCCACATGCACTACGTACTGCGGTGGCTCGGGCCGCTCGGCGGCTGGATCTTCCGCCGCGGCATGTATGGGCGGTACTACCGGTGAGGGGATCCGGGATCGGGGATCGGGAGACGGATTAAGGGGTGGAGGAGAAGTGGAGCTTGCGCGCGAGGGAACGGCGCAAGCCGTGCAGCAGACGGCCGAGGGTGCCGGCCCCGATCCCCTGCTAGATTCCCCCCATGCGCATAGGTATCGACCTCGGCGGCACCAAGATCGAGGGCATCGCGCTCGACGGCAGCCGCGAGCGCGCGCGCGTGCGCGTCGAGACGCCGCGCGACGACTACGCGGCGACGGTCGACGCCGTGGTCGGGCTGGTGCGGGATCTGGAGGCGGAGTCGGGGGAGACGGGGTCGGTCGGCGTCGGGATTCCGGGGACGATGTCGCCGGCGACCGGGCTCGTGAAGAATGCCAACTCGGTCTGGCTGATCGGACGTCCACTCCTCGGCGATCTCGAACGGCGCCTCGGGCGTCGGGTGCGGATCGCGAACGACGCCAACTGCTTCGCCGTGTCGGAGGCTGCCGACGGCGCCGCGGCCGGCGCCGAGGTGGTCTTCGGCGTCATCCTCGGCACCGGCACGGGCGCCGGCATCGTCGTCCGGGGTGAGGTCCTCGTCGGTCCCAACGCGGTGGCAGGGGAGTGGGGGCACAACCCGCTGCCCTGGCCGCGCGACGACGAGCGGCCCGGGCCCGCATGCTACTGCGGCCGGGCCGGCTGCATCGAAACGTTTCTCTCCGGGCCGGGACTGCAGGCCGACTACGCCCGGCACACGGGCGAGCGCTGCCCGCCGGCCGACATCGTGGCACGCGCTCGCGCGGGCGAACCGGCCGCCGCCGGAGCGTTGGAGCGCTACGAAGAGCGTCTGGCCCGGGGGCTCGCCTCCATCGTCAACGTGCTCGACCCCGACGTCATCGTGCTCGGCGGCGGGCTCTCCAACATCGAGCGGCTCTACACGCAGGTGCCGCGGCTGTGGAGCCCGTACGTGTTCTCCGACACCGTGGCGACGCGGCTCGTGCGGGCGCGTCACGGCGACGCGAGCGGCGTGCGCGGCGCGGCCTGGCTCTGGGACGAGGCGGCCGCCGGCCGCTAGCTCGGGCGTATCGCGCCCTCCCCGTCGCGTCGGCGAGCTTATTGCTGCGAGGAGGCCGGATAGCCCGAGGCCTCCCTCGTCCGACGGGCTGCCCGGACAGGAGCAACCCGCCGTGGACCTCATCGTTCAGCCGACCGACGGCGTGAAGCCGCTGCTCGCCGCCGTCGAGGCGGCCAAGAAGACCATCGAGGTCGTCATTTTCCGCTTCGATCTCAAGGCCGTCGAGAAGGCGCTCGAGGACGCCGTCGAGCGCGGCGTGTCGGTCCGCGCGCTCATCGCGCACACGCACAACGGGCCCGACAAGCGGCTGCGGGCGCTCGAGCTGCGGATGCTCGACCGGGGCGTGACCGTCAGCCGCACCGGCGACGAGCTCATCCGGTATCACGGGAAGCTCCTGATCGTCGATCGGGAGGAGCTCCACCTCTACGGGTTCAACTACACGGCGCTCGACCTGAAGAGCCGCAGCTTCGGCATCGTCACCCGCGACCGCCGTACCGTGCAGGAAGCGGTGCGGCTCTTCGAGGCCGATGCCAGCCGGCAGGAGTTCGAGCCGTCGGTCGACGGCGTCGTGGTCAGCCCCGAGAACGCGCGCGAACAGCTGGCGACCTTCATCAAGCGGGCGAAGAAGTCGCTCGCGATCTACGACCCCCGGCTGAGCGACCGAGCCATGCTGCGGCTGCTGCAGATCCGGGCGAAGGCCGGCGTGGACGTCCGGGTGATCGGCGAGGCGAGCAAGAGCAGCGGCGGCCTGCGGGTGCAGAAGCCGCCGGGTCTCCGCCTGCACGTCCGCGCCATGATCCGCGACGGCGAGGCGGCCTTCGTGGGCAGCCAGAGCCTGCGCGCGCTCGAGCTCGACGCCCGGCGCGAGGTCGGCCTGATCGTGCGCGATGCCGCCGTCGTCCGACGACTCCAGGAGGTCTTCGAGGAGGACTGGGCGAAGACCGACCTCGGCAGGAAAGAGCAGAAGCAGTTCGAGAAGGATCAGCAGCTGACCGCCGCCGATGACGTGGCGGCGGTCGTCAGCCACTGAGGCGCGCTCGCCGACCCGTCAGGCCGAGGATCGCAGTCGGGCGACCGCGCGTCCGACGTGCAGCGACGCGTAGAAGATGCGCCCGACCTGGAGCCCGCCCTTGAGGCGGTGCCGCCCGATGGCCTCGAGTCCCGCCGACGCGATGCAGCCGCAGTTGCTGCAGTCGGGGTCGCCCCCGAACTGGCACGGCGTGATGCGCCGCTCGAAGTCCGACGAGACGCATTCGGTGGTCTGCGCGAACACGCACTCGTCGGGCGATCGCGGCGGCCGCGCGTAGACGTTCAGCATGCCGTCGAGCATCTGCAGCTTCGGGATCTGCGCCCGGAGCCGCCGGAGGTCGGCGATGACCCGCCCGCGATCGGCGGCCGTCAGCCGCTCGGCGGAGATCTCGCCCTTCTGCGGCGTGTACAGGCTGATCCAGATGAGGCGCGTGTGCGGGTTTTCCTGCCACGTGCGCAGGAACCGCTCGAGGTACCCATCCTGCCGCGCCTGCTGCCGCGTCACCGTGCAGTGCACGGTGATCTGGTGGCCGACGATGTGCGTCAGAATCCGATCGTAGGTCGCCGGGGTGCGCCGCGCGTCGTGCTCGGGCTGCAGGCCGTCGATCGACACCACGATCTGCAGCCGGTTGAGCCGGGCCCACTCGGTCGGGATCGGGCGTACCGCGCTCGTGACCAGCTGCGCGTGGATCCCGCGCTCGGCGAGTTGCGGCAGGATCGTGTCGAGCTCGCGGTAGCGGACGAGCGGCTCGCCGCCGACGATCGAGACGTGCAGCGGCCGATGGCGGTCGATGAGCGCCATGAATCGCGCGACGAGCTCGTCGCCGCGGTAATCCGACAAGCCGCGCAGGGTGACGTCACCGCCGAGGTGGTTGTCGCCGTAGGCGTAGCAGCCCGGGCAGTGAAGCGGGCACTCCTTGGTGATTTCGATCGAGAGGTTGGGTCGATAGCCCGCGAGGATCCGGCCCCAGGCCTGGATCACGTCACGGGCGACCACGCCGGTGTCGGCCATGTGGCGTCAATTATCGGTTAGTTGGTGGCTGCGCCGCCACCGCTTTGCTATCCTCTAGTTCGGCATGTTCGGGACCCCGCGCCGGCCGCGCATTGCGCGGCGGCGCTCGAGACTCCACGGCTGGGGCGTGTTCGCGCTCGAGCCGATCAACAAGAACAGGCGCATCGTCGACTACGCGGGCGAGCTCGTCACGCATCGGGAGAGCCTCAGGCGCGAGACGCGCTACATGAAGCGCCGTCAGATCTGGTGCTTCACGGTCAATCGCCGCTGGGTGCGCGACGCGAACGTCGGCGGCAACATCGGCCGGTTCATCAACCATGCCTGCCGGCCGAACTGCTACACCGAAGTCGTGGGGCACACCATCTGGATCCGCGCCGCGCGCAACATCGCGCCGGGCGAGGAGCTGACCTACGACTACCACACGGATGGCGAGCACGTGATTCGATGCCGATGCCGGCCCGGATGCCCGCGCAGACTCTAGTCGGCGGCGCCCTCGTCGTGGCGACCGTGGCGGCGCTCGTCTCGGCCCAGGCGGAGATCACCG
>Ga0194128_10010559_pt1 | contig 10940 bp, 13 predicted proteins | sample TA2KigCa65mmetaG_FD_148650 | JGI IMG/M metagenome (GOLD analysis project Ga0194128, IMG submission 148650) | Freshwater microbial communities from Lake Tanganyika, Tanzania - TA2015037 Kigoma Deep Cast 65m | ecosystem: Environmental > Aquatic > Freshwater > Lake | place: Tanzania: Lake...
AGGATTCCTGGAACATCACTCAACAAATGATGATGCTCGCCAAGGATCCCGACAAAGCCCGGCTGTTGAAATCAGAGGCTGGAGCACGATAGCCCCTGTGGGGCAACTCCCGTAAACCCATTAGGAGCCCACAATGGCTGCTTCCCTCGAAAACTATTCCGGCGGTACATTCCTGTCGGATCTCGTCGCACGTCCCGAGTTCCTCGCTTACACCGCTGAGGGCATCTTCGAGCAATCGAAGTGGATCCAAAGCGGCATCGTGCAACGCAACGCTGCTCTGGACGCCCGTAGCGGCGGCACCCGCGTGCGCGTACCCTTCTTCGACCCCATCAACCCCACCGAAGAGCAAATCCTCTCTACGGCCGGTTGGGGCGACTCTGCCGCCGGCTACCTGACTCCTCAAAAGTCAACTGCCGACGAGCAGATCATGACGATCCTGCACCGTGGCTTTGCCTACGCCGCAGACGACCTCAGCCAACTGGGCTCTGGCGCTGATCCTCTGGCTCACGTCCGTAACCAGCTGACTGCCGCCATCAACAAGCTGAAGACCACCACCCTTGCATCTCAACTGCTGGGTCTGTTTGGTCCCATCGCTGGTACTGGCGTTCTTGGCCCCAACCAAGTGGACGCCACCGGTGGTGCAGCTCCTGCGGAGGCCAACTATCTGAGCGTGGCCACTGTGATGTCGGCCAAGAACAAGCTGGGCGAGCGCGGCGACGAGCTTGACTCCATCGCCATGCACTCCGCCGTTGCTTACTACCTGCAGCAAGTGGGGATGCTGACCTTCAGCACTTCTGCTCTTGCAGCCGCAGGCGCCGTAGCTTGGGGCGGTGGTGGCGTGGGTATTACCCAGCCTGAGGTGGCCTACTTCGCGGGTCTCCGCGTGGTGATCGACGATCAGCTGACCTTCCTGGCCGGCGGCACCGCCACCCATAAGCGCAAGTACCCCGTGTACCTGTTCAAATCTGGCGTGGTGAGCGAGGGCATCCAACAGGACCTGCGCTTGGCTGCCGACCGCAACATCCTGTCCATGCAGGATGTGCTTGCTGTGGATTATCACTACGGTTTCCACATCACTGGCACCAGGTGGGCCAGCGGCACTGACAACCCCACCAACGCCAACCTAACCACCATCGGCAACTGGAACCTCGTGTTCGCCACCACCAAAATGGTGCCCATCTGCCGCCTGCTGGTCAACACCCCGTTCGATACCACTGCCTACTGATCGGCATTGGTCAAACAAAAGGGGCTCCTCGGAGCCCCCTTTTTTATGTCAATCAATCCCCAACCGCAACTTCTCCTGGCGCTCAAACACGTATTTCGAGTCAATGACCATTTTGTACGACTGCAAAATCAGCTGATTAACCAGTACATACGAAACCTCCAGTTTCTCGCAGATCTCGGGCACAGCCGCACCCGACTCCCGCAACTGTTGAATCTCTTTAGCCACCGCACTCCATTCCCGCGGCTTCCTCGGATCTGGAGCAACCACCTCTTTAACTTCTAGGCTGACGTCAGCAGAAGCAGCTTTACGCGCAGTCATGAAAACAGTTCGGCTTTTCGTACTACAGGATAACCTCCGCTCCTTCATTGACGTCCCCTACGGCGAACACGCCGAAGCCCACGCCGACCTGGAGCTATCCGGCGTACAGGTCTACCACGCTGTAATTCTTAACAATCCCCCCAAAACAAGGAAATCCAAGACTGACGCTAGACTCAAACAAAGGATGTATTAAGCCGTGGCCGCCACCATTGATGCCACTCTGGCTGGAGCTTCGGCCAATTCGTATGTGACGCTGGCGGCTGCCAACACCTATTTCGAGACAGTTCCAGATTCGTCCACCTGGACCGACAAAACGGACGACCAAAAGAACCGCGCCCTAATCTCCTCCACTCGCTGGATCAACGCCCTGAGTTTTTACGGCGACCGCTGCACCACCACTCAAGCCCTCAAATGGCCGCGTGAAGACTACACAGTCGATGACATTGACCTGGCGTGCAGCCTAATTCCCACCGACATCAAAGTCGCCACTTTTGAACTGGCTCGATCTCTAGCCAACGATACAGACGCCATCACTGGTACCACCGGCACAACCGGTATTCCCGACGAAGTAGAGCTAGGCGAACTTAAAGTCAAGTACAACAAAACCAGCCAAACCAGCGGCGTCATTAACAACGTCTTTGACGTCTACCCCTGGCTACAGACGTACCTGGGCCCTTATTGCATGAACGGCGCTGCCAATTACGCCGTCCGTTTATTCCGAGGTTGACATGCCTGGAGCACTCGACACGTTATTCAAGTCTGTCGCCCAAGAGGTCGTCGCCGATCTCGGCGCGGCCCTCAACACAAGTATTACATACACACGAAAATTAAACCCAACACACAACATAGATACTGGCGCTGTAACAACAACTAATACTACTTATGCAGGCATTGCAGTACCCATTGAATACGTTACATCCGAAGAGGAAGAAGGTCGTGAACAGCGTCAGGCCAAGATATATCTCAGTCCAAACTTAATAGGTAATAACCAACCTACTCTACAAGACGAAATTATTCTTACTTTCAGTGGCGCTGCCCGCACCGCTCAAATAACAGACATCCGCACCTACAGTGGCGGCCAAACCTACCTCTTTATCCTTTTGGTACGTTTCTGATGGCACGAAAGCGCGGTATTAACAACATTGTTCCTGATCTTCAGCAACAACTAAATAGCGATTTTAATGCTTTTATTCAATTAGCAGTTGAAGGATTAGGCAGCAAAGAACATAGTCCTGTTTACACAGGATTCTTTGCATCTAGTTGGAAAGCCAGCACACAACGCACTAGACCAACCGACCGTGTACAAGATTTTGCCCCATGGAGTGGCCTTAAAAAACGTCGTGACAAAGGCGATGTGGCTGCTTTTCGTATTGAACCTCGTTTCAAGGTGCCGACATTTAAGTTTAATGACAAAGTGTTTATTGGTAACGCCACAAAGTACGCGGCTTATGCCCTAGAAAATCCAAAAGTTGCCAGATTTATTCAGGGCGAATTACGATCATTGCTTCAAAGTAGTTTCCAAGAGCGTCGTGGCCCACAAATATTTGTTGGAACCACAAAAGGTTCAGGCTTTATGGGCTTCCTGCGTGGTCGTGACTATGTTTCTTACGAGAGGATTTAAGCCGTGGCACTTGTAGACGTTCGCGCCGCATTTGAGAGAGCCGTCCGAGATGCGGTTGCCGCTGTTGATAACACAGTGACATTGGTGTTCGACAACATGCCATATACCGTCCCAAGCAAAACCACAAAATATATTGCGATGTCGGTGAACTTCAACCGTTCCACCCTACAAAACATGGGCGCTGCCTCTGACTTCTACGCCGGCGTAATAACTTGTAATGTTTACGTGCCTAAGACAGCCGGCACCGCAACATTAAACACCATCAGTGAAGCTGTGATTGACGGCCTCATCTCTGTCAATGCTTCAGGGTATGCTGATCCCTACACCTGTGACCCTCGCGTACTCGACGTCGTAGGCCCCACCCCTTTAGACATTGAAGACCGTTCCCATTTTGTGGGACTGATCTCTTGCCAATTCACAGCAAACCCCTAATGTATTATTGAATAACCAGCTCTTTCCTCATGCGAGCCGTTGAACTGCTCCGTAACAAGTTCGGCGTCAGCCAGCTATACAGGCACGAAGTCAAGGTTGAAGGCGAAACCGTGCTGGAGATCTACTGGCACCCACTGACCATTGCCGAGCGCGAGTCAATCCAGAAAAAGTCCAACGCCGACGACGCCGGTGATTTTGCTCTAAGCCTGATGCTGGAGAAAGCTCTCGACAAAGACGGCAAACGTCTATTTGCCGATGGCGATCGCGCCGCCCTTCGCCGCGAAGTCGAGGCCAACATCCTCCAAGACATCCAACTCGCCATGCTGACTTCCGGCACCGAAACCAAGGTGGAGGAAGCGAAAGCCGCCCTCAAAAGCTGATTCCAGCTGGTTCTTCATTTACTTTTTGGCCACAGAACTGGGAATGACGGTTTCCCAGCTCACAAACCAGTTGACTCAAGAAGAGCTAACGACCTGGGCCGCGTATTTCGAGATTCGTAACGAAGAGGAGGAAAAAGCAATGGAACGGGCCAAGCGCCAAGGCCAGACCGGAACGATGCGTTCCAAGTAAACTACTTACAGACTCTTCTACGCCCTGCCGTGGCCAATTACAGCGTAGACATTGAAGTAGGGCTAAAAGGCACAGAAAAACTGCGCGATCTCCGCAGCAACATTGATGCGCTAGCCAACAAAATTAACACAATAAATAGTTATGCAGATGTATTTAAGGCGCCTCTACAAAATGTTAAAAATTACAGCAAAGCATTACAAGAAGCGGCTGAAGCACTAAACAAAGCCGAATTAGGTACAAAAGATGAGGCAGATGCAGTAAAACTATATGTACAGGCGTTAGGTCAAGCAGAAGGCGCCCAAAAACGTCGTATCAATTTAATTGAACAAGAAATTGAAGCACAGAGACGTCTTCAAGTTCAGCAAACTAAGTCATCTCGTACCATTGAATTAGGCCCCGGCGGCCCTGGCTTTAGTGGAGGTTTTAGTGCAGCCGATCGTGCCCGTGCCAACCAAGCTGCACGCGAAAAAGAAAACGCGGGGCGCCGTCAAACTCTCGAACTTTTGAACAGAGAAGTTTCATTTGAAATTCGATTGCAAAATATACGTGAGCGTAATGCTGCACTAACTGCAAAGCAAGCACGCCAAGGCGGTGCTTTATCTAATGCCGTAATCGGCGGTGCTTTCCCACTGCTCTTTGGCCAAGGACCTGGCGCTGCTCTTGGTGGTGCCTTAGGCGGCGGAATCGGTGGGCGCATGGGAGGCCAAGCCGGATTCGGTGGCTCACTCGTCGGTACGTTTGTTGGTCAGGCAACCGTTGATTTTGCTATTAACAGTGTTGTTCAACTAGGAAACGCCCTTAAGAAACCCACCGAAAACATCCAAGAACTTACAAAATTTATAAGTATTGCCGGTACACAAGCAAATACAACGATTGATGTTTTGCGCGGGCTTGGACTTGAGGCAGTTGCAGCTGCGGTTGCCGTAGAAGAATTGGAACGCCGACTAGGTGAACAGGGTTTCAAAGATGTAAAAACTATATCTAAGGATCTTCAAGAGTTTGACAATACTCTCCGCGATTTACGTCTAGCCGCTGCATTACTTGGAACCAAGTTTAAACCGCTTCTTGATTTTATTACCGCAGTAGTTAGCGCCGCCAGTAAAGCTGGGCTTCCGCGCGGAGGAAGCCTTGGCACAGTATCTAACGTTGCTGTAGCCATGAGTGCAGGTACAGGGCGTTCACCGCAAAGTTCAGCAACTAGAAGTACAGCAGCTGAAGCCACAATCGAAAGCGTGATGGCTAGACGCGTGGGTTTGGCAGCCAATGAAGTCGCACTGGAGCGAGAACGTCTCTCACTAACTCGTGTGGCTTTGGCATCTCGCCAGGGTGAAATTCAAATTCAGCGTTTGTCGGTTGATCTTGAAGAGAAAAAACTTAATTTATTAAAAGAACAAGATCCTGCGAAGCGTAAACTGCTGGAACTAGAAGTTCAAATAACCAAGCAACAAAAACAACAAGCCGAAGCTGCGCGACAAAATGCAATAATTGAGGCAAAGCGTCAACTACAGCGTGATCTTGCCGGACTTGAAATCCAAAAAGAGGGTGTAAGCGCGCAAATAAATACTTTAATTGCCGAACGAATCACTCTTCAGCGCGGAGAATCAGCAGGTATTTCAGCACGTATGGACATGCTGAACGAGGAGCTACAGTCTCGCGCTCGCGTTTTGCAATATCAAAGGGATACTTCATTAATCGGCGTAAACGAGGCTTCTGTACGAACTGAAATAAATGAATTGTATAAAGGCCAGATGTCTCAATTACTTATTGAAATAAACAACAGAAAAGAAGCATTAAAACAACAACAAGCTCAATATAATTTAAGCCAGCTTCAAATTAAACAACAACGCGAGCTAGCTAATTTACAGAGCACAACGCAGTTTGGTCTCCAGATAGCAGGCCTACGGGCTCAAACAGATCCGCGTTTCTTTGGTTTATTTGGTGGCAGCGCACAGACCCAGCAAACAATGCTGCTGGAACAGCAGGCAACTTTAGGTCTACAACGCGCACAACTATTTGCCCTTGAAGCCAACGTAAAGACGCCTGGCATTTCTCCAGATAAAAAATTAGAACTTGAGCAACAAGCAACTGCTCTACGTGATCAGATTGCTATTTACGAGCAATATCAACCTGCTGTAATAAACGCTACGGTGGCGCAACAGCGTTTCAACGAAGCCCTTTCCCTCACTAAACCTGTTGTTGACGGTGTATTTGACAGCATCATTGCAGTTGCCGAAGGAACTAAGTCGGCCGAACAGGCATTTGCTGATTTCCTTATGTCGATAGCAAATATGTTAATGGAAACAGTTAAACAGATGATTGCTCAATATATTGCATTAGGTATTGCCCGTTCGTTCGCAGGTATTCCGCCCGCCGGTGGCGGCAATGTGCCCAGCCTATTCGGAGCTGGTGCTCCAAGTGCTGTGGCTGGCGGTGGCATTTTTTCAGGCGCGGGGCCTTTCCAGTTCCGCGCAACTGGTGGTCCGGTATCCGCAGGACGTCCTTATCTTGTCGGCGAACGCGGTCCCGAGATGTTTGTACCTCGCTCCGCTGGCAGCATCTACCCCAATGATGTTATGGGCATGGGCGGTTCAAATATCGTGGTGAATGTTGACGCCGGCGGGTCTAGTGTGGGAGGCGATCCTGGTCAAGCCAATATGCTCGGCAAAGCCATTGGAATTGCAGTCCAACAAGAACTCATCAAACAAAAACGACCTGGAGGCTTGCTCGCCTAATGGCTACTTTCCCTGCGATAACCCCAACTTATGGCGCCCAAAAGGCTAGCCGTCCCATAGTTCGTACAGTCCAGTTTGGTGATGGTTATCAGCAACGTCTAACTTATGGTCTCAATCAAGACCCAAAAAACTGGAGTTTGACCTGGGAAGTCTCCGAAACTGATGCAGACACCATTGAAAACTTTCTTGACGCTCGTGCAGCAGATAATGCCAGTTTTGATTGGACCCCATTAGACGAAGCCACTTCCTATAAATGGATTTGCCCGGAATGGAACAAGACAATTCCGTATAAAAATCGCGCCACGATTACTGCAACATTCCGCCAAGTCTTTGAACCGTAATGGCATACGCAGCCTGGACCGCTAGCACTGCCTTTGCCGTTGGCAACATCCGGCGTTCTACAACGCTGCAGGCATCAGGTCTGGTTTTTCAATGCACGGTAGCTGGCACAAGTGGCGCCACAGAACCGTCTTGGGCAACAGACATTGGCAGTTACGTCACCGATAACACCGTCACCTGGGTTGCGATTGCTAGCAGCTACGAGGATCTAGCTGCCATTGCACCCAGCGCAATTATCGAGTTGTTTGAGCTGACGTTGGACACAACGTTGCACGGTAGCAACGACACCTACCGCTTCCATAACGGCGCTAACGCTAATGTCAGCGGCAACATTATTTGGAACGGCAATGCCTACGTGCGCCTGCCAATCAAGGCAGAAGGTTTTGATTACAGCAACACCGGCACACTGCCACGCCCCACATTGACGATTGCCAACCTCGATAGCACGGTGACTACCTTGTTGCTATTAGTCAATGCCACTACTGCCGGCAATGATCTTGGTGGTGCAAAAGTCAAGCGTATCCGTACCCTCAAAAAATATCTAGACGGTGAACCAGCAGCAGACCCGCACGCTAAGTTTCCCGATGAAATCTGGTTTGTGGATCGCAAGGCAAGTGAAAGCCGCGACGCGGTGAGTTTTGAACTTGCCAGTAAGTTTGATCTAGCTGGCGTGATGATTCCAAGGCGGCAGATCATCGCCAACATTTGCCAATGGCAATACCGCAGCACGGAATGTGGTTACAGCGGCAACGTTTATTTTAATGCTAATGATGAGAATGTAGCAACACTTGCTGCTGATGTATGCGGCAAACGAATTTCAAGTTGCAACGCCAGATTCGGTCAGTTTGTCAGGGAAGCTACGGTAACGGCTGGCAGCAATCAAATGATTGTAGCTGGCACGGCATTTGGCGTTGAGGTTGGCGCACCTGTACAAGGCTTTGCTGTGCCATTGTTTACAACAGTCAGTGCAGTAAGCGGCACCACAGTAACAATGAGTGCCAATGCAACAGCAACAACATCAGTGACAAAGACTGGCACAATGCAGGCAAACCGCATTGATTTAGTTGTCGCAGATACAACAGGTTTGATAAAAGGGATGAAAGTCAGTGGACCGAATGTTCCAGCAAATGCTTCTATCTTGCAAATATCTGGGACAACATTAACACTTGGGCAGCCATGGGATTTATGGGCAACACTAAACTTTGTAGCTACAAAATCTGCACGGCTCGTACCTATTGAGAGGCGAGTCACTGTTTATGTACGGCATACAAGACCTGGTGGGCGAGGCGGTCCTTATACAATTACTCTTCCAGAAACCAGAAATGTTGTTGACCCATTGACAACAACAATGTCTGTTACAAATGCTTCTGGTTTGGCAGTTGGGCAATTTGTAACTGGTAGCGGCATCCCGCAAAACGCAAAGGCACAAATAACAGCTATTAATGGAACTACATTGTCTCTGAACTTTTCAGCACCAAACACAGGCAACACGTTTCTCAATTACGATTTTTATGCAGTGCCTACATTTAGTGCCGCTACATATACCTTTACTTTTCCCAGCAATGAATATACATTCCGTAACGTTGGCGTCCTTCCGTTTGGATCATTCCCAAGTGCAGGACTAACGCAATGACATTGCCGGATTCTGTTAAACAAGACGCATTAGATCACGCAAAAGCGGAGTTCCCAAAAGAATCGTGCGGGCTTGTTGCTGTCATCAAAGGGCGCAAACGGTATTTTGCCTGTCGCAATCTTGCGGAAACTCCAGACGAGCATTTTGTTCTTGACCCGCTGCAGTATGCCGAGGTTGAAGACCAAGGCGAAATCATCGCCGTCGTGCATAGCCACCCTAAAACCAACCACACGCCATCACTGGCTGATCGTGTCGCCTGCGAAAAATCTGGCTTGCCCTGGCATGTAGTCAATCCCCAGACCGAACAATGGGGCTACTACGAGCCAGCCGGCTTTGAGCTGCCGTATGTCGGGCGAGAGTTTGTATTCGGTATCGTCGATTGTTACAGCCTATGCCGCGACTGGTACAAGCGGGAGATGGGACTAGAGCTGAAGGACTACGACCGCCGCGATCAGTTCTGGCTCAAAGGCGAGAGCCTGTACATGGACAACTTTGCCAAGGAAGGCTTTCACCAGATCCCGCTGGAGGAACTGCAGTATGGCGATGCCATCTTGATGCAGTTGGAATCACCACTGCCTAACCATGCGGCGGTGTACCTAGGCGATCAGTTGATTTTGCATCACGTTCAAAAGCGGCTGAGTAGCCGTGACGTGTTCGGCGGCTATTATTTGAAGAGCACTGCCTGCGCCCTACGGCATGAAAGTCGTTAAGGTCTACGGCGCACTCCGCAAAAAGCTGGGTCAATGCCGTTTTCAATTTGACGCCGAGACACCTGCACAGGCGATCAAAGCATTGTGCGTAAATTTTCCCGGCTTAGAAAAATGGCTGATTGATAGCGAACAAGACGGAGTTGGTTATCGCGTGACACTTGGGAAAGAAAAGATCGTTGATGATAACGCGCAGATTATTTTGTGCCCATGGAGTGAACGCGAAGTTTTTAGTATTACGCCAGTCATTGTTGGTGCTGGTGGCGGTGCTGGTCAAATCTTTGCAGGCATAGGCTTGATTGCTTTAGCAATTATTGCTGGTCCAGTAGCAGGAGGATTTTTAGGGCTAGGTGCCTCTGCATTTGGCACAACTGCTGGTGTTGCTGGTGCAACTGTGACAAGCGGTTTCGTGCTTGGCGGTAGTGCTGCTCTAGCGATTGGCGCTGTTGGAACCGCATTGGTGTTAGGAGGCATTGCACAAGCACTTTCGCCGTCACCTGTGCAATCAACAAATGTTCTTGAACGTGGTCGTGAAGCTGCCCGCATGGAATCATTTTCTTTTAGTGGCATTGTCAATACACAAAAACAAGGTATGCCTGTACCAATCATTTACGGGCGTTGCTTCGTTGGTTCTGCTGTAATTTCTGTCGGCATTGACGTTGATCAACTGATATGAAACGCATCGTTGGTGCTGGTGGTGGCGGTGGTGGCGGTTGCTTTTTAGGGCATACCCTAGTCGCCACACCAACAGGCGAGCGCCGCATTGATGAGCTGCAACCCGGTGATCTGGTCTGGAGCTTTGACCATAACGGCGACATCCATGAAGCCGCAGTGCTCAAGATTCATGAGCACGAAAACGAGCCTGTCATCAGCTACACGCTCTGGGGCGGTCAGATCCTTGACGCCACACCAAACCACTGGGTTCTGAACCAGTTCAATGCCTTTGTTGAGATTGATACCCTTGGCACAGATGACTGCCTAGTTGATCACAACGGGCACCTGCGTCCCATCATCAGCAAAACAGATGCAGGCACAGGCACCGTTTTCAACCTGACCGTCGAAGGACACCACACCTTTATCGCTGCTGGCATCCGCGTTCATAACGCCGGTCTTGGTCTTGGTCTTGGGATTGCAGGTGCAGGCGGTGGTGGCGGCGGTGGCGGCAAAGGTGGCGGTGGCGCTAGTTCTCGCACACCAACAGAAGCCGATGATTCGCTGCAATCCGTACAGTTTGCCAATGTATTGGACCTGCTTGGTGAAGGCGAAATACAAGGCGTCGAAAATGCAGAGAAAGGCATTTTTCTAGATGGCACGCCAGTCGTAGATGTCAATGGCACATCAAACTTTACGGGCTATACAATCG
>Ga0194128_10010560_pt1 | contig 10940 bp, 7 predicted proteins | sample TA2KigCa65mmetaG_FD_148650 | JGI IMG/M metagenome (GOLD analysis project Ga0194128, IMG submission 148650) | Freshwater microbial communities from Lake Tanganyika, Tanzania - TA2015037 Kigoma Deep Cast 65m | ecosystem: Environmental > Aquatic > Freshwater > Lake | place: Tanzania: Lake...
CCGCGTCGAGGGTGGCGGCATCCACGCCGACCGTCTCGATATCCACCACCAGCGTGGCCATTTCAATCCCCTCCGCTCAGTTGGTCCGCGAGCGTCAGCAGGCCGTCCAGGTCCTCCACGTGCATGCGCAGGCGCGTGGGGATGGCGCGAAAGCCGTGCAGCGCGCCGCTCAGCGCGCCCACCAGGAAGGTGTTGGCCGCGGCGCCGCCGCCCGCTTTGGCGGCCTGCACGACCGCCTCTTCGTAACTTTCCGAGTGCGCCAGAAAGACGCCGACCGCGAAGGGGATCGCTTCCAACACCAGATCGGAGTTTCCGTGGCGGGCCACCAGCTCCAGCATGCTGGCGCCTGGCTGGACCGCCGCCAGCCGTCCGGAAAGGGGATCGTCTTCCGGCAGCGCCTTCTCCTCGGAGAAGCGGGCCGCCTCCACGACCATCCTTATAAGGGCATCACGGTCGATGAGCAGCGCGGCCACCAGATCGGACACCGCGCGGGCCACTACAAAAACGCCGCTCACGCAGCGCGAGTCGTGGTGGGTGAGGCGGGTGAGGGCGCGAGCCTGGTAGTAGAGGTCCGCGGAGCCGCGCGCCGCATCGAACAATCCCAGGGCCACGCCGCGCGAGAGCGGCTCGCTGGTGGGCTCCGCGTCCCGCCCGCTGCGCATGGGCAGGACACCGTCGGCGAGCGCCTGGCACGCCTTGCGCGTGGACGCGCCCCAGGCGCGGCGCGCGGCGGCGGGCACCGCGAGAAGGGCTCGGGCGTAGCGGTCGGCGTCGGCGCGGCCCTCGCGCAACAGGAACTCGGCGGTCAGGCGAAAGATCTGGGTAGGCGCGCCCCACTGGCCGGGCGACAGGCCGAGCGCCGGGGACGGAAGAAAGTCGCGCACGGCGGCGGCATCCTCGTCGTCGGCGTCGACGGTGGCGAAGCGGCTGTCCAGCGCCGCCCGCGCCGTTTCGCTGGACTCCAGCGTGGTGGCCATCGCGTCGGCGACGGCGGCGCCCACCACGCATCCCCGAAAGCGGTCGACCGGATCGATCATCACAACCAATTTATGGGGAGTTATGGGGAGCGGCTCCGGGTTCCTTCGAGGCAGGGGTCGGTACAGCCGACGCCACCGTCATCCTCGCGCTTTGACGCCCGTGGAACACGGGCTCGAAGACCGGAGAAGGAGAAGCCCGGAGGGGGCCGAACTGTGTCGATTCTGTTTTCCTGGAGGTATAACGCTTTGTCGATGAACGAACCCAATCTGGACGATCTGTCCCACAACGTGCCAGGCAAGTTCACCCTGGTCACCCTGGCCATGAAACGCGCCCGCCAGCTCAAGGATGGTGCCCGGCCGCTGATCGACACGTATTCGCACAAACCCGTCACCATCGCGCTGCAAGAGATCCTGGCGGCCACCGTGCGCCCCGCGCCGCTGCCCCCCACCGACCAGCTCGAAGCGGAGGAACAGGCCGCGATGCTGGCCGCCATCGGCCTCGCCGAACCCACCTCGGTGTCGGTCCGCCGCATGGAGATCTTCGCGCGCGAAGACGAGGAAGGCCGCGAGGACTACGACGAGGATGAGGACCTCTACGACGAGGACCTTCTCGAGGACGAAGAGCGCGAGGAAGAGGAAGAAGAGGAAGAGGATCGCGGCCACAAGCTCGGCATTGGCGACGAGGACGAGGAGGAAGAGGAGGACACCGACCGCAAGCGCCACACCGACCTCTTCACCGACGACGAGGAGGCCACGCCCGAGATTGAGAGCGACGACGACCTCGACGAGGATTCGTCGGACGACGAGGAAGATGGCGCCGAGGCTGAGGCCGAAGCCCAGGAGGAAGTCATCGAGGCCGAGGCTGAGGAAGAGGACGCGCCGGCGCCCAAGAAGGGCAAGGCGGCCGCCAAGAAAGCCGCCGCGGAGCCGGCGCCCGAGCCCAAGCCCGCTGCAAAGGGCAAGAAGAAGGCAGCGGCGCCAGAGCCCGAGCCGGCCCCGGCCAAGAAGGCCCCGGCCAAGAAGGCGGCGGCCAAGAAGGCGGCGGCCAAGAAGAAGAAGTAGTGAGGCGCCCGGAAACGGGCGTCTCTTATTTTTAACATCTTCGCAACATCACAGCAAAGAATCTCCAGGCGGGTTACAGATTGTTTACAACCCGGGTCCAGACCCCGGTGGTATGCTCACTGCAGAGGATAACCCAAAGGCCGCACGGGGCGGTCCGCGGGATCGGTGAGTAGAGGGAAGATTCCAATGCTGTATGCCTCCAAACAGTCGATCATGACTGTGTTTCGCGAGCTTCAATCGGCCCGTGACGCCGAGCCGACCGGGATCTCGATCGCCCCCCCCAGGCGCACCAACGACCTCATTTCGTGCATGCGCGCCGCGCGCACGCAGTCCCCGGTTACTCTGCTGCGCCGCCAGTAATTTCTAATTTTTCCGGGATTTTCGCAGAGCCCTGGTTTCCTGCTGCCATTTTGAGGAGCGTCTCGATGTTTGAAGCCCCCCTTGCCCAGTCAGACCTGGAAATGCTGCATCGGCTGGTGCGCGACGCTCGGCGCGACGTGCGCGAGGCGGCCTGTGAGGCGCTCGGGCGCCTCGCCGCGGAAGACGGGCAGGCCACCGCGATGGTGCAGTCCCTGCTCGACTGCCCCGTCCCCGAGCTGCGCCTGCGGGGCGTGACGGCGCTGCGCGCGCTCGCGCCGTCGCGCCCCGCCGACGTGGCCGCTTTCGTGCAGCTGGTGGTGAGTGCTTCGGACATCGACCCCATTTTTCTGGAAGCGGTCGCTTCGCTGCTGCCGGCGCTCCCCCGCGAGTTCGCCTGCAGCGAGCTGAATGCGTGGCTGCGCGACGAGCGCCCCTCCGTTCGCGCGGCCGCCGCGGCGTCGCTCTCGGGCTGGGGTTTCTCGACTCCGGGCACGCTGCTCGCGCTGGCCCGCGATCCCGCGCCTTACGTGCGCGCGGCGCTGGCCACCTCGCTGTCCGCGCTGGGCCAGGACGAAGAAGTGCTTGAGGCGTGGCGCCTGCTCGCCCAATCTCCGGAAGACTACGTGCGCGCGTTTGTCGCTGAAGAAATGCGCGCCCAGGGACTTGCGGAAGTCAAGCCAGCCGCGCTGCCGAGCATGCAGAAAATCGGAGTGGACGCGATGATCGCGCTGGAAGCCGCGCTGGAGCCCAGCGACGACGCTGGCATGGCGCCGCTCTTCGAAAAATTGGACGGGCCGGACGGAATTGAAGTGCTTCACGCGATATCCTGGCTGGCGCGCGACACCGCGGTGTCGGCCACTTGTGTCGCGGTACACGCCCTGCTGGCCGGCGGCACGGATCGCCTGTCGGTCGCGCGGCTCGCGCTGACCGACGCGCGCGCGCCCTACGTGGAATCCCTGCGCGGGTTCATCACGCTGTGCGAGCAGGCGCAAATGGCCGCGACGCCGGCCGCGGTGCAGCGCTGGGCGTACGCGGCGAGCCAGCAGGTCCACGCGGTGCCGTGCGCGATGGCGCAGTCCGCGCTGGCCGGACTGATCGAGGTCGGCGCGTTCTTCCCTTACGACGGGGCCGCGGCGGCGCTTTCCGAGGCCGCCGCGGGCGTGGAGGATCTGGTGCGCCAGGCCCAAACCGCGCTGCCCGCTCCAGAGCGCGCGGTGCTGCGCGCCGTGCTGGACGCATGGACCGAGATTCTCGACGGGCACATCGAAAACGCGCTGCTCTGCGCGTGAGGAAGCGTCCAACGGCCTGTTTCCAGCGTTTACCGCTTGTTTGTCAACACGCCAGCGCCACCATACCTTGAAATCCGCCCGGCGCGGTAGAAGAAATCGTCGAACACGCTAGCGCTGCCGTGCAGCAGCGGCCAGCACGCGGTTGCGGCCGCTTTCCTTGGCGCGGTAGAGCGCCCCGTCGGCCGCGCGCAATAATTCCGCGGGCGGGACGCGGCCCAGCCGGTCGGTGGAAGCGACGCCGATGCTGATGGTCACCGGAATCGGGCCGGCCACCGTCGCAAAAGGTCGGCCGCAAACTGCCGAGCGGATTCTTTCGCCCAGCGTCCCGGCCCGTTCGGTGGTGGCGTCGCGCAGCACGACCACCATTTCCTCGCCCCCGTAGCGCCCAACCGAGTCTTCCGCGCGCACCGACAATTGCATGCGCTGCGAAACCTCGCGCAATACTTCGTCGCCAGCCTGGTGCCCGTACGTGTCGTTGATTTTCTTGAAATGATCTACATCGCCGAGCAGCACCGCAACCGGCGATTCCTTGAGGTGCCCGTCCAGCGCTACTTCCAGCTTCCGCATGATGGCGCCACGGTTGAATAAACCGGTGAGCGCGTCGTGGGTGGCTTCATATTCGAGCTCTTCTTTGGCGCGCTCGACCTCCTGAAGGGCAGCGCGAGAAAACAGCAATCCGCCGGCGAAGGCCAGCGCCTCCAAGGCGGCGGTCACCAGCAATCCGGACGGGCCCAGCGCGAACGCGCCCACCGCGCAGCCGGCCACCATCCCCCCGAGGGCAAGCGCGTTGGCCAGACCGCTCGGCGGGCCGGCGCGAAAGGCCTGCGCCAGTGGATTCACCGTGGAAATCTCGGTGGTTTCCCGCGCCTTTCCGCCGAGCATCGCGCCGAAATTCAAGCCGACCGGCGCGTCGTCGTCATCCGCGTCACGAGACCACGCGAAAGCTTGCGGCGACGTGGTGGCGGAGGCGCCTGGCTCGTGCAGACGATCAATCGCGCGGCGCCCCCCGCCAGTGGGCGCCGCGGGAGATGTGGGCGTGGGCGCTACGCCCTCGCTCTGCCCAACCCGTGACAACTCGTCCATCCCGCCGTTATCGGCCGGGCCAGGAGCGGTTTCCTGCTTCCGACGGCTTTTCCGGCTGTCTCGGAACGTGCCCGGGACTCTGGCCAGAAGTGACTCGGCCCGAAGTTCCTCCCAACTTCGGTTTAGCCAGTGGCCGGCTTCATTCGCGCCATTGAAGCCGGCCGCTGGCTAAATTCGCTCGATGAAGCCGCCCCGTGACTAAACCCCGTGACTAAACCCCGTGACTAAACCCCTCGACTAAACCCCTCGACTAAACCCCTCGACTAAAACCCCGTGAGGGGACGGGGTTACAGATCCACGCCCCCGACGCTGGTTGCCTGCATCCCGCGGCGGGCGAACTCGATGCAGCGCACGCAATTTCCGCTGGTGGTCAGGCGGAAGCCGCAGTCGGGACAGATCCGCGCGTGCAGCAGCGTTTCCTCGGAGTAGTGGTCGCCGGGACGGAATCCGTAGGGTCGCTCGGGCTCCGACTCCCAGACTTGCGGCGCACTGCTCGGGGCGGCGGCGTAGGTGCGGGCTCCCGCGGCGGCGGTAGTCTCGGCCTGCGGCGGCGCCTGATGCGAATGTCCCTGGCGCGCGGCGGCCGCGTGGGTGACCGCACGCTCGACGCCGGATGCCGCGGCGGCTTCACTTTCGGTAAGCCGCCGGGGGGTGGCGGGTGCGGGTTCGTCCACGGCCGGGGCTTCGGCGGCTGCCGTCTGGGCCAGGGCTGCGGTCTTTGCCGCGGCGGGTGCCTCCTGTCCCTCGCGGGTCCCCGGGGTAACCGCGTTGGTGGGCAGCGCCTGCTCGATGGCGACTTCAGGCTCCTGGCCGGTGGTCGTTCGGGCCATCAACCCGAGGGATTCGGTGGTGAGCGGAACCTGCTTCACTTCCGTGGGCGGCGTCGCGGGCGGCGTCCACTTCGCCTGCTGCACCGCCTCGCGCAACTCGGGCCGCGCCTCGATGCGCTCCATCAGGCGGGCGGCGTCGGCGGACGTCCCCGGCACCGACACCACGTTGTTGAGCGCGTCCACCAGTTGCGTGCGGGCCGGCTCGGTCTCCGACAATTTCGTGAGGAGCGACGCGAATTCCCGGCTGTTGGTGTTGTCGGCCGCCACGTTGTGGAAGAATTTCACGCCCTGCGGGGTCTGCGACACGCGGTTGAGGACGGTTGCCACGTCGCGGCTGCCAACCTCGCTGGAGGCGATGCGATTCAGCGAGTCCAGCACCTGTCGGGCGCCGTCGCGCGAGGTCGTGGCGCGCGCCATCACGCGGCCGAGCGCCTCCGTGCCCGACGTGTCGAACGAAAGATTTTTCAACGTCTGCCCGGTGGATTCGGTACCGGCCCCGGTTCCCGTCATGCGGTACATCAGGCGCGACACGGCGCGTCCTCCGCCCTCGATGTCGACAAGATTGCTCAGGCCGTCCGCCACCGAGCGCGACCCGCTCACCCAGTGCGTGGCGCGCTCGAAGGAGTGCGCCACCAGCTTGCTGTTGCCGCGGTCGCCCTCCTTCGGCATGGTAAGCGTGTCGAGCAATTCTCCCATGCCGCGCGCCGCGATGGGATCCCGCGTGGCGTGATCGAACAGCGCGCCGAGGGCGCGCGCGCCCTGGCCGTCTTGCGCCATGGCGTGGAAGGATTTCGCGAGGGTATCGGTTCCGCCGGGCGCGTCCGTCATCAGGAGGAGCGTGCCCACGGTGCGCGCCGGGTGCGCCTCCGCGACGTTCGCCATGACCTGGGAAAATGCGGACGCGGATTCCGGCCGAGAGGTGGCCTGCTGCATGATGTCCATCAGGCGCTGGGGGCCGTCCTTGCCGGAAACCACTGCTTCGAACGCATCGCCGACGCGAAGCGCGCCGTCGCGCTGTCCGGTGATCTGCGCCATGCTCCGGAAATCTTCGATGGTAGCCTTGCGCCCGTCGAGGTTCTGGAACGTCTGGCCAAGCATTTTTTCGATATCCTGCGGGGAAATCCGGGGCGGCGCCACGCGGGCGGCGTCCTCGGCCGGAGGCACGGCCGGTTGTTGTTGCTGCTGCAAAAGCCGCATTTCCGGCGTATCCATGGAAAATGGCGTGGTGGCGGCCGGCAGACCCGAGCCGGGAGCGCGGTTTTCCGAAAGGTGCGTCATGATTTTTTGCAGCGCCACCTGCGGATCGCCGGCCGATTCCTGCAAGAGCCGCATCAAGGCCGGGTCGGCCTGCATCAGCGCCGGATCGCCCTTCAACATTTCGCTGACGGTTTTCATCAGCGACGGATCGATCACGTCGCGCAGGCCACCCATATTTAACATGCCGCTGGCGTCGATGGCGGCCGGCTGTCCGGTGACCGGATTGGCAATGACGTCCGCGCTCGACACGGTATATGGATTCCTCACCGTGGCGGTGTAATCGTATGAGGAATACGTGGTTGGCGCGCTGTAGGTGGGCTGCGCGCTCGGCGTGGAGGGGGCCGGCGGCGGACTGGTGGTCGTGCTCGGGGTTCCCGCACTGGCCGGTGGAATTGTCGAGGGTGCGGATTCCTGTGCTTGAACGGGCGGTGCCGCCTGCGTTGAAGGGGCCGGCGCGCCGTCGTTGGGATTCTTGATCGGCTGGATTCCGGTGGTGCCCTCGAGGGTCTCGATGCCCGGCTGATCCGGCCTTGCCTGGGTGGTAGTGGCGGGCGGATTGTGGGGGTCGCGACCGACGGACGGCTGGTGCCCCATCAGGATTCCAGAATCCCGCAGCCGCGACATCATAGCTGTCTCGAATTCCGAAGCTGAGATGCGGTCACGATAGTTGCGGTCAGTCTCGTCGAGCCGCCTGGCCGGCGTGGTTTCCGACTCTTTCGGAGGGAACAGCCTGTCGAGCACCTTCGGATCGGCGGTGCGAACGAACTCTTCGTTGGTTTTGAGCCGGTTGTTTTTCTCCGCGTCAAGCAGCGCCGCCATTCGCGGATCGACCCTGGACAACTCGGCCTGGCCGGCGCCGCCGCGCTCGAACAGGCTCTTGTAGCTGGCGTAATACTCGCCGGGATTTTCCAGGGCGTGTTCGGCCCGATGTTTCGCGTCCGCCTCGCTCCAGCCCACCTCCTGGTAGGCTCTGGCCAGCGCGCCCTCAGTCTGGGCCCGCTTGTCGGGCGTGGCGGTCGCGTCCTTGAACGAGCCCACGACCTCGGTGCCGAACCCCAGGTTGCGGCCGTCCGTGCCCTTTTCGCTGAGGATTTTATCGGCGTGCGCGTGGGCCATCTCATGGTGGAGAATTTCCGACAGCCTGGGCGTTGACTCGTTGAGAATGTCGGTGGTGAGCAGCATCTTGTTGCTCTGCGTGTCGTAAATCGCCGGGTGGCCGTGCTCGGTCATTTCCTTGTACAGGCTGGTGCCGCGCGCGGCGTCGATTTCGTCGTTCAGGCGGCTCAAGAAGGACGGCAGGCGGGCGCCGCCGTCGGTCACTTCCTGAGTGGCTTCCTTAAGGCGCGCCGGATCGGCAAGCACGACGCCGTCGAGTTGCTCGATGCTTTCTCTGGGTAGCGTGCGCAGGGAGTCCACGGTGCCGGCCCGCAATTTGTCCAGCTCGGCGGGATTGCACGAGTCGTATTCGACGGGAACTTTAAGCGCGGCCATCATTTTGTCGCGGTCGTCGGCGGACATTTCGCGGGGTTGTTGCGAAACGTAGTTGGCCGCGAAACGCCGGTCCTGCTCGGGAAGGCCTTCGTACCACTTCTGGTACTCGGCCTGCTGGTCATTGGGGGCGCCCGGGACGGGCGGCATTTTTTCCGGGGGTTTCGGCTGCTCGGGCAGGACGGAGCAGACCGCGAGGTTTTCTCGCTCGGAGCGGGTCTGGTCGGTTGTCGGGGTTGCGGGAGGCTGAGCGGCGGCGTTTTTCTGGCCGCTGGATGGGGCCTGTGCTTCCGACTCTCCACCGGGCTTGAACACGTCAGCGACAAACCGGAAGGCGCTCGACACGAACCCGAGCGGACCGCCCTCGGACTTCTCTGACTCACCGGCCGCCTTGTCGGTCTGGCCGGGCGTCCGGTCGCTGCCCTGCTCGGTGCCAGCACCAGGGTCGGTGACCTTCGCGGGCTCCTCGACCCGTGCGACGCGGGCCTCATCCTGGCGCGACGCTGCCGCGTCCTCAACCTTCTTCAGGTGCTTGCCTTCGTCAGACTCTTCGTCGCCCAGGATGGCACGGGCGAGATCGGCGCCGCGGCCGTCATCCTCGGCGATGTCGTGGCTGCGGTCGAAGCCGTCACGTCCCCAGTCGTGGCGACGGCGGGCAGGCGCTTCGGCGGGCTCGGCGTCCCGCTCGCGAACCTTGCCCCTGGCGGAGGCCTCGCGGCTTGACGAGGACGCGTCATCGCGCTTCTCGGCAACCGATTCCTTGCTGGAAGTGGTGCTCTCAGTGCGCCTGGGAGCCGGAGCCGTGACGCTCTTGACAGGCTCGCTTCTCTTGCTGCTCTCCCCCGAGTCTCTCACCGGAATCCCCTCTCACGGCGGCCGGCGTAGAACCCGCGAAGCGCCGCTCAGTCCCATGCCGTCACCGCCTTGCGACAGTGACATGTTGGTTGCGCGAGCGCGCCGTTCCTCCCCTCGAAAACCCGAAAACCCGACAGCGTCGCGGATCGCGCCTTCTGAGGGAAGGACATCCAAGTCCCGGTAACCGCCCTGTGAGTCAATCATGCACGATGCCCGCGGGCTTCGAAAGGTCAGCGGATGTTAACTATGTTGCGAAGTTGTTACAGGTTTAGTATTTGACGACGCTATGTACGGAGAGCGGATCAATCACCCTGCGGCCGTTCAGGAACTCCAGCTCGATCAGGAACGCGAGCCCCTGCACGGTGCCGCCCAGTTTCTGGACGAGGTCCACGGTGGCTTTCGCGGACCCGCCGGTGGCGATGACGTCGTCCACGATGAGGACCTTCTGGCCCGGCTTGATCGCGTCGCTGTGGATTTCCAGCGTGTTGGTGCCGTATTCCAGCGCATACTCCTGGCGGATGGTGAGGTGCGGCAGCTTCCCGGGTTTGCGCACCGGCACCAGGCCGGCGTTGAGCTGGTAGGCGATGGGCGCGGCGAAGATGTAGCCGCGCGCCTCAACGGCCACCACTTGCTCGATGCCCATCCCCACGAACGGCGCGGCCAGCGCGTCGATGGAGCGGCGAAACGCCTCCGGGTGGCTCAGCAGCGGCGTGATGTCGCGGAAAAGAATCCCCGGGATGGGGAAGTCCGGGATATCGCGGATGTGGTGCTTGAGATATTCCTCGGCGGTCTGGGTGGGACTTGTCACGGGGCCTCCAAATGGGTCCTCAGCCCGGGGCGGGCTGGGCATTGCCGGCCAGCTCCGCCAGGCGGCCGGTGAGGATACCCGCTTCGCTTTCAAAGATCCTCCGCATTTCAAGGAACGACGCCAGCAGGCGCTCATACTTCTGGTAGGTGGGTGAGGCTTCCAGCTTCGCCCGCGCGCCGGTCCACTCCCACACGCCGCGCGCAGCTTCGCGAGCCACCCCCATCTCGGTGAGGATGCGCAGCACGACGCGCACGGTTTCCGGCCGCACGTCCACCCGTCCGATGCCCTCGACGACGGCGTCCACCTGTCGCGCCACCAGCCGTTCTGGCGCGCGAGCGCGGATGGCGCGGTAAACGGTTTCCACGCGCTCGCGGCTCATCACGACGGAGCGGACCAGCGTCTCCTCCGCGTCGAGCTCGGCGGCGCCGAACAGCACGTGACAGCGGGGGGCGGCGCGCCGCAGGATGCTGGCCAGCGCGTCGACCGAGGGCGGCGGCGTGAAGAGCACGCACTCGTCCGCGCCGTGGATCTCGGGGTCCGCGGTGCCGTAGGAAATCACCCGGAAATTGCCGGGCGAGGCGGCGTCATGCCCACGGACCATGCGATTGACCCAGTCGGAGAGCCCTCGGCGGACCACCACGCTGACCCGACCGCCCTCGCGGATGAGGTCGGCGAGATAGCGCCCGCGATTTTCCACGGTGCGGACGTCGCGAAATTCGCGCGCCGCGGCGGGGGGCATGGGGGGCAACGCGGGGGGCTGCTGCGGATGTGGAATCGGAGCCGGCGGGCGCTGGCCTGCGGGCGCGGCGCCGGAATCGGGCGGGCGCACGCTGGCGGATTCCCACGAATCGCGGGGCCGGCCGTTGGCCGAGGCGGCCGCATCGTGCGGGGGACGGCTGGCGGGCACGGCGGCTTCCCACGAATCGCGGGG
>Ga0194128_10010563_pt1 | contig 10935 bp, 9 predicted proteins | sample TA2KigCa65mmetaG_FD_148650 | JGI IMG/M metagenome (GOLD analysis project Ga0194128, IMG submission 148650) | Freshwater microbial communities from Lake Tanganyika, Tanzania - TA2015037 Kigoma Deep Cast 65m | ecosystem: Environmental > Aquatic > Freshwater > Lake | place: Tanzania: Lake...
TCAGGCAGGGTACGGGGTGGTCAATTTTGGACGCCGGTTACACCCCGAACCTGGTCAGAATTGCACGCCGGTTAACAACTGCGGCGTCGGAAATACCTCTCGACCTCGCTCTTGGTCATCGATGAAATGGGCTTCGAGCCGATGAATCGGGTCGAGGCGAGTCTGTTCTTCCGGCTCGTCACGTACCGTTATGGACGAGGCTCCGTGCTCATCACCACCAACAAATCGGTCAGGGAATGGACCGAGATCATGGCGGGCGATGAGGTGCTCACCGCGGCGATCCTCGACCGACTGCTGCACCGGGCTCACGTCCTGAACATCAAGGGACGAAGCTATCGACTGCGCGATCTCGAACAAGCCCTGAACATGCCGAGAAATTGATTTACTCCCCGATCCAGCAACTCGTAAAACTGGGTGTCGCCTTAACTCGTAAAAGTAGGTGTCGCTTGACAACTCTTGCTGCTGCCACTGGAGTCGCTCGAGCGCACAGCACTCGAGGCCGAGCTCGCTCGTATTGCTAGTTGCTAAAAGAAATAGCTGAAACGAGCATACCGATCGAGGTCAGCGTACTGTGCGTCTATCAAAAAGAACTACAAGCCGCTGTAGCCACGGGCGCACTCGCAAAAATGCGCGATAGATGACTTCCATCACCGAGCGCATGCCAGGAATGCTTCCAAACTTCGCCAACCAACGCCACCCCGGGAGTCGAGCCCAGAGTGCGATGAACGCGCTCGCCCCGCTCTCGAGACGCCCATCGGGGTGTTGAACGTGGAATCGTACCAGTAACTCTTCGCGCGAGACGCCCTCGGGTAACACCGCCGTCGCCTTGCTGACATCACTGAAGGCCAGCGGCTGCGTTGGCTTCAAACCGCGATAGACACCGATTTCACGCCGGCACAACGGGCACGCTCCATCGTAGAGCACGGTGAGCGCAGCGGGATCGCCCGGCACCCAGAACACTCGACCGTCGGGAGCAAGACTGAAGCCGACGCTGCGCGGCTCTTCGCCTGGTGCAAGATCAATGTCTTTGCCGTATCGACGTCTCAATGCCGGAGGCGTGCCAATCAACACTGAGCCTTTCTGCAGTGGGCACTGCAGCAGTCCGCGCTCGATCTCGATCTGCTGCACCCCGGCATAGCTCGCGTATCGCGCAGCAACAATATCTGGCTCGTGTGCACAAATGATGACCGACTCGAGCGCACGAGCCCCATTCGGATGTTGTTGTACTGCAGGCTGATAGATCAACTCCGGGCGCTCGTTGCGCACGAAACACACGAGTGCCTCTGGTGTGCTCGCAGCACCCAGTGCAAACCAGGTAAAGAGCGCATCGCCACGTCGTGTACCGTAGTGAATCGGTCTTGATGCTTTGGCAATCGAACCTACGGGCGTCTGCACTTGAAGCAAACTTGCATGGACGCCTTCGAGGTCATCGGCGCCAATTGCAATGATCCCGAGTGACACGTCGCTGCGAATCCAGGGAAAGAGGTGATGTTTCGGGGTGACGAGATCGACTGCCGTCAACTCGATGTAGCCGTGCTCAAAGATAATGTGACAACTGTGCTGACCTAGCGACTTTCGCTCACCCGTTGCTGGATCAAACGCCATGAGCTCCTCGGGCTCAGTGACGTAGAACCCGGCCGCGAGCCAAAACCTTCGCAACTCGTCGATCGACGAGCCCACAATGCCGATATGATCCAAAGAAATCATCTCTGCTCCTCGAGATGCGCAAGCGGCAACGCGGTGGTCGACTTGACCGTCGACAACGCTATGCTCGATTTGATGTCGCGCACGCCGGGCAGTATCGCCAGTTTCTGGCGCAGGAAACGTTCATAGTCGTCGACATCACGGGCCACGACTCGCAGCAGAAAATCGACCTGCCCCATCAACATGAAACACTCGAGAACCTCGGGTGCTGCGCGTATGGCCTCTTCGAAGTTGTGTAGCGAGTCGGGCTGGTCGCGACTGAAACGCACCTCGACGAACACCTCGAGGTTGAGACCAAGCTTGCGCCGATCAAGCACCGCCACCTGCTCCTTGATCACCCCGAGTTTCTCGAGTCGCTGCACCCGACGCCAGCAGGGCGAGGCAGAAAGACCCACGGCTGCCGCCAATTTGGCGAGCGGCTGCACCCCCTCGCGCTGTAGCAAAGACAGCAAAGTTTGGTCTATCTGATCGAATTCGGAGCGCAATTTTTTTCTCTTAAAGAGATATAAAAATTGATTTTATTGCTAATAACGAGACTTACACAAGATCCGCTGCTGACGATCGAGTATTGACAGCAAACATTTTGTTATAGGACAACCCTGCTTCGGACCCGTAGATTGCGCCCAACACTTTATCCACGCGAGGGACTCCCGATGCCTGCCAACCGAGCTCATTCAACTCATTCAACCGTTCGACGAGTCATTGCTTCGATCCTGCTCGCGCAGGGGGCGGTCGGCGTCGCACACGCTCAAACCGCCCTACTCGAAGAGATCGTCGTTACAGCGCAAAAGCGTGCTGAGAGTTTGCAGAACACCCCGATCGCCATCTCCGCCGTGACGGGCGATGCCATCGAAAAACTCAACATCGATGACATCGGCGCCATTGCCGCAGCCAACCCCTCTCTCGTCTACAGCGAAGCGGGTGGCGAGGCACAGCTCTACATTCGCGGCATCGGCAGCAACATTTTTAGTATCGGCGTCGATCAAAGCGTCGCGACACACATCGATGGCGTCTACACCGGCCGCGCCAACATGGGGCTCACGCAGTTTCTCGATATCGATCGCGTCGAAATCCTGCGCGGCCCGCAGGGCACACTTTATGGCCGCAATGCCACGGGCGGCGCCATCAATATCATCTCGCGCGCACCCACGGATGATTTCGAGGGTTACGTGTCAGGCCTCGTCGGCAGCTTCGATCGCGTTGACGTTCGCGGCGCCGTCTCAGGGCCTATTGCGGAAAATCTTTCCGGTCGCATTGCGGTTCGGCGCCTGAAAGATGACGGCTACACCAAAGATCTGGACCCGCGCGGCGCCAACAAGATCGATGACAACGATCTGACCGCCATTCGCGGCTCGCTACGCTGGCAGGCTGACGGTCTCACGGCAACCTTGATCGCCGAACACAGCGAATTCGAAAACGGCAACACCAGTATTTTCCCGATCGATAACACTGGCCTCGCCGAAAGCTTCGGTGCACGAGCAAATCGCGATATCCGCAAGACTTACAACAACACGCCGAGTTTTCACAAATGGAACACCAGCGGCTTGACAGGCAATATTGATTGGGCGGTCAGCGATTCGACCAACCTCAATCTCACTCTCGGCTATCGCGATTGGGACAGCGACTTTCTCTTCAACACCGACGGCACGGAAATCGAGATCACGCGATCGTCATTCATCTATGCGAGCGAGCAACTCTCGGCCGAGTTGCGCCTCTCGGGTGAAAAAGACTGGGGTCGCTGGCTCGTCGGCGCGTACTGGTTCGACGAGGACAAGTACGGCGCGCTTGGCTTGGTTCGCGCAGGCTTCACGCCCCCAGCGGTGTTACCGCCCCGTTCGTTCATCTTCCGCGCCAATGGCACGGGCGAAGCAACCGCCCTCTTTGGTCAGCTTGACTTCAAACTCGCTGACGCATGGACCTTGAGCGCAGGTCTGCGCTACAGCGATGAAAAGAAAACCGATTTGTTGCGTCAATCGATCCTGCTGCCCGACAACGAATTGCTGGGCCTCTTTACGCCGAACGCCATCCCTGACGCCACGGCAGCAACAACGCGCAGCGTGAGTCGCAGCTGGGATGCGTGGACGCCGCGTGTGGGTTTGGAATATCGGCCCTCGAGCGACCGCCTGTTCTATTTGACCTATAGCGAGGGCTTCAAGTCGGGCGGCTTCAATGATCTGTCTGTCGTCAATCCGCCATTCAATCCCGAGTTCATCGACAGTATCGAAATCGGCGCGAAAACCGAATGGCTCGACGGGCGCCTGCGCGCCAATGCCAGCGCGTTTTACTACGACTACACCGATTTGCAGGTCTCGGTATTTGCGAGCACAGGCAGCATCACGACCACATTCACCACCAACGCAGCCGAAGCTACAGTCAAAGGACTCGAAGTGGACCTCATCGCAAAACCAACCGACGCACTCGGTATTTCGGTTTCGCTTGCACTCCTTGATGCCAGCTACGATCGTTTCGTAACGCCGTACGGCAGCTGCAACGCAGCCAACGTCAGTCTTGACCCACGCTGCGCGGGACGAGTGGGTCTACCCCGCTTGATCGACGTGGCGGGCAACAAGCTCAATAACGCTCCTGAGTTCAAGGGCTCGATCTCCGCCAGCTACAGCATCAACCTTGCGAATGGTGGGCAAATCAATCTCTTGGGTGCCGCGCATCATCAAGGACGCGTGTACTTCTTGCCCGCCAACACCAGTGTGATGTCGCAGGCCTCATACACTCTCGTTGATGCCCGAGTCGGCTACGAAAATGCGGCGGGCAACTTCGCGGTGGGTGCGTTCGTCAAGAACCTGACCGATGAGGCCTACTTCCATAATATTGTGCAGTTCACCTCGACGAGCGATGCGCGCAAGGACGTCTTCGCGATCGGCAACGCCCTCGGTTATCCGGCGGCGGGTCGCCAGTGGGGTCTCGAAGTGACTTACCGTTTCGGAAACTAATATGGCACGCCCGCACGTCATGTTCGTTCAGGCCCAGATGATCCCGTGGTCAACGGGGTGTCACGGCGCGCTCTACGACGACGTTCACTCCAAGATGTTGAGTAAGGACGACACTGATTGCAGTGCGACGACGATCATTCGTTATCCGGCTGGCTGGCAGCGTGGCGAGAGAAAGACGCTCTCTTGCCACGAAGAGTTCTTAGTCTTGGATGGCTCGATATCCATCAACGGTAGGCTTTACGAAAAACACACTTACGGCTTTCTCCCGGCGGGTTATCCACGCGAGAAGGCGACCAGCGCTCATGGGGCCGTGCTGCTGACCATGTTTTACGGTCTACCGAAAACGCTCACGGACTCGGCCGGCAGTTTTGATGAAAAGCTGCTGGTCGAGTACGTCAACCCGCTATTGATAGAGTGGGACCCAGGTCTCGTTGACCCGCAGCTCTCGAAGGGCGTTGCCATAAAGCCGCTGCGCACGGACCCTTATACGGGTGAGACATCGTTCCTCTATTGCTCACCGCCACACCGCGTACCACCCGGCATGGCCAAGCCGCAGTGGACACACCCGATGGTCGAAGAGCTCTACACCCTAGAGGGCGACTATGTGTGGGGCGATCTCGGTCGCATGCAACGCGGCGGCTACTGTTGGTGGCGTGAGGACATCTATCACGGGCCATCGGGTACGGATACGGGGTATAACCTCTTTGTGCGTACCGTCAATGGGCCGCTCGTCAATACTTTTGATACCGTTAAAAAACCCTTCACTTGGGAACCGGAGCACAAGCCTATCCTGCCGCCCGAGCTCGCGCCTTATGGGCAGCCCTTGCCCTTCGCGCCCAACTACTGACCATGTCAAGAAGCGACTGGCCGCCTGCCTCGCAAGCCCGATACGCCGTCATCGTTTTGATGGTGGCGTATCTGTTCTCGTATGTTGATAGGCAGATCCTCTCGATGCTGGTTGGACCGATCAAGGCTGATCTGGGTCTTACCGACACCGAAATCAGTCTGCTGCACGGACTCGCTTTCGCGCTGTTCTACACCGTGTTCGGGATCTGGCCGATAGGAACCTGGGCTGACAAAGGCAATCGTCGCAACATCATCGCCGGTGGTGTTTTTCTTTGGTCACTGATGACAGCAGTTTGCGGTCGCATGACCAATTTCACGGGTCTCTTCGCCGCCCGAGTGGGTGTTGGCGTCGGCGAAGCCGCGCTGACACCCACGGCATACTCGATGCTCGCCGATTATTTTCCGCCGGAAAAACGCGGGCGTGCGCTCGGGCTGTTTTCGATGGGCGTGTACTTCGGCATTGGTGTCGCCATCATGGTGACTGGTGCCCTCGTGCAGTACGTTTCTGGCTTGCCCCCGATCGACCTGCCGCTCATCGGCGAGATCCGCGGCTGGCAGATTCCTTTTTTGCTGCTAGGCCCTCCCGGCATTCTGGTCGCACTTTGGATGATGACCGTGAAGGAACCACCGCGACGGGGCGGCTCGGTTGAGCTGCCGAGTTTTGCTGCGGTGGTCGCGCATCTTCTCGCGCACAAGGCGTTCTATCTGAATTTTTTCTTTGGCGTCTCGTGTCTGACGCTGCTTTTCAACGGCATCGCATTCTGGTTTCCCGCCCACCTCATGCGCAGCTTTGGCGTCGATGCGCTGTTCGTGGCATTCACCTATGGCCCCATCATGTTCATTGCGGGTGCCGCAGGAATTCTGACCGGCGGCATTCTGGCTGACCGCTGGCGAGCAGCCGGCAATCAGCACGCCGAAATTCGTGTTGCCATTGTAAGTGCGCTTTTTCTCTGGCCAATATCGATCGCCACGTTTCAAGCGGGCAACGTCACGCTCGCGCTGATTCTCGCTGTACCCACTTTGTTCTTTTCAAGTTTCCCGTTCGGCGCCGCTTCATCAGCCATTCAACTCGTCACGCCCAATCAATTGCGTGCCCGTGTCTCGGCAATCTATCTGCTCGTGATCAATATCATCGGCATCGGGCTCGGTGCGACGGTCGCCTCAGCCATTTCCGATTACATCTTCGCTGACGAGAATCGTATCGGGGACGGTATCTCGTTGGTCGCACTCGTCAGCGCGCCACTTGCAGCGTTGCTTTTCTGGCGTTGCCAAAAGACGTTCAAGGCGTTGCAGCAAGCCTAAGCGCAGCCATCCTCTCGGATGCGCTTCCTCGCCACCCATCCCGTTGACGGGCCGGCGTTAGATCACTTGCCCATCAGGACAACACGATTTTTACTTACACATTCTCTTACACACTGCTTAGTGACACGTGTAAGTCTTTGATGGCCAACAGGGATTGCTGAGTCCAGTCTTCTCATAATCCCTTGGTCCTTGGTTCGAATCCAAGCGGGCCCAGTCTTACAAATCAATGAGTTAGATTTCTGTTGATTTGCCTTTTTACTTCAGTGGAAAAGCAATCCCTTGAAGTAAGTTCGAACTCCCGATCAATCAACCACTTACGATCGCAGGTCGCTTACACACCTACTTACACACTCGGGCTTGAAAAGGTGGTCTTTGATTAGTGCCCTCGCTCTCTATTTCTCTGCATCGCCTCCAGCAAAATCTCTCGGTACACGAGCCGACATCCGTGAAGAGAAGTCTGTACCGTTTTTGGTAGCGAGGGTAGTGACTCGAGTTTTGAGAGGTTGGAGTCGATGTACGCGAGAACTTCGGCTGAGTGGGCGTCCTTGGGATTGATCGTCTGGATCCGATTGAACATCTCTATAAGAAGCACGCCAAGCGAACCCAGATCGGTGGCGGACTGCAGGTTCTCTGTGAATTTCAGTGGGGCTGATCCTCGTCAGCCAAAATGACTCAGTGAGATAGGTGTTGAGATCGGACTCATCGGTTCGGTTGAATTCCACAGGATCGAGATCCCAGAACGTCTCGGAGAGTCCCTCGTCAGTCGTTGTGTAAAGTCGATAGACTTTTGTGAGCCCACGCTCAAGACAAAGGATCTCGAGCGTATCCGTCAGCGTCTTACTGGTCCGTGTCGCCAATACTCGCGGGGCAGGGTGTGTCATGCACAATGTTGTTTGAATGCTTTAGGCTTTAACAATGAGTGACGAATATAATGTAATCAACAACGCGTATTTTCGTAGTGATCCGCAGTATTGAGCTGCTTGAACTTCTCGAGCTCTAGGAACGCGAGGTTCGACAGCAGTTCCTGGATCGCTCGCTCCGTAAGGCGTATTTCGTCGGGTCTGATCGAAGGTATGTCCGATGATTCTACGACCGCTACGAACCCGACTAGGGCGGTACGATGGAAGCCCGGTAGGACCAAACGGAATTCGTCGTGACTGCCAAGTTCTGCACCAAGCATTGGCGTTTTCGCAGCTCGAAGACCCACAGGGAGTGAGTCATCGGTCGAAATCTGTTTGCCGCTTCCCTGTCCAACATACACATCCCCGCGCCGCTCGAATAGCTCGATATTGGCGCCGCGAAAAAATTCAGAAAGACTTTTTTGAAACGCGCTCTTCAGAGCATTCGGACTCTCGAAGTGAGCCATCTCGTTAATGAATCGCCTCAAACTTTCCTCACGCTGCCCGAGTGTGCTGAAGATCGTTTTCTTCAAGAAAGTATCCATTACTCCTGAAAATTGCTTCGCAACGAATATCAGCAGCGCGGCGCTGCCATTGACGAGGTTCTTCTGTGCTTCCGTATCGAAGACCGACGTTCCTTCCAATGTCGTCTTAAGAGTCCAGAAACCGATGATCAGCAGTCCTCCGGCGACGGTATAGACGAAGAAACGATTGATAACGAAATTAAAATTGATTAGTTGCTTCGCAAGACAGACGTAGATGAATCCGAGCGCACACAGCGGCTGGATCGGTTCGAGTATGGAATAGATCGGACTGATCCACGGTGCATTTAGGTCAAGCGAAACAAGAAAAAACAGCGTGACCAAAACCCCCTTGAATATATAGATCGCAAAGAAGCCAAGTAGCGAGGTGGCAACCCAGAAGATTTTATTTGTTGAAACGGGTGGGGTATTGAAAAGCACCCGCAGTGCTGCGGCGAAACAAAAGAACATCAGGATTGTCATTCCTGAGTTAGCGAGCGCGGGAATGACGTTACCACCCGCAGTCTCGGCGATGTGGCCGATATTCTCAGGAAGAACATATACGATCATGGAGCAAATCAAGGAAATGATCAGCACAATACTCGCCAAGCGGGAGATCGATCGCGACAGTGCAGTTGCAGTAACGCTAACCTCCGTCGATACGTCTAACCAAAACCGCAGAAAGAAAAAGATCGATATCGGAGCAAGGACGGTCGGGATCCAAAGATCTACCAGCAGCGTGTTTGTCGACTCCGAATCGCCGATCCAGGTCCCCCATAGGAGGAAGCCCGCCGCTAACCAGCGATAGGATGCGCTAGGTTGACTGACGACGCCGACGAAGATCGCCGCCAGAAGACACCCGAGAGCGCTGAGTTTTTGGAAGGACCAGAGGGTTTCGGCGGTAGATGAAGATCCAACGATCGACACTTTGTGTAGTGGCGAGGAATACGTGGTAGCTACATAGGTCACTGCGATCACGATTGCGGTCCCAAAGATTATTCGCCAGCTTACTTTCATTGTACGGACCTGCTATCCGGTCAAGGTGGGGGACATTGTAGTCGGGGCGAGGATTACTTAGAGAGTCCAGGGGTTCGACGAAGAAAATGGAGTGGTTTCACTATTCGCAGAACTTACTACTCCTTAACGACCCGGCACAGTATTCTCCCGGTCTAATTGCACCAGCGTACCGATCTGGAGGCGGATTTGGTAGGCGCGAGTTCCCGCCAAGAACAGATCTGCTCGGAGTCCTGTTATCCTCGTAACGATCCGCAGGAACGAGCAAAAGCCTAGACAACGGCAAAGACGATTCGGTAACAACGACGCGCGTCAAGCACGCTGATTGTCGTTTAAACGACAAATACCAAACTCAGAGCATCAAACAGTCACGTCAAAACTGAATTCTTACTCTCGCGTATCTTTCTTTGATCTTTGACTAAGCTCTCAGTGCGGAGGTGTTTTTGATGAGGGAAACTGCTGTCAAAATCACGATACTCACTTACACATTCTCTTACACACTGCTTAGTGACATCTTTAAGTCGTTGAAGGCCAACAGGGATTGCTGAGTCCAGTCTTCTCATAATCCCTTGGTCCGCAGGTGTGAATCCAAGCGGGCCCAGTCTTTCAAGTCTTACCGACCGGATCTCCAGCTCACCCGGCGATTCCAGCGGGTGACGTCTTCAGGCGGAGCCGCAGGGACTTTGCCGCCCTGATGCCTAGCCTAAATGTCGTCTGCTATGTGCTTATCTGCCGCTGGCGGTTTGATCCAACGGAAGAACATCAAACCCAATACCATACCGATGATTGTTGCCACGATATCGTCGGGATCGAAGTACAAACCCCGACTCAATTGTTGACCGAACTCCCAAGCGATGAGGCCCACGCGACGTCCCCCCGGATTTAGTTCCGGTCGGGTCTAGAGACTGGCGGTTAGTGTATCTGCCTTTTGACTGATCTGTTTTGCGTATTCCGTTGGCGTTAATCCGCCAAGTGTTTGCTTCGGTCTTTCATCGTTGTATTCCCTTCGCCAAGTCTCGATCACGCCGCGGGCGTGATCGAGAGAAGTAAACCAATGCTCGTTCAGGCACTCGTCTCGAAGCCTGCCGTTGAAGCTCTCGATGTAGGCGTTCTGGTTGGGTTTGCCAGGATCGATTTGCCGCAAGTTGATGTTTCGGTCGTGCGCCCAGTTGAGCATTGCCTTGCCAACGAACTCCGGTCCGTGATCACTGCGAATGATCTTCGGTAAGCCTCGCCCCATCGCCAATTGATCGAGATGCCGCGTCAACTGCCATCCACCCATGCTGTGATCCGGGATGACCGCAACGGATTCGTGAGTCGCATCGTCGATAACAGTCAAGCATTTCAACGTGCGTCCACTTGCTGTTCGATCAAAGACAAAATCCATCGACCAGACCTCGTTACGTCGACTCGGGCGCCCAAGCGGATGCCGCTCCGTCAGGTCTCGCTTCTTGCGCCTACGCCGCTGCACTTGCAGCCTCTCAAGCCGATACAGCCGTTCAACCCGCTTGTAGTTCACGCACTGCCCACGTTGACGCAGCTTCAGGTAAATCATCCCAACGCCATAGCGACGATGACGCTGGGCAAGCTCCACGATCAATGTGCGCAGCTCCATATTGCGATCGGGTCGTGGTTCATAGCGCAGCACCGTCGCGCTCATACGAATCACCTCGAGCGCCCGGCGTTGCGACAATCCCTTCG
>Ga0194128_10010567_pt1 | contig 10932 bp, 10 predicted proteins | sample TA2KigCa65mmetaG_FD_148650 | JGI IMG/M metagenome (GOLD analysis project Ga0194128, IMG submission 148650) | Freshwater microbial communities from Lake Tanganyika, Tanzania - TA2015037 Kigoma Deep Cast 65m | ecosystem: Environmental > Aquatic > Freshwater > Lake | place: Tanzania: Lake...
TGCGGGCATGACTGCAGATCAAGCAAAAGCATTGCCACCTACGGCGATGAAGAGCTTTGATGCTAAAGACCTTGCTGCCATGGCGCCCCAAGCATTTGCGGGCATGACTTCGCAGCAAGTCAAAAACTTTGATGCCAAGGCAGTATCAGGGATGGGTGCGCAACAACTCAATCAGCTTCCACCCGATGCTTTCAAAGCGATGGGCACTCAGCAGTTGCAGAACCTTCCGCCCCAAGCATTTGCGGGCATGACTGCAGATCAAGCAAAAGCATTGCCACCTACGGCGATGAAGAGCTTTGATGCTAAAGACCTTGCTGCCATGGCGCCCCAAGCATTTGCGGGCATGACTTCGCAGCAAGTCAAAAACCTTGATGCCAAGGCCATTACCGGCATGAGTGGAGAACAAATGGCACAGATAGTCCCTCAGGCAATTTCCGGCATGACGGCTCCACAGTTGAAGTCTATGAAGCCTGAAACTTTTGCAAACATGACTGGAGATCAACTAGGTGCATTGAAGCCAACACAGGCAAAAAGTCTGAGTGTTGAACAACTCAAATCCCTCTCGCCGGAGAAAGCCTCTGCAATTCCCCAAGAAGTGATTGCGCAGATGACTTCGGCTCAGAAAGCTGCGTTACCCTAATAATTAGAGTCAACTACGGCCTCTACTGAAGTTGGCAGTAGGCTCTCAGGGTCATGGCCCTTGATCTCGCGTTGTTGATTCTTGGAATCATTGCCGTTGCAACCGGCTACAACCGGGGCGCCTTTGCCAGCATTTTTTCAATCATTGGATATGTGGGTGGCGGAGTTGCCGGATTTGCTGTCACTAATTGGTACACCAGCCAGTGGAAAGGCCTTACCTCTATCATCTTGCTTCACTTATTTGCAATACTTCTAGGTGCCAGCACGGGAAGATGGATCCTGGAAAGGACTGGAATCGGCATCCACAAGAGGATCCTTTCTGGTCCCTTAAAGTTCTTAAGTGCTATTGGGGGAGCAACGCTCTCCTTAGCTCACGCGGCATTGGCAGTCTTTGTCATCATCACTCTGATTGCCTACTTGCCCTGGCAGCTTCCACATTCCATCATTGAAGGCAGTAAGGCCTATCAGGAGATTTCAGAGTTCAATCTTCTCTCTTTTCAGATTTCAGACCTTCTGAGATCAGCTTCATTACGTTGGGATCAGCTAAGGTCGTAGCATCTCCAACTGCTCTATTTTCAGCTACATCTCGAAGAAGTCGGCGCATGATCTTGCCACTTCTAGTCTTTGGCAGTTCAGAGACAACCATTATCTGACGCGGCCTTGCAATCGCGCCAATCTCCTTTGTCACATGGCTCTTTAAGCTCTGCTCGAGGTCTTTATCAGCTGCAACTCCGCCCCTTAGGATTACAAAGGCAACAATCGCTTGGCCGGTTATCTCATCTTTTGCGCCGACTACTGCTGCTTCAGCAATAGAGGCATGAGAAACAAGGGCTGATTCAACTTCAGTAGTTGAGATCCGGTGTCCTGAAACATTCATGACATCATCAACTCTTCCCAGCAACCAAAGTGCTCCATCGTTATCAAGCTTTGCGCCATCACCTGCAAAATAAAGCCCATCAAATCTTGACCAGTAGGTCTGTTTGTATCTCTCAGGCTCGCCCCAGATGCCACGAAGCATTGATGGCCATGGTCTATCAATTACTAAATATCCACCACCGCCATTTCCCACCTCTCTTGCCTCATTATCGACTACTTTCACACTAATCCCAGGCAGCGCTCTCATGGCAGATCCAGGTTTTGTGGCAGTGATCCCAGGAAGAGGCGAGATCATGATTGCGCCAGTCTCGGTCTGCCACCAGGTATCGACAATTGGGCAATTATCTGAGCCAATGACTTTGCGATACCAGATCCAGGCCTCTGGATTTATTGGTTCACCAACAGATCCTAGAAGCCGCAAAGACTTTAGGTTAAATCTATTTGGATGCTCATCTCCCCACTTCATCCAGGTCCTAATCAAAGTCGGTGCGGTATAGAGAATTGTCACTCCATATTTTTCGATAATTTCAAATATCCGCCCCTTATGGGGAGTATCTGGGGTTCCTTCATAGATCACCTGTGTAGCGCCATTGATTAGCGGTCCATAGACCACATAGGAGTGGCCAGTAATCCAGCCAACGTCTGCGGTGCACCAATAGATATCTTTTTCGGGCTTTAGATCAAAGACGACTCTATGGGTGAACGAGGCTTGGGTGAGATAACCCCCGGTGGTATGGGAAATACCTTTAGGTTTTGCCGTAGTCCCTGAGGTGTAGAGAATGAATAGAGGATGCTCGCTATCAAAAGCCTGCGCTTCATGATCGCTGCTTTGTTTATCAACTAAGTCATGCCACCAGATATCCCTATCTGAGAAAGCGACTTCCTGCCCGGTTCTCCTTACTACCAATACGTTCTTAACATGCGTCTTTCCTTTCAAAGCCTCATCAACGATAGCCTTTAGGGCAAGCGCTCCACCTTTCCTAAACCCACCATCTGCGGTAATTACCAAGCTGGCATCAGCATCTTGGATTCTTGCCAGGAGTGAATCTGCAGAGAATCCGCCAAAGACCACGCTATGAGCAGCTCCAACTCTGGCACAGGCAAGCATTGCAATTGCTGCCTCTGGAATCATCGGCATGTAGATAGCGACTCGATCACCGCTTCTAATTCCAAGCTGAGCTAGAGCATTGGCACACTTTTTCACCTCAATAAGAAGTTGGCTATAGGTGATCTGCCTACTATCTCCAGGTTCTCCTTCAAAGAGAAAGGCAACGCGATCTCCTCGTCCTTCTAAAACATGGCGATCAACTGCGTTATACGAAGCGTTTAGTTTTCCACCAACAAACCACTTTGCAAAAGGGCTCTGCCAATCTAAAACCTGGTCCCACTTCCTATGCCAGTAGAGATTACTAGCCTGTCGCCCCCAGAACGCCAGATAATCTTTATCTGCCATCTCATAGATATCTGGTTTGGCATTTGCTTGAGCTGCAAATTCTTTCGAGGGCGGAAAGCTTCTATTCTCATTTCCCAGGTTTGATAGGGCCTCATTCATATTGTCAGATTACCAGCCTTGAGTTTTCCCCACTATGGCCTTGAGTAGAGAAAATCTTGGGAAATATTGGGCATATTGCCCACCTTCGCAGAAGCGAGAATGAGAACAGACTAGAAAGTATGGCGAGTATGCATCTACTAACACCAGCAATAGGCTTCTTTGGCACCAATATCTATGACTTCCTGCTTAGAGTGATGGGCTCTGAGATATTAAGGACGATAGTCTCCTTCCTGATTAGAAGCGCTCTAACCCGCATCGGGCTATAGCGGGTCTAGGCCCTTGCGATTTCTCCTATCTGCCCAAGTGTGTGAAAATAGCCCGCAATCCTTGTAGGTAGGAGAAATTCGCGTGCCAGCCATTGTCTTACTTGGTGCTCAATGGGGCGATGAGGGCAAGGGGAAGGCCACAGATCTTCTTGGAGATAGAGTCAAGTATGTAGTCCGCTATCAAGGCGGCAATAACGCAGGGCATACAGTCGTTATCGGTGGTCAGAAATATGCACTTCACCTACTTCCTTCGGGGATTCTCACCCCAAATTGCATCCCTGTTATTGGCAATGGCGTTGTTATCGATCCGGCAGTATTACTTGAAGAGATAGCAGGGCTAAATGAGCGCGGAGTTGATACCTCTAACCTAAAGATTTCTACCAATGCTCATCTGATCGCTCCCTATCACCGCACCATCGATAAGGTCTCAGAGCGCTTCTTAGGAAAGGCCAAGATTGGAACAACTGGTCGAGGAATTGGCCCTGCCTATGCTGACAAGATCAATCGCATCGGAATCAGAGTCCAGGATCTTTTTGATCCCTCTATCTTAAGACAGAAGGTCGAGGGAGCGCTAAGGGATAAGAATCAGGTATTGATAAAGGTCTTTAATCGCAAAGGCTTAGAAGTAGATGAGGTATTAAGAGAGTATTTGGAATTTGCCGAAGCCTTGCGCCCTTATGTTGTTGATACTTCACTTCTATTAAATCAAGCACTTGATAGAGGGGAGAGCGTTTTGCTTGAAGGCTCTCAAGGAACACTACTTGATGTGGATCATGGAACCTATCCTTTTGTGACCTCCTCTAATCCAACTGCTGGTGGGGCATCAACTGGCTCTGGGATTGGACCAACACGGATCTCAAGAGTGATTGGAATTGTCAAGGCCTACACCACCCGTGTGGGCTCTGGCCCTTTTCCAACAGAGCTCTTTGATGAAGACGGGGAGAAACTACGATCACTCGGGGGAGAAATTGGCACCACCACTGGCCGCTCACGAAGATGTGGTTGGTATGACGCCCCGATCGCAAGGTATGCGGTAAGAATCAATGGCCTTACCGATCTCTTCTTAACCAAGCTTGATGTGTTGACCGGCTGGGAGAAGATTTCCGTGTGTGTGGCCTATGAAATTGATGGCAAAAGGGTTGAAGAGCTCCCCGCATCGCAGAGCGATTTTCATCATGCCAAGCCAGTATATGAGCATCTACCAGGCTGGAGTGAGGAAATCTCTGAGGCAAGAAGACTTACAGACTTACCTAAGAATGCCCAGGCCTATATTAAGTTCCTAGAGGAGATATCAGGTGCCCCTATGAGCGCTATCGGAGTAGGCCCTGGCAGAGATGAAACAATTGTCGTCAGGGATCTAATCTCATGAGCAAGGTCTTGGTAACTGGCGGAGCTGGATATATCGGCTCTCATGTGGCATCAGAGCTATCGAAGAGCGGCTATGGCATCAGAATCTATGATGATTTTTCAAATGGCTTACAAAGACGAGTAGATGGCAAGTTTGGAGATGTCGTCGAAGGCGATATGCTCGACAGGGCAAAGCTTTTTGCAGCACTCGATGGAATTGATGCGGTAATCCATCTTGCTGCTAAGAAGGCCGTCGAAGAGTCAGTAAGAGATCCATTGAAGTATTACGAAAATAATGTTGGCGGAAGTCTCAATCTTCTGGGCGCTATGGCTGCAAAGGGCGTAAGGCGACTAGTCTATTCATCAAGTGCTGCTGTCTATTCACCAAATGATAAAGAGGCTGTCGTGGAAAGTGATCCCACCTTCCCGCTTTCACCCTATGGAGCAAGTAAACTCCTGGCCGAGCGGCTAATTTCAAGCGTCGGCGCAGCAGAGCAGATATCAAATATCAGCCTTCGCTACTTCAATGTAGTGGGATCTACGGAGGTTGAATTTGGCGATAACTCAAGAGACAATCTTATCCCCAAGGTCTTTCTCGCTTTAAAGAGTGGCAAACGCCCACAGATCTATGGCGCAGATTATCCAACCCCAGATGGCACCTGTATCCGCGATTACATCCATGTAAGAGACCTAGCCAGAGCCCACATTGTCGCCTTAAAGAAAGTGGAATCAGGCTATGTCAGCCAGATCTACAACGTCGGCTCTGGCAAGGGCTACTCGGTTAAAGAGATGATGTATCAGATCTCCAAGAGTCTTGGCAAAGACATTAATCCTGAGGTATCTAGGGCTCGAGCCGGAGATTCTCCAAAGCTAATTGCCTCTATTAAGAGGATTGAAGAAGAGCTTGGATGGAGGCCTGAGGCAAGCCTGGCGGAGATGGTTGATTCGGCTTGGCAAGCAGAGGCAAATACAACATGAGTGTTCTGGCTGATCGATATGCATCAAGTGAGATGAAAAACATCTGGTCACTTGAGTCAAAGATTATTGCAGAGCGAAAACTCTGGATTACTGTGATGAAGAGTCAGAGCGAGCTTGGCTTTGATATTCCAGCATCTGCCATAAGTGATTATGAGAAAGTCATAGAGAGAATTGATCTAGAGAGCATTGATAAGCGCGAGAGAGAGTTGCGCCATGATGTAAAGGCCAGAATCGACGAATTCAATAGCGTTGCCGGACATCAATACATCCACATTGGGATGACTAGTAGGGATCTAACTGAAAATATCGAGGCTTTCCAGATTATCTCTGCTCTGAGATTAACGAACTCTAAGACCCTAGCCCTTCTATCTCGCCTAGCCAAGAAAATTGAAGAATACAAATCACTTGCTATCGTTGGTCGCTCCCATAATGTCCCAGCTCAGATAACCACTCTTGGCAAGCGTTTTGCCACAATTGCCGAAGAATTGGTCTTCGCTCAGATGCGCCTTGCAAATCTCATCGAGCATTTTCCCATCCGAGGTCTAAAAGGGCCGGTGGGAACATCGCAAGATATCCTAGATTTGATGGGGGGCCACTTTCATAAGCTAGAAAGGGCGATCACCAACTCCCTTGGCTTTGAGAAAACCCTAGATTCAACTGGCCAGATTTATCCAAGATCTATTGACTATCAAGTCGTTACCTCGCTTGTGGCCCTTTCTGCCGCTCCCTCCAATATGGCCACAGCGATTAGATTGATGGCTGGGCATGATTTAGTCAGTGAAGGCTTTAAATCAGGTCAAGTCGGCTCATCTGCCATGCCGAATAAGATGAACACTAGGTCCTGCGAGAGAATAAATGGCCTTGCAGTTATCCTCAAGGGATATGCCACCATGCTTGGTGAGATATCAGGGGAACAATGGAACGAGGGCGATGTCTCAGATAGCGTGGTGAGAAGAGTTGCTATCGCCGAGTCTTTCTATTGCATAGATGGCCTGCTTGAGACCTGCCTGACAATTCTGGATGAATTTGGCATCTATCCTGCAATGATTGAGAGAGAAGTGGATACCTATCTTCCTCTTCTTGCATCAACAAAGATTCTCCTAGCCGCGGTGAAAAAAGGGATGGGGCGCGAGGATGCTCATAAGATTATTCAAAGGGTCTTACTGACTTTCACCAGCTCAATGCGTGAGGGGAGAGGCGAAGATCTAATTGCCCTCCTTGTTGAAGATGGGAAAATGCCATTGAGTAAGGTGGAACTTGAGGCGCTAATTGCCGACCCACTTAGCTTTGCAGGAAATTCCGTAGCCCAATGTGAAGCAGTGCTGGCCAAGATTTCGCCTCTACTTGCCCAAGAGCCAAAGGCCTCTAGCTATGAAGCTGGGCAGATCCGCTAGCTTCTCCTTACTTTTTGCGCTTGCTTTGGGCCCGAGGTAGGGTTAGGACATCACAGATGACCTGAGGTTGGGAGGCTCGCTATGGGGCGTGGCCGTTCAAAAGCTAAGCAGACAAAAGTCGCAAGGGATCTCAAATATCACTCTCAAGATATCGATATTGAAAGCCTTGCAAAAGAACTTCACGGAGAGGTCGATAGAAACTCAAACGAGGATGATTACGACCCATTCGCCGAGGGCAACTACATACCTCGTAAGTAACTGGCTAAAAACTAAATGCGCCCTACTCCATATGTTGCATCGCTTCGGGTCTATGAACCAATCGATTCTTTTGAATTGAACGATCAAGCTCGTTGGAAAGAGATCAAGATAACTGAATCAACCGGTTATGAAGAACAACTCCGAGCGTTAAAGCGAACGATAATTTCTGACTCGCTTATGGTGCGCGGCGATGGCGCCCACATCATTGATCATGATGGGAAACGCTATGTAGCGCCTTGGTCGACGGCACGAAGAGTTTGGGCCGCGCTCGAGGATTTCAAATCATCACTTCCAATTAGCGTGATTCCTTTCTTTATTCCGCCATCAATGGAAGAAGCAATTCGCGAGAAGGGCGAAGTGCCAGAGAACAAAGTCCCACACATCCTTACTGAGACTTGGATGATTCCTCCGCGATGGTTCTCACTCTTTGATCCCGAGGAACGGCTCCGCGGCGCCAACAACGGAGTTCCTTTCACGATTGCTCGTACCGAATTAGAGCTTGCAAAGAAGCGATGCATTAATGCACATATGGCAGTTCGAAAAGCCTTCGGTCCCGGTCCAGCTGAAGAAGAGATAATTCAATTACTCAATTGGCTCAATGTTTTCGATCCAAGATCGAAAGTCGAACTCGATTACGGCGGGCTCGCGGTTTATCTAGATAAGTTGCTTCGAGAATCTGGGGAGGATGGTCTCAATGCCGATTCCTCAATCGAGGATGTCCATCACTCAATCGCAGGACTTTCTGCAGGAGATGGCGTAATGGCCGGAGAAGGCTATGAACGGTTGGTTTCTAGATGGCGGAGGGTTTCATCTCTAGAACAGGCCATGTAATTCAGCCACTTGAAAATCACCTTCCCCGGCTACTACCCTCTGCTCAAAGTTCGCGAAATGGACATTTCTCGAACTTCCAATCGAGACGAGGATTAGTTTGAGTTTGAACCGATCAAGCGAGGCAGAAGTCTTACTGACCCCGGCCGAAGTCGCCTCAATGTTTCGCGTTGATCCAAAGACCGTAACCCGCTGGGCCAAGGCCGGCAAGCTAACTGCAATCCGCACCCTTGGTGGACATCGTCGCTATCGCGCCTCAGAAGTCAATGCTCTCCTGCAGGCCTCAAGCAGAGGAGCAATACGAGCATGAGCGAAGAAAATAAGAGCACACCTGGGGAAGGAAGCGATTCAAAAGCAAAGTTTCGTGAAGCTCTAGAGAGAAAGAAAAAGGGCGGCGGAATCAGAAATAACAACATTGCTGGAAACTCAAAGATTCATGGCGGTCAGACCGATGGTGGCGGGCCAAAGATGTTCCGGCGCAAATCTGGGTCTGCTTAGAAACCATCTATGAACACGCCATAAATTGAAGTGGCTGGGGACGGGATCGAACCGTCGACCTCACGATTTTCAGTCGCACGCTCGTACCAACTGAGCTACCCAGCCGAGATCAAAAGCCAATAGGACAAAGTTACTAGCGACCCAGACGGGACTTGAACCCGCGACCTCCGCCGTGACAGGGCGGCGCGCTAACCAACTGCGCTACTGGGCCAACCGCAGATAGAGAGGAATCCCTATCTTGCGTCCCCAACGGGATTTGAACCCGTGTTACCGCCGTGAAAGGGCGATGTCCTAGGCCCCTAGACGATGGGGACTAGAGGAGGAAGAAGTCTATAGCCCGAATTCAGTTCCAAGTGACGCGAGCAAAGTTAGCGAAAATTAAGGGTTTTTCACTTCATGTGATCAAGGCTCATTTCCAATTAATCTATTTTCATTTGATGACTTACTATGAGCACAAGTAGTGAAAATCCAGGGCCTTTAGCTCAGTCGGTAGAGCAACGGACTTTTAATCCGTGGGTCGTCGGTTCGATCCCGACAGGGCCCACCATCGGTAGAATTGTCCGATATGTCCACTCTCCACAACAAATTCACGGCGAATTCGTAGAGGGGGATAGAGGCGGCGACGGTCGACTCTGCAGTAAAAATAAGCATTAAACCGGTATACAAATAGGGGCTCTATTAAGTGGCGTTACGTGGGAAAACTGCCTCCGCAGGTCTGAAGGTATGGACCGTCGCGGAGTTGGGTGCTTTCTACACCGAGCACCGGAGCGAACTTCACGCCCACGCCTCTCGAATCCTGAAGGACTCCGCTCGTGCGGAGGAAGTAATCCAAGACGCGTTGATCAAGGTCATGCTCGCCGCCCCTGAGCTTGAGTCCGCAGGTCATGCTCTCTCTTACATGCACCGCACGATCGAAAACCTCTGCATCGACATCTTCCGCCTCGAGGGTCGCCGCCCGAACCTCGTCGTTCTAGATGATGCCAAGACTGAGGTCGAATCAACCTGGCAGGAGAACCTTGATCACTCCGATGTGATCGCCGCTGCCGATGATGCTGCGATAGTCCGCCAGGCCCTAGCAATGCTCTCCCCAGCCGAGCGCGCCGCCCTTGTTATGTGGGAGATGGAGGGTCGCTCGACCGAGGAGATCGCTCGTGAGCTCGGCATTAAGAAGTCCGCCGTCCGCCACACCGTCTCTCGCGCCCGCGCCTCACTCCGCAAGGTCCTATCCGAGCTCATCATCGATGAGGCTCGTGGCCTAACCGCCTTAGATATGCTCTCCACTACCTATAAGAAGGCATCCCAACTTGCCAAGAAGTCCTCGAAGGTGGCCCTATCGCTCATCCTCGTCCTCTTCGCCTTCCTCGGCTTCAACTCGATGCCCACCAACACTGGAATTCCGGCCCTCGTAACTGAGGGCTCGGAATCAGCGCCTGAGGTAGCCCCCTCGACTTCTGTCGAAGCTACCGAAGCTGCTGTAGAAGAAGAAGCAACCACTCCAGCTCCTGCTACGACGAAAGCACGTGCCTCCGTTGAGAATGCAAAGAGCACCGGACTTAAGTTCCCAGGCCTAGATAAGGCCGGGGTACCAACTGGGTTCACGGTTGCAGATACGACCGGGGCGCTCGGAAGTGCCTACTTCACCGAGCGCACCCCCGTATCGACTGAGACGGAATTGATCATCGGACAGATCATCAAGACCGACTCGGGGGCAGCAAACATCCTCATTTCCCAGACCCTGACCATAGACGAAAATGGGCTCTCATACCGCCCAGTCGTCTCCTTCGGCCAGGCCGGGAGCTGGGCCCCCCTCCTAACTAGGGTCTCATCGACTGATATCACGCGCCAGATGAGCGGTAATTACCTCTTTACCGCCTACATTGCCGTAGAATCTGTCGTAGAGACTTCGTTAAAGATCGCCGCGACCGCTAATGGCCGCGATCTTGCTGCGGCACCAAGGCAGGTCATCACCCGCCTCGTGCTCGACCCGAGTAAAATCCAAGTTTTGGCGCAAGCCATCTATGTAGTTGAAAAGGGAGCAAGGGCATGAGCCGCTCCCGCTTTAGTTTTCTCCGCCGCGTACCGATACGCGGCGGGGGATGTGGTGCAGTAGCACGTGCATTGCATCACGCGGCGCAGAAAGTAGCCCTTATTCAGGATGAGCAAAGGCTCATATCTGATGAGTGCGTCCTTCTGAGCCAAGCCGAGTTGGAGAAAGCCTCTAATTCGACTCTTAATGAAAGGAAACAAATGTCTACAAAGACATCAATCAAGCGCATTGCGCTTGTTGCTGTGTCAG
>Ga0194128_10010569_pt1 | contig 10932 bp, 10 predicted proteins | sample TA2KigCa65mmetaG_FD_148650 | JGI IMG/M metagenome (GOLD analysis project Ga0194128, IMG submission 148650) | Freshwater microbial communities from Lake Tanganyika, Tanzania - TA2015037 Kigoma Deep Cast 65m | ecosystem: Environmental > Aquatic > Freshwater > Lake | place: Tanzania: Lake...
TCTCGTCCATGGCGCGGATGCCGGGACAGTGCGCGAGGCTGACGAAGGCGGGATAAAGAGTTCGCTTGATCGGGTCTCGCTTGACACCCCAAGAGGAGGGCGAGGCCGGGCTGCAGGCGGCGGCCGATCTCGAAGCTTTGAGATCGGCCGCCGCTGTAGCCTCGCGCCGGGTCAGGCGGCCCGGATCCTGGCGATGAAGGCGTCCACCTGGCTGCCCAGGGTTTCGGACTGCTTCGAGAGCTCGCCGGACGCCGAGAGCACTTGAGTGGCGGCCGCGCCGGTTTCCGAGGCAGCCTGCGTCACGCCGCCGATGTTGGACGAGACCTCGGTGGTGCCGGCGGAAGCCTGCTGCACGTTGCGGGCGATCTCCTGCGTCGCCGCACCCTGCTCCTCGACAGCCGCGTGGCGACCTCGTTGATCCGCCCGATGGTGCCGGTGATGCCGTCGATGGCCTGCACCGACTGACCGGTCGCCGTCTGCATCTCCGCCACCTTGGCGCTGATCTCCTCGGTGGCCTTGGCCGTCTGCGTGGCCAGGCTCTTCACCTCGGAGGCGACGACCGCGAAGCCCTTGCCGGCCTCGCCGGCGCGTGCCGCCTCGATCGTGGCGTTGAGCGCCAGCAGGTTGGTCTGGGCCGCGATGTCGCTGATCAGCTTGACCACATCGCCGATCTTCTGCGCCGCCTCGGCCAGGCCCTTGATCTGGACGTTGGTCCGGCTGGCCTCCTCGGCGGCCGAGCCGGCGATCTTGGTCGACTCGCTGACCTGGCGGCTGATCTCGGCGATGGACGAGGACAGCTCCTCGGCGGCCGAGGCCACGGTCTGCACGTTGGTCGAGGCCTGCTCCGAGGCCGCCGCCACGGCGGTGGCCTGGCGGCTGGTCTCCTCGGCCGTCGCCGACATCGACTGCGCCGTCGACTGAAGCTGCGTCGAGGACGAAGCTACCGTCTGCACGACGCCCTTGACCGAGGCCTCGAACTCGTCCGCCAGCTTGTGCATGGCGGCCCGCTGTTCGGCCTCGGCGCGCTTCTTCATCGCCTCCTGCTCGCCGCGAAGGCGCTCGGCTTCGATCATGTTGTCCTTGAACACCTGCACGGCAGCGGCCATCGTGCCGATCTCGTCCGTGCGCGTCTTGGCTGGGACTTCCACCGTCTTGTCGCCGCCGGCCAGCTTCTGCATGGCACCAGTCATGCCGGCGATCGGGTTGACGATCGCGCGCGCCGTGAGCAGGGCGATCGCCCCGGCGAGCGCCAGACCGATGCCCAGCAGGACCCACAAGGCAGTCTGCAGGAAGCCGATATCGCCCAGCACCTTGCCGGCGTCGGTGGCGAGAAGCTGCTGCTGCGCGTCCTTGAGGCCGCCCGAGCGGGTCCCGTCGCTGCCTTTCGGCCCGTCGAGAATGTCGAGGATCTTCCCGGCGCGCGGAGCCGCCTCGGTCACGAGAATGTGGACCGGCACGTTCCAGCGCGCCGACTCGCGGATCTCGAACATCCGTGCCGGCAGCGGCCCGAACTCGGCGAGCGCCTTGGCAAAGGTCTCGTAGGCATTGGCCTGCGCCGGGGTCAGCAGGGATTTCTGCTCGCCCAGCGAGGCAAAGGCGCGCTGCACGACGGTCCAACGGGCGTTGAACCCGTCCTTGAAGGCGGCATCGCCGCTCAGCAGGAAGGCACGAATGCCGGCGACCGCCAGGCCGAGATTGCCCCGCACATCCGCCATCGTCTTGAGCAGACTCTTGCGCGCCGCCGTCGCCTCCTGCTTGTCTTCGTCGTCGATCATGGCGGTGATCGCGCGGGTCATCGCTTCGGCGCGCGGCGCCGCCTCTTCCAGCAGAACCTTGGTGGCGGGGAAAGCGTCGGCGGTGAAGGCAATGGTCTCCGCCCTGTCCTGGGCGGCGCGGAACTCGGCCAGGGTGAGCTTGATCTGCTGCCACTTCTCGCGGTTCGCCGGGTCGGTGAAGCGGGCGGCAAGCCGGTCGAAGGTGGCGCTGTTCTGCCCGAGCTCCTGCCACATCGCCGCCCGGTCGGCCTTGCCCTGGGGATTGCCCGTCAACAGGTAGCCGCGCAAGGTGGCCAGGGTCGAATAGAGGTTGGCAACCAGCTCCGTGCTGGTCTGGGCGACCGGCACCCGCAGATTGACCATGCGGTCGGTCGCGGTTGAGACCGTGCCGACCTGCGTGACGGTGTAGCCCACCGCCGCCGCAAGCACGAGGCAGATCGCCCCGAAGCCGGCCATCAGGCGGCCGCGGATCTTCAGGTTCCAGAAGCCGGAGGAGCCGGTTGCGGTGGACGTAGGGCTGGACATCTAAAATTCTCCCTTATCGGATGCGCCGCGCGAGCGGATTGCACCCCGGTATAGGGAGAAAGCTTCAACACCGTATTGCAGACCGACCTATGAGGAATTATCGGTCACCCTATGAATACTACTAAGGTACCATATCGATGCCTCCGGCCGCCTTCGAGGACATGGTGAGAAAGCCGCCGCACAACTGGCGATCAGCCGCGCACGGCATGACTCGCCAGCCGCTTCTATCCGGCGATTCGATTTTGGAATGATGCCGGCCTGGGCAATATTGACGGCGTGATCGAGACGATTCGCACTGCGCTCGCCAAATCCCCCGCCTGCGACTCCGGCCCTCTCCCGCAAGGCGAGAGGGTACGCGGATGAAGATCGAGGCAAGGAGCATCGCCGGTTTTCTCAAGGCGCCCGGTTCGGCCGTCCGCGCCATCCTCGTCTACGGCCCGGATGCGGGGCTGGTGCGCGAGCGCGTCGAGACGCTGATGCTTAGCGTGGTCGAGGATCTCGGCGATCCGTTCCGCGTCGCCGATCTCGCGGGCGACACCGTCGCCGGCGATCCGGCGCGGCTCGCAGACGAGGCCGCCGCCATGGCCATGACCGGCGGGCGGCGGGTGGTGCGCGTGCGCGATGCAGGCAACGACACCGTCGTGGCGTTCCAGAGCTTTCTCGAGCGCCCGATGGGCGATGCGCTTGTGGTCGCCGAATCCGGCGAGCTCGACGGCCGCTCGGCCCTGCGCAAGCTGTTCGAGAAGGCGGAGAACGCCGCCGCCCTGCCCTGCTATCGCGACGAGCTCAGGGATCTGCCGGGAATCATCAAGGAGACCCTCGCCCGGTCGCGGGTGAACATCGAGGGCGAGGCACTGGCCTGGCTGGCGGCGCGGCTGGGGGCCGACCGGGCGCTGACCCGCGGCGAGATCGACAAGCTCGCCCTCTACGTCGGCAGCGGCAGGACGGCGACCCTTGAGGATGCCCAGGCGCTGGTCGGCGATTCGGCGGATGTCAGGCTTGACGATCTCGCCCGGGCCTGCGCCGGCGGAGACGTGCCGGGGCTCGAGCGGGCGCGTGCCAAGCTCGACGGCGAGGGGGTCGTGGCCATCGCCCAGCTGCGGGCCGTGCAGCGGCATTTCACCCGCCTGCATGTCTGTGCCGGGCTGATCGCCGCCGGCGCCGACGAAAAGAGCGCCATGATGCGGCTCAAGCCCCCGGTCTTCTGGAAGGAGGAGGCCGCCTTCCGCGCCCAGCTCAAGCGCTGGCCCCTGGCGCGCCTCGGCACGGCGCTCACCCGGCTGCTCGACACTGAGGTGCGTTGCAAGTCCTCGGGTCAGCCCGCTGAGCTGCTGGCTGCTCAATGCCTGCTGCAGCTGGCCCAATCCTCGCGCTGACCTGCAGCCCCCGGCTTTTCGCCTTGCTACTTTTGGCCAAGGCCGACATTAATGAAAATTTAAGCATAACTTTATTAAACTAATTAGGTTAACGCCTCAAAGCGTTATTCTAACAACGATTTTAGACTTGCGGGCACGACCGCCGGTTGCATCGTGAGAGGGCTAGTATGACAGAGGAACAGTGGAGTCGCGCCCGACTGGTCTCGGTCGAGCGGCATCCGAGCGGCCGGGTCAAGCTGCTGATCGAGATCGATGCCGATCCACACTCCTTGGCGGATTCGGCCGCTCTTATGTCTCGCTACGCGGCGGATGAGGCCCGGCGCCCGGGCCCTCGCAGCAAGGCCTGACTATTAAGAAAAATTTTAGCAAGTTTCTATAGACTTCGCCGCTAGACCACCAACCGGCTGATTTTCCATGGCCATCCTGCCCTTCGCTCCCGGCTCGGTGACCTTCAACGGGTCGAAAGCCTCGCCGGAGGTGACCCAGGCGATCCACAAAGCCAGTCAGCGGACCGGCGTCGATTTCTCCTATCTCGTCGCCCAGGCCGGACAGGAATCGAGCTTCAAGCCGGACGCCAAGGCGTCGACCTCGACTGCCCGTGGGCTTTACCAGTTCATCGAGAAGACCTGGCTCAACATGGTGCGCGACAAGGGCGCCGATCACGGGCTGGGCGATCTCGCCGAGAAGATCGACGACACGTTCGAGGGTCCGCGCGTGGCCGATCCGGCGGCGCGCCGGAAAATCCTCGAGCTGCGGAACGATCCCTCGCTCTCGGCGGTGATGGCGGCCGAGTACGCCAAGGCCAACCGCGCGCAGCTCGAAGCCTCACTCGGCCGCGCCGCCAGCTCGACCGACCTTTACATGGCGCATTTCCTGGGCGCTGGCGGCGCTACCAAATTTCTCAGCGCCCTGCAGAAATCGCCCGAGCGCAGCGGCGCCGAGCTGCTGCCCGAAGCAGCAGCCGCCAATCGCGGCGCCTTCTACGACAAATCAGGCCGCGCGCTCAGTGTGAAGAAGATCTACGAGAGCTACGCCGCGAAGTTCGACGGTGCCGCCAAGCCGGTGGTTGCCGCAGCACCCGAGCCGCCGCAGCCTGCCCAGAGATTGAGCCCTGCCGCGCTCGCCCGCTCGGCGATCTTCAACGCCCTCGCCGGCGAGCAGCTGCACAGCGTGACCATCAACGCGCTGATGAAACTCGGTGTGCCCGGCGCCCTCCTCCGCGCGGAGCGCAAGGACCGCGCTTAGACTGGACCGCGCCCCCGGCGTCGGTTACCACGGCGCCGTGAACTCGGCCTCCCTCCCCGCCCTGCTCTATTGGCTCGACCTTTTCTCGGTCGCGGTGATCGCCGCCTCCGGCGCGCTTTCGGCCTCGCGCAAGGAGATGGATATCGGCGGCTTTGCCTTGATCGGCGTGGTCACCGGCATCGGCGGCGGCACGGTGCGCGACCTTGTGCTGGGCTACAGCCCGGTCTTCTGGGTGGAGCGCCCAGAGTATCTCGGCATCTGCCTGGCGGTCTCCGTCGCCGTGTTCTTCCTCGCCCCTTATGTTGGGCAGCGCTGGAAATGGCTGCTCTGGGCCGACGCTATCGGCCTCGGCCTCTATACCGTGGTCGGTGCCGACAAGGCGCTGGCCATGGGCGCCTCCGGCCTGATCGCCGCCGGAACGGGCGTTATCACCGCCACCTTCGGCGGCGTCATTCGCGACGTGCTGTGCGCGGAGATTCCGTTGATCCTGAGGAAAGAGATCTACGCCACGGCGGCCGCGGCCGGGGCCACGGTCTACGTGCTGCTGCACGCGGCGGGGATCGGCTATATCGTCGGCCTCACCATTGCCGGCGGCCTGACCTTCGGCATCCGCGCTGTGGCCATCGTCTGGAGCCTGTCGCTGCCGGCCTACAAGAGCCGCGCCGGGCGGCCGTTCTAACGGACTGATGGTTTCCCCGTGGTGCCTTGACAGGGCGCGACGGTCCCCGGAGAACTTGCGCCACCCAACGGTGAGGTGGCGATGACGTTCAAGTTCCTTGGTTTTGCCGGCAGCCTGCGCAAGAACTCCTACAACCGGGCGGCCCTGCGCGCGGCGCAAGGGCTGACGCCGCCCGAGGCGGCGCTCGAGATCTACGATCTCGCCAGCATCCCGCTCTACAACGATGATATCCGCGAGAAGGGCTACCCGCCGGAGGTTCAGGATTTCCGCGACAAGATCACCGCGGCTGACGCCATCGTCATGGCCACTCCGGAATACAACTACTCGATCTCCGGCATCCTCAAGAACGCCATCGACTGGGCCTCGCGACCGCCGGGGCCGCCGCTGCAGAAGAAGCCGGTCGCCATCATCGGCGCGACGCAAGGGCTGTGGGGCACGGTCAAGGCGCAGTTTCACCTGCGCCAGATGTGCGTCTTCCTCGACCTCTGGCCGTTGAACAAGCCGGAGGTGCTGATCGCCCAGGCGCAGAACAAATTCGATGCGGCCGGGAACCTGACCGACGAGATGACAAAAAAAGTCATCGCTGAGCTGATGACCAATCTCGTCACCTGGACCAAGAAAGTAAGCGGCTGAGGAGTGAGGCGCGGGGCCGGACGACAAGGCGATACGAACAGGGCGCGGGGCAGCCCGGCCCCCCGCACTCCGGCAAATTCGGAAGCGTTCGCCGTATGGAGCTCGGGCTTGAGACCGCCCTGCATCTCCTACGTTCGTAGGATATACGCCTCGGCCGGCGTTCCGCTAAACAGCCGCGCCCATCATGATTTCCGCTGCGGATCACTCGCTACCTGCCGACGCCGAGGACCCGCGGTTCCATGCGTTCTTTGCCTACTGGCAGAGCAAAGCGCCCTTCGGCCGCCTGCCCGGGCGCCAGCATATCGATCCGCTCGACATCCCCCGCCTGCTGCCGCACATCGCGCTCTATGACGTCGTCCGGCAGGACGGCGATTTCCGCTTTCGCTTCCGCTTGGTCGGTACCGGCGCCGCCCAGGCCCTGGGTGCCGACAACACCGGCCGCTATATCGACGAGATCATGGAGGCGGATGCCTACGGCCCGCTGCACGCAGCCTATTCGCAAATCGTCCGCGACCACACACCGCAGTACTGGCAGCGCAACCTGCCTTTCGCCAATCGCGACTTCCTGGCGGTGCAGCGCCTGGCACTGCCGCTCGCGGCCGACGGCAGCACTGTCGACATGATCATGACGTACTATGTCGCGATCCCGCGCGACGACATGCTCAAGCGGCCGGCCTGAGGCTTACAGCCGGCTGGCCAGCGCCTCGACCGCCTTGGCGAAGCAGGGTAGCGGGGCACGGGTGATACCCGCACCGATCTGGCCGACGCCGGCATCCTTGTGGGCGATACCGGTGTTGACCACCGGCTCAACCCCGGTGTCGACCACCTTGCGGATGTCGATTCCCGCCGGCGATCCGGCGAAGTTGAGCGCCGGCAGGGTGAAGGAGGGATTCCGGCCGAGGGTGATGTCGGCCATGGCGCGCGTGTAGCCCAGCGCCTCATCCGGCTTACCGCCGATGAACTTGACGATGGCCAGGGCCGAGGCCATGGCGAAGCCGCCGATGCCACAGGTCTCGGTGATGGCGCTGTCGCCGAGATCGGGAGCCGCATCGGCGATCGAATAGCCTGGGAAATAGAGGCCGTTCACCCGAGGCGCGGGCGTGGTGAACCATTGGCTGCCCGTACCGCTGACGCGGATACCGAACTCGACGCCGTTGCGCGCCATCGTGGTGACCAGGCTGCTGCCTTCGACGCCGTGCGCGGCATCCATCATCGCCTTGCAGGCGGCCATGGAGACGTTGAGGAAGGAGAAATCGTTGGCTGTGAAGAAATCCATGCTGGCGGCAATGTCTGCGGCCTCGATGCCGGACTTCATCATTGCCGGCGCCAGCTTGCGGAAGAGCAGCGCCGACGACGCGACGTTGCGGTTGTGCATCTCGTCGCCCATGTGCAGGGCCTGGGCCATCAGCGGCTTGAGATCGATCGGCCCGGTGATGGCCAGCGCCGCCTTCAACGCAGGCGCCAAGGTCGTCTCGAACCATTTGAGACGCGCCAGAACCTCCGGACTGTTGGCGCCGTAGCGCAGCACTTTGCCGAGGCCTTCGTTGAGCGTGGAAAAGGCCCTGTTGCCGTGCTCCGGATTGTCGATGATCCACACCGGCATCGACGGGCTGAGGATTCCGGCCATCGGGCCGACGGCCCCGTGATGGTGGCAGGAATCGAACTTGACGGCGCCTGAAGCGGCGAGCTGACGCGCCGCCTCGAGATCGGAAGCCCAGCCCTCGTAGACCAGGGCGCCACAGATGCCGCCCTGCATCGGTCCGCACATGCGCGACCATTCGACCGGCGCGCCGGCGTGCAGGACGACGCGTCCGTCGACGCCCGGCACCACGTCACGCGCGATGCCGACGCTGGCCAGACGCGGCTGCGCGGCAAGGTACAGTCCATAAGCCTTCTTGTTCGCCGCCTCGACGGCGGGGTTGCCGATCAGCTTGGCCAGCGCCTCACCGACCGCGCGGTCGCCGCCCGCCGGCGGCGCCCAGGCCACTTGCGTGACACTACCGCCCGCCCCGGCGATGGCCGCGGCGAAGGACGGCAGGCCGAGATTGACGACCTCGAGCTTCTGGGAAAGCAGCCCGCTCATCGCCTGCGTCCTTTCGTCGCCTTGCTTTTCTTCCTGGCCGGCGCTTTGTCGCGGGGCAGCAGCCGCGCTACCAGCCGCACCGCCTCGGCGTTGCTGGCGCAGAGCGTCATGCCGGCCTTGCGCAGCGCGTCTTCCTGCCGTTTCAGCCCCTGCGGATCTCCGGGGGTGCCGCAGACGAAGCCGACGATGGCGAGACGCCGTCCGGCCCGCCGCGCCGTCTCGTGCGCCTCGCGGATCGCCGGGGTCATCGCCGCCGCCGGATCGGCATGGGCGCCATGACCCAGCACGACGTCGAGCAGGATTACGGCGGTTTCGGGGTCGGCAGCTTCCTTGGCCAGACGCTCGTTGCGCAGGCGGTGGTCGATCATCGGATGCGGCCGGCCGCGGGTGAAAACGTCGTCGCCCAGGTCGACGATAGTGTGGCCGCGGCTCGTCCAGGGATCGTCGTGCTCGTCGGATTCCCGCACCGCCACATTCGAGCGGATCGCGCCCAGCTTTGCACCCAGAAGCAGCGAGGCTTCGTAGCCGAAGGTGCCGCCGCTATAGAGACCGCGCACATAGCGCTGGCCCTTCTTGAAGGCGACGCGCGGTACCGCCGGAATCCGCGTCACCGGCCGGGACTTGCGGCCTTTGAGCAGGGACACAGCCGCATGCGCGGCATCTTCGAGCGTCGCCGCAGCGTACAGATTGCGGCCCTTGATCGCCGCCGGGTCAGCACCGAGAAAATTCACCACCACCGGCTTACCGGCCTTGGCGGCGGCGGCAAGAACCTTTTCCATGACCTCCGGCGCGGGCGGCTTCGACACCAGGACGATGACCTTGGTCTCCTGGTCGGCCGCCAGCAGGGCGAGGCCGCGCAGCATGGAAGCGCCGCCGATATGGTGATGCAGGTCGCGCCCGCCCGTGCCGATGGCGTGCGAGATGCCGGCTCCCAGCCGGTCGACCAGGCAGGTGACCTGCTGCGTGCCGGTACCCGAGGCGCCGACGACGCCGATCGCGCCGCGGCGTACCACATTGGCAAAGCCCAACGGCACGCCGCTGATGATCGCCGTGCCGCAATCCGGGCCCATGACCAGCAACCCGCGCTCGTCGGCCAGGCGCTTGAGCGCGATCTCGCTCGCCAGGCCGACATTGTCGCTGAACACCATGACGTTGAGGCCGAGATTGAGCGCCTTGCGCGCCTCGGCCGCGGCATATTCGCCGGGCGTCGAGATGAGCACGAGGTTGGCCGACGGCCGCTCGGCCACCGCTGCCGCCAGGCTGTGCGGCAGTTTCTTCTCGGCCGGACCCGTGCCGTCGCCCCCGGTCGCCGGCGCTCGCATCAGCGAGGCCTCCGCCTCGTCGAGTGCCGCGCTCACTGCCGCTGTCTCGCCGCGGGCGACGATCAGCAGATCGTTGGGCCCGGCACTGACCGTGCCGTCGAGAAGCTTCGCCTCGCGCAGCAGATCGAGATTGGCCGGCGTCGCCATCACTGCCGAGATCTCAGCGATACCGGCGCGCTTGGCCAGCGTGTCGGAGAGCTGCATCAGCGACACGGAATCGCGATAGAGGTTATGGAGGATACGCGTCGAGACGGCCATGAATCCTTTCCCCAGAGCGCCGATGGCAGCCGATCGAGCCGCCCGCGGTCGCCGTCGCCGCGGCAAACGGTTTGTATGCAGGGCCGGAGGCCGGCCCGTCAAGCCAGGCTAAATCTGCGGCTCGCCCGGGTTCGCGACCAGCACGCGCAGCGTATCGGCCAGAGCTTCGAGCTGCCGCGCGGCGGCGGCAGACGGGGCTGCCTCGCCTCCAAGCTCATACGCCGATGAATCGAGCTGTACGGCGGCATGACTGATTTGGGGAAAACCGAAGATCGAAACGCTGCCCGCCAGCCGGTGGGCCGCAGCCTCGATCGTCTTCAGGGCCACGACATCATCGACGAGCTCAAGCCGCGGACCGGCGAACCCGTGCTCGACAAGCCGGGCAAAGGCGCCTTCTACGCCACCGATTTCGACGCCATTCTCAAGCATCGCGGCATCAAGCAGCTGGTGGTGTGCGGCGTCACCACCGAGGTCTGCGTGCAGACCACGGTGCGCGAAGCCAACGACCGGGGCTACGACTGCCTGGTGCTGGAGGATTGCGTGGCCTCCTATTTTCCTGAATTCCAGGTCATGGCGCTGAAGATGATCAAGGCCCAAGGCGGTATCTTCGGCTGGGTGGGGCAATCGAAGGACTTCATCAAGGCAATCTCCGGCAAGCGCCGGTAATCGGGGGGAAATGTCATGGCAGCAGCGTCATCGTCCTACGAGGTGAAATGGTGGGTGCCAGGCGACTGGAACGGCTTCTTCGGCTTGTTCACCAACGTCGTCCTCAACGTCATCGTGCTGACCGGGCTGTGTCTCGGCGTCGTGCAGCTGCCGCCGGACATCGTCTTCGGCCGCATCCTGCCGGCACTCGGCATCGCCCTGCCGCTAGGCAATATCTATTACGCCTACCTGGCCTATCGGCTGGCTAAGGAGACGGGGCGCACGGACGTCACGGCCATGCCCTATGGGCCGAGCGTGCCGCACATGTTCATTGTCGTCTTCCTGATCATGTTGCCGGTCTATCTGAAGACCAAGGACCCGCTCCTCGCCT
>Ga0194128_10010575_pt1 | contig 10927 bp, 7 predicted proteins | sample TA2KigCa65mmetaG_FD_148650 | JGI IMG/M metagenome (GOLD analysis project Ga0194128, IMG submission 148650) | Freshwater microbial communities from Lake Tanganyika, Tanzania - TA2015037 Kigoma Deep Cast 65m | ecosystem: Environmental > Aquatic > Freshwater > Lake | place: Tanzania: Lake...
TGGCCGGACGCCGACACCGCGAAAAAACTCACCACCACGCAGCAGATCGCCTGGGCGCACCGCGTGAACAAGGAGGCCCAGGTCGCGCCGGGCACCACGCTGTGCCTCTATGGGGATCTCTTCCCGGCGTCGGACGGCACCGGCCCGTTTGCCATCCACACCTTCAATCAGATCACCGGCGGCGACACGATTTATCCGCGGCGCGCGGCCATCGCCAACGATCATTTCGTATTCACCGGTCACGAGGCGGACGACCGGCAGACGGAAATTTCCCGCGCCTTCGCCGAGAAATACGGCATGCGCAAGCCGTATTTCGCGACGCCCGGCGACGGCATCTTCCACTTCTATTTTCCAGAGCAGGGCCTCATCGTGCCCGGCGGATTCTACCCGGGCGCCGACTCGCACAGCCGCGCGTACGGCGCCTACGGGGCGGTGGGAATCGGCGTGGGCAGCACCACGCTGGGCCACGGATGGGCGACCGGCTACGTCTACTTCACGATGGCCCGGCAGCGCCGCGTGCGCTTCACCGGAAAACTGCAGCCCTGGGTGGGCGGCAAGGACATCGTGCTGGCGCTGCTGCACCGCTGGGGAGCCGCGCAGGCCCAGGGAATGAGCGTCGAGCTGGTGGATGCCAACCGCCAGCTTCCCCTGGTGTATCGCAACACGATTGCCAACATGATGGCCGAAGCCGAGGCGCTCAACGGGATTTTCGCGCCCGACGAAATCACCACCCGATGGTTCGCGGAACGCGGCATCGAAATGCCTTATCCCGTATTGCAGCCGGGCGCTGAAGCGCACTACGAGATCGACGAGGACCTGGACCTGACCGCGGTGCGGCCCATGATCGCGAAGCCGTTCAGCCCGGGCAACGCGCATGCGGCCGATGAGGTGGCGAAGGAGCGGCTTACCTTCAACAAGGCGCTCATCGGGTCGTGCACCAACGGCTCCTACGACGACCTGCTGCACGCCGCGCTGGTCATCAACCAGGCCCGCGCGCACGGCATGGACCGCGTGGCGAAGGGCACCGAGTTTGTCATCTTCCCCGGCTCGCGCCTGGTGAAGCAGCACATGGAGGACGCCGACCCGCGCCTGGGCGGACAGTCCATTGCGTCGGTGTTCCGCGCGGTGGGCGGTCAGATTCGCGACTCCTGGTGCGGACCGTGCTTCGGCCAGGGGGCGGACGCCCTGCAGCCGGGCCAGCGGGCCATCACCACGTTCAACCGGAACTGGCAGAACCGAATGGGCGTCGGAGGGGAAGGCTTCCTGGCCAGCCCGGCGGTGGTGGCGGCTTCCGCCCTCGCAGGGTACATGGCGCCGCCCTCAGAGCTGGGCATCGCCTGGGACGCCGAGATGTTTGAGCCGTAGCCTGTTTCGGCCAGGTCGGCGCCGTTACGCCGTCTTCAGTTACGCCGTCTTCAGTTACGCCGTCTTCAGTTACGCCGTCTTCAGAAAGTAGTGAGGACGGCCGACACGGAGTGCGGGGTGGTCTGAGCACCGCGGGCGTATCTGATCTGGTACGACGAGGAGCGCAATCCCTGAGCACGGCCAGATCGCGCCCGTGTCGGAAGCCGCATTAGAAGACGATCTGCCGAAAACAGGCTCGACCAGGAGAACCTGGTGGGTGGGACGAACACCCCGCGCTTATATTTGCCGAGTTTTTGGAGGAGACATGACCCCAGCAGTGACAACCCCGAAGAAGAACGATTTCAAGGTAGCCGATCTCTCGCTCGCCGAGTGGGGGCGCAAGGAAATCCAGATGGCCGAGAAAGAGATGCCCGGCCTGATGGCGCTCCGCGCCAAGTACGGCAAGAGCAAGCCCCTGACGGGCGCGCGCGTGGCCGGCTGCCTGCACATGACCATCCAGACGGCGGTCCTCATCGAGACCCTGACGGAGCTGGGCGCGAAAGTCCGCTGGTCGTCGTGCAACATCTATTCCACCCAGGACCACGCCGCGGCCGCCATCGCCGCCGCCGGCATCCCGGTGTTCGCCTGGAAGGGCGAGTCCCTCGAGGACTATGACTGGTGCATCGAGCAGACGCTGCACTTCGACGGCGAACCGCTCAACATGATCCTCGACGACGGCGGCGACCTGACGCTGCTGGTGCACAACAAGTATCCGGAATTCTTCAAGCACATCCGAGGCATCACCGAAGAGACCACCACCGGCGTGCACCGTCTCTACGAGATGCACCGCGACGGAAAATTGCTGGCCCCGGCCATCAACGTCAACGACTCGGTGACCAAGTCGAAATTCGACAACCTGTACGGCTGCCGCGAGTCGCTGGCCGACGGCGTCAAGCGCGCCACCGACGTGATGGTGGCCGGCAAGATCGCGGTCATCGCCGGCTACGGCGACGTGGGCAAGGGCTGCGCGCAGTCGCTTCGCGGCATGGGCGCCCGCGTGCTGGTCACCGAGATCGATCCGATCATCGCGCTGCAGGCCGCCATGGAAGGCTACCAGGTGGTCACCATGGAGGAGGCCGCGCCGATGGGCGACATTTTCGTCACCGCGACCGGCTGCTTCGACGTGATCCGCGCCGAGCACATGCAGAAAATGAAGGATCAGGCGATTCTCTGCAACATCGGCCACTTCGATTCGGAAATCCAGATCAAGTGGCTTGAGGAAAACACCACCGAAGAAAACGTCAAGCCGCAGGTCGACAAATTCCGCTTCAAAGACGGCCGCGAGCTGATCGTGCTGGCGCGCGGACGCCTGGTGAACCTGGGCTGCGCGACGGGCCATCCCTCGTTCGTGATGTCGTGCTCGTTCTCTAACCAGGTGCTGGCCCAGATCGAGCTGTGGGAGAAGACGAAGAATTATCCCATCGGCGTGTACGTGCTGCCCAAAAAGCTGGACGAGGAAGTCGCGGCGCTGCACCTCGCCAAGCTCGGCGTGAAGCTGACGAAGCTCACCCCCGAGCAGGCGAAGTACCTGGGCGTTTCCCAGGAGGGGCCCTTCAAGCCGGAGTTCTACCGGTACTAGAAGGCCCCGCCCTGGAAAAGAGCCGCCTTCACGGGCGGCTCTTTTTTTGTTGCCCTTCGCTAACCGGACTCTTTGGATCTCTTAATCGAGATTGACTGGATGTTAACATCTGTCCAGGGCATGATGGTGTCGAGCAGATTGAAAGGGGTTTTACCTGATGCGAATTCTTCTGAGCCTCGCCCTTTGCCTGACCCTCCTGGCCGCCGCCCTGCCGGTGCAGGCGAGCGACATGCCCCTGACGGAGAGCCTCATTGCGGCTTCCGCCGCGCCGGTGGAAGCGCAGAGCGAGGTGACATCCACGCAGGTCTACCTGACCGGGTCCCGTTTCTACACCGACACCAGCGTCGGCGGCTACATGCGGACCTACACGGCCGGGTCGGAGACGTCCGCGCTGGTCAACGCGACCGCGACGGCCGACCAGAAGGCCGCCTACGCATCGTTCCGCAACGCGATTTTCTCCTGGCCGAGCAGCGCCCAGGTGTTCCAGCAGGCGCAGATCGCCGGCACGACGTCCATCGTGGACCGCGACGGCGCCATCCTCGGACAGCTTGACACCAACAGCATCTTCGGCAGCGGCCTGGCGGGGATGAACTACCTCGGCAACCCGTGGGGCAACGGCGACTACAACAAAGCCTTCATGGGCCCGTCCTTCGTGACCATCACCGACCGCAGCGGCGTCGAACACCAGCTTGAGATCGTGGCCTTCGTGGCGGTGTCCCCCATCATCATCGACCTGGGCGGCGAGGGCCGTCCCGACGTCGACCAGGGCGAGTGGCGCCCGCACGCCGGCCGCTTCAACGTCCACCGCGCCCGGCTGTTCGACATCGACGGCTGCGGCGAGGCGGATCTGACCGAGTGGGTCGGCCCGAAGAGCGGCATCCTGGTGGCGCCCATCAACGAGGTGAAGGTCCAGGGCGGCCAGCAGCTGTTCGGCACCGCGCTCGGCTACGTGGACGGCTACCAGAAGCTGGGCCAGCTGCGCGACCGCAACAACGACAACAAGATCAGCGGCGACGAGCTGGCCGGGCTGCAGGTGTGGGTGGACGCCAACGAGGACGCCTTCTGCCAGCCCGACGAGCTGAAGAGCCTCGACGAGATCGGCCTGACCGAGCTGAGCACGCGCCACGACGCCTTCCGCTCGACCTGCGTCATCCGCGGCAAGAACCGCCTCACCTGGGACTGGTGGCCGACGGTCGCCAAGGTCCGCCCGGTGGTCTCGCGGTGAGACTCCCTCAAATCCGGCTTGACGGCCTGCTCCGCTGCCTGTTCCCACCGGTGCCTGGCAGGCTCGTCATCCTGGCCGCCGCACTCTGCTGCGGCCTTCTTGTTTCCCGCGTGGAAGCGGCGCCGAAAGTGAAATGGACGGCGACACTGCAGAAACTGGTCGATCCCCAGATGGTCGTGGGAGTGCGGACCGCGGCCGGGCGGGTGTTCCTGGTGGAGCATCGGTCTGGGAAAAATCCCCGCTTGCTGGTGTTCAGCGACGCGGGCAAGGTGCTGTTCGACCGTGAGATTCCCGCCGCGCTGGTTTCGGCGTTCGCGCCGACCGCCGACGGCAAGAAAGTGTTCGCGGTGGCGGGGTACGGCGCGACGGCATTGCTGATCGACGTGGAGACGGGCAAGTCGGTCACCGCGTACACCCGCGACCGCGAGGACGGCTTCCGTTTCACGCCGCCCATCGGCGTGCGCGCGGTGGACGGCGGGATCTGGACGCGCGGCTTCTTTCTGGTCAGGGGCAGCAACCTCGGCGACTTCCTGGTGGCCATGACGCCCTCGGAAAACACCGAAATCGAGCGCAAGCTGGACATCACCGCGCTGGCGCGCCGCGCGAAGGTGCCGGGACAACTGCTCAGCCTCGCGCCGGCCGGGGACGTGGTGGCTTTCACCATGGCGCCGCGAGTGGACGACAACACGTTGTTTCTGGCCTCGCCCGGCGGCGCGGACGTCCCCCGCAAGATCGATCAGTCGGGCAAGTTCAGCGGCCTGGGGATCACGCCCGACGGCAAGACGCTGTTCTATGGGGTCGACCGCGGCGCCACCGGCGAACTGGTCGCGGTGGACACGGCCAGCGGGAAGCGCCGCGTCCTGGGGACGGGACGATTTTCTCTTCCGCTGGTCTCCGACGACGGGTCGCGCCTGCTGGTCGGCAAGGTGAGCGGACCCACCCGCCAGCAGCTCTTCACCGCCACCGCCGCCACGGGCTGGAAGCTGACGCCGCTGGCAATCCCCGGCTGGGTCGACGCCATCGCGCTCTACCAGGTCTCCGCGGACGGCCGCACGGCGGTGCTCTGGTCAAAAGACGGCATCACGGTGGTCTCGCTGCAGTAGGTTCTCCGTCACGCGTGCGTCGGGTTGGTTGGACCCGACTTCGTGGCGGTCGGGGTGACGGCTGTACCCGACCGGTGGGTGTCGGGCCCGGCGGTGGACCCGCATCGGAATCTCCGGCCTCCGATGCGGGTCAAACTGCAACATCTTCTTGACCGAACCGCAACCTGGGCAGGGTATCATGCCATGCGGAGTCCTGAAGGAACTTCAACATCGGGTTGCGCGTCGGGAGTGAACACACAGATGGCGGAGAACAAGAAGAAGGCGGCACGGAAGAGGCTCGGGCGCCTGGGCGCGCTGCTGCGCTTTGCGTTGCTGCTCGGCCTGCTGGTCGTGGGGCTCGGCGGGGGATTTCTCTGGGCGCTGGTCTCGGCGTACTCGAAGGACCTGCCGGACGTGGAGAAACTGCGCTCCTACCAGCCCAGCGCCACGACGAAAATCTTCGCGGCCAACGGAGAGCTGATCGCCACCCTGTTCAGCGAAAATCGCACCTGGATCGGGCTCAAGGACGTCTCCGACCCCATGCGCAAGGCCATCATCGCCAGCGAGGACTCCCGCTTCTACCAGCACCCCGGCGTCGATGTGGTGGGCCTGGCCCGCGCCGCCTACTGGATCGCGCGCTCCAAGACGGTGTCTCAGGGGGCCAGCACCATCACCATGCAGCTCGCCCGGGGAATATTCCTCAACGACGACGTCACCGCGCGCCGCAAGATCCAGGAAATCCTGGTAGCCATGGAGCTGGAGCGTAAATTCACCAAGGACCAGCTCCTGGAGTTTTATCTCAACCAGATTTATTTTGGGGCGGGCGCGTACGGCGTGCAAGCGGCCGCGGAAACATACTTCGGCAAGAAGGCGTCGCAAATTGGTCTTGCCGAGGCTGCCCTGATTGTCGGCGTGGTGCCGGCGCCCTCGGAATATTCCCCGTTTGTCAATCCAGAGGTGGCCCGCGAGCGGCAAGCCCTGGTGCTGCGCCGCATGCGCGAGGTGGGCATGATCAGCCAGGACGAAGAAGAGAACGCGAGCGCGCAGCCGCTGAAATACGCGCCGCGGCGCAAGGATCCGTTCGTGTTGAAATATCCTTATTTCTCCACCTACGTGCTGCACGGGCTGGCCAAAAAATACGGCGAGGACGTTCTTTATCGCGGGGGGCTGCGCGTCTACACCACGCTGGATCCCAAACTGCAGGACGCCGCGCAGCAGGCGGTCAACCGCGGCATTCGCGAAGCGGCCGGCCAGAACGTGAGCGAGGCGGCGCTGGTGGCCATGGAGCCGCAGACCGGTTACGTGAAGGCCATGGTGGGCGGCACCGGCTGGTCCGAAGAGAGCCAGTTCAACCGCGCGTGGCAGACGCAGCGACCGCCCGGCTCGTCGTTCAAGATATTCGTGTATGCAGCGGCCATGGAAGCGGGCTTCACGCCGGAGTCCGTCGTGCCCGACGTTCCGGTGTCATTTCAGATGGGCCCGGGCGACACCTGGAGCCCGAGAAACTCCGACGGCCGCTTCATGGGCAGCATTCCGCTCAAGACCGCGCTGCAATATTCGCGAAATACGGTGTCGGCGCAACTGGTGGATCGGCTCACTCCGTCGCGCGTGATCGACACGGCGTACAAGATGGGATTTACGACGCACATCGATCCGCTGCTCTCCATCGCGCTGGGCGCGGTGTCGACCAGCCCGCTGGACATGGCCTCCGCGCTGGCCGTGCTGGCCAACGGTGGCAAGCGGGTGGAGCCGACCGCGGTGAAGCTGGTGCTCGATGCGGACGGCAAAGTAATTGAAGATCACCAGCATCCCACCGCCAACCAGGTCATCTCGCCGGCCAGCGCGCTGGCGATGAGCGAGATGATGGAGCGCGCCGTCAGCTCTGGAACTGGCTACGCGGCGAGCATCCCAGGACGTCCGGTGGCCGGCAAGACGGGCACGACGGACGAGCACCGCGACGCGTGGTTCTGCGGCTTCGTGCCGCAGCTCGCGGCGGCCGTGTGGGTCGGCAACGACAACAACTCCAAGATGTACGGCACCTTCGGCGGAGACGTGCCGGCCCCGATCTGGCGCTATTTCATGGAAGCCGCCATGAAGGGGAAGCCGGCCCTTCACTTCGGCGCGGACTCGGGCGGCATGGTGGACGTGCCGATGTGCGCGGAAACCGGCCGGCGGGCCACCGGCGCCTGCGCGCGCACCGAGGGCAAGGCCTGTCGCTGGGACGCGGTGCCGGGACGCTTCTGCGAAAAGCACGTGTTCGCCGGCGCGGCCACCGCCCAGGTCGCACCCACGAAAAAACCCGAAGTCGTCCCGACGCCGGAGAAAACCGAGGAGCCTGCTCCGGAAGCGTCGGCAACGCCGGTGGACGAGACGCCCAGCCTCGAGCCGGAATCGACACCCGAGCCGGAGGCGACGCCGATTCCCGAGGAGACGCCGTTGCCCGCGCCCTCCCCGTCGGTGGAGGAGCCCACGCCGACGCCGGAGGAGCCCATTTCCACGCCCACGCCGATCTTGCGATAGGGTCGGCGGACACAATAGGAAAATAACAGTTGGTGAGGAAGCACGACATCACAGAGATAAACCGGGGGGAGGCTGACAATATGCGGTCGCTGCTCATATTTTTACTCATTTTAATGTTGCCATCGGCGCTTGTGGGACAGGAAACAAAAAAAACCGGGCGGGTTGTTCAATTGACCGATGTTCCCGGGTGCTGTATCGTCGTATTTGACACTGGTTTACCTGCTGAGCGGGACGTCTACCGCGTATTCAGAAACGGCAAGCCAATCGGGGAAGCGATGGCACTCCGGGTAACAGGAGACAAGGCGATCCTGGTTGCGAAACCAACTCTGAACGGCTCCATGGCTCGCGGCGACTTCATAGAATTTCTGCGCAGCGCGCCGCCTCCTCCCAGTGTGAGTCAGGCAGACCTGGATCGGCTTGCCCAACAGAACCGCGAGCACAACGCGCGAACGGTGAACGATCCGATTCCGGTCTACACGCCTGAGTCGCGGCCAGCCACCATCGACAGCGACCTCCAAATCGGGAACCAGTTGAAGATTGGTCCCTGGACCATGTCGGAGAACAGCTCTAGCTCCAGTTCGCGCTCGGCCCAGACCTCAACAACTTCCACATCCGCCAGGACAAGCGCGCCGGATGTAGCCGTCGTCTCCTCCCAGAAATTCGTCGCCGAAACTGGCTATATCCGTGCAGTGGTTACCGTGCGCAACAACGGCGGAACCGTCGCGCGAAGCGTCGTAATTCATTGCGATTTCGTGGATTTCATGGAGAAACCAGTGGCCCAATACACCTCGGTTGTAGGAACGCTTGGGCCCGGTGAGGCAGCCAGTCGGGAGCTTTTCTCATTGGTAAGGGCCGCGGAAAACGTGACGCATACGCTGTCCGACCGCGTCACGGGAGAAATCAAGGTTGGCGACAACGCGAAACGGCTAGTAGAGATGAACATCAAGATCTACGTAACACACAAATGAAACCTGTCGGGCAAGCCAACCGATGACCCGTGCCGCACCACTGTTGTCGGCCGGTCTTCTTATCCTTCTGATGGCATCCGCATGTGCCGAGCCCGCAGCGGTCCGCAGAAACTTCGCGCTCGACGTGCTTCAAGAATATGCGCCGGACGGGTACGAGGTGGTGTCGCTCTACGAAAGCACTCCGTGGTCGTACGCGTTGCCCGGGCGCTCCATCCAGATGAGCCCCGCGGATTTCATGGTATTCGTGCGCGGCAGCGGAGAAATGGACACGGTGGCGTCACTGCCCACCGCGGTGCACGAGACGTGCCATAACTTCGCACGCAAGATGCCGTGGTATTACCTCACCCAGCGCAAGGAAACGTGGCGCGAGTGCCTTGCGATTCCCATGCGGCGGGGCGAAGTGGCGCTGGTGCCGATTACGCCCACGTTTCCGACGAAGGAGATCGTCCCCCGCATTCCGGCCACCCTGCGCGACATCCGCTTCGACATCTACGTAAATTCGAAAACTCCGGAACAGACAACGCAACAGAGCGGGGTCTACGGGCTGCTCGACGAATTCAATGCCTACCAGCAGGGAACGCGCACGGCGCTTGACCTGGAGGGCTGGTACGCGAAGGGCGGCACGCCCCAAGCCTGGGAGCGCTGGCGCACGGGCGTGGAGGGGCTGTACAGCGCGCACCCACAGTTCAAGCTGTTCATCCTGGCGTGGCTGGCCCAGGCGCGCGAGAAGCATCCTGAAGCATACCGAGCGTTCCTGGAAAATCGCACCGCGGTGGAAACGTTCCTGCGGGTGGACGTGCTGTTCTCCGACACCATCAAGCGGTACTTCGCGGGACGGCCCGCTGCCCGTGCCAGCAATCCCCATCTGGAGATGCTCGCGCGCAGCTCGGCTGAAATCTCACGCGCGGCGACCGTCGAGGTCGGCCGCTACGCCGAGATCGAGCGCGCGCTCCGGGAGGCTGCTTCACGATGAGGCACTCGCGCGGATTCAGTGGCGCTGAGTGGCGCGCGACACGATCAAGCCGATTTGGGGCTTAGTGGTCCGCGCCCGGGGCTCCAATTCATGATCAGACTTGCGCCGCGGAGCACTGAGCCAGGGCTTTCCGCCTCTCGATTCGAAGAGTTCGGCCCACCTCTACTCCAAGGAGCACCCCGCAATGGCGATTCGCATCGGCGTCCAGATCCATCCGCAGCACTCCTCCTACGACGACATGGCGAAGGCGGCCCAGACGGCCGACGAGCAGGGCTTTGACACGCTGTGGACCTGGGACCACTTCTATCCGCTGTACGGCACCGAAGACGCGCCGCTGTCCCGAGAAATCCCCCAAGAGACCCGCAAGCACCACCTCCACGGCGCGCACTTCGAGGGGTGGACGCTGCTCACGGCGTTCGCCGCAATCACGAAGCGGATCGAGGTGGGGATGCTGGTCACCTGCAACTCGTACCGCAACGTCAACCTGCTGGCCGACATGGCGCGCACGCTCGACCACGTGGCGCACGGGCGCGCCATCCTGGGGATTGGCTCGGGGTGGTTTGAGAAGGACTACGCGGAGTACGGGTTCGAGTTCGGGACCGCGGGAAGCCGCCTGAAGAACCTCGCGCACGCGCTGCCCGTGCTGGCGAAGCGGCTCAACAAGCTGCACCCGGAGCCGGTGCGCCACCCGATGCCCATCATGATCGGCGGCGGCGGGGAGAAGGTCACCCTCAAGCTGGTCGCCCAGTATGCCAGCATCTGGAACTATTTCGGGACCCCCGAGGCCATCGCCCACAAGATTTCCGTGCTCGACCACTGGTGCAAGGAGGTCGGGCGCAATCCCGCCGAGATCGAGCGCTCCATCCTGATCAGCGAGCCGGAGGCCCTGGACAACCTGGACGCCTATTACGACGCGGGGATCCGCCACTTCATCTGGGGCTTTGGGAAGCCGTTCGACTTCACGCCCGCGAAGCGGCTCATGGCCTGGCGGGAGGCACGCGCGGCGCACCGCTAGAGGCGTTCAGGTATTTTCCAACCGCGCCGGCTATCCTGGTGGCAAGGAGCCTGAGCATGATCGAGTCCCTGTATACGACGATCCTGGCGCAGATGCCGACCCCGCCTGCTCAGCCGCCGCCCGTGAGCGCGCCGGCCAGCGATCCGCTTGACCTGTTGCAG
>Ga0194128_10010588_pt1 | contig 10916 bp, 11 predicted proteins | sample TA2KigCa65mmetaG_FD_148650 | JGI IMG/M metagenome (GOLD analysis project Ga0194128, IMG submission 148650) | Freshwater microbial communities from Lake Tanganyika, Tanzania - TA2015037 Kigoma Deep Cast 65m | ecosystem: Environmental > Aquatic > Freshwater > Lake | place: Tanzania: Lake...
TGATAGAGAAGTTAGAATACAGGCTTGCAAAGCTGGAAAGGAAACTCGATAGGGAGCTGGAAAAGCAGACTCTAACAACTTCTAGCCAGTGAGGGCATGTTAATTTCTCTCTTTTTGAGTGAACCATCAATACACACGTTCTCATTCGAGAATGCTTTTTGTTTCCTGAAGCAACTTCTCAAAGTTCTTCTCACTGTCCGCATCTCTGATTAATGATGGAGATAAACGCGTTCTGATTATTTTTTGTTCCCCCCTAGTTGCTGGTTTCCAGAGGCTACTTTCTTCAGCAGAAGAGTGTACAAGGAACCCCGCTGCAGCCTTGGCCGATTGGATATATCCTCGCATCTGATCGAAGAAAGGATCCCCCTCTGAATAATGACTGTGCTTTGCATCGATAACTACAGTCCTCCCGCTTAGCGATTCAACCGCAACATCCGGCTTGTCTTCCTTCCCTCCCTCCACCACGTCTAGAATTCGTGCATCCGCTCCACTAGCAATACTTTTCAATGTTGGAGGGAATACTGCTTATTAACCGTGTAAAAGTACCCAGGAGATATCATGCTTGCCTACGATTTGTTCCTTCTGAACAAGGAGTACACGGGATCAAACGTAAGACGGGAGAAACCCGTTAAAAAGGTCTTTTTCGAAAAAGGGAAAATTTGGCTGGATCGTAAGACCCCACAGAACTACGGAAGCGAAATACAAAACAATCTGCAAGACGTATTGTCGATGCCGCTGAATACGAGTCAGGAGCTTTGTTTGCCAAACAGGACTACTGGTAGAAATCAACCTACCCCGTACGTGGAGCTCTACGGTAGCATGTTAACAAGGAAATCTGGTAAGATCTTTACTATAAGTAGGACTGGCAAGGACAAAACCTCCCGGCATGCGAAAATTGTCTTTGAAGCCTCACTCAATCCACAGACCAAGAGACGTACAATCACTGCAGAGGGGGCATCATTGCTGAATATTGAGAGGAAATACTATAATGTTTCAGGAAAGAGTCTTTTTGAAATGTATGTGGAATCGGGTATTCTTACAGATGACGGTGAGCTACCAGCAAGTGTTTTCAGGGGGGTATGTGATCGATTCTTTGATTACGTGGAAGAACAATGGACGGATGATATCAAGATTCGTCAAATGAGATTTTCATTGTTTCTGCTCCCAACAGAAAACCCGGTAGAATACAGGGACTCGTCGCCTTCTTCCGAGGCAAATCTTGAGATTGATTCATTTGGTAACTCTTTCTCCGGCTTTCCTGACAAACCAACCCAGACAGCCAAATTTCTTTCATATGATGACCCAGCTTTCGCTATTAACCTTGCCAAAAAGGGAAGGTTCTACGAAAACCTATTCATAGGAAACACATCGCACGAAAAAATCAACCTGCCGGCCCAGAATGTAATGGAAATTTCAGGCCTGAAATGGATATTTGCGGATTTGCTGAATCCCAGCTCTCGCTTTGAGGAAACTCATGGAGGTTTGTACCACCAATTGTTTAAAAATTATCGCAAGCTTGAAGAAAAAACTGGAGACTACTACGGGGCAAAAATCCAGATGAAGGTCGTGTGCTTCAAGGAAACTCAAGCCAAGGTAGAGGTACTCATAGATGAGAATCTAACGATGCAGCATATGAACAAGATATTTTCAGGAGTCAAGGAGGAAGATGTCGAGCCGCTCGCATTGGAACTTCTGATAAAGAAGAATAGGCAAGACATAGATTGGTCAGATTATATTGGCGCAGTCAAGACACTTGTTGGCCGAAGGAGGACAGAGAGTACATGGCTCGCTAGAACGCTTTCCAAAATGGTCAGAGGGAATCTTCGTGAATGGATCGAGAAGCCTTCTCTAGCCCGTGATTTCTTTAAGAAAAGCGAATTCTGCGAAAGAGTTTTAACACTAAGCCTGAACCCTCATTCCGTGAACGAGGCGGAGGATTATGCCTATAGGGCAGGAAAGGTTGCTGGACGGTATATCAAATTCAAGGAGGGTGTTCAAGAAACTAGCAACTCGCTGAGAGACATACTGACCTATTCGAAGTATGACCGTGACAAGTTAAGGTTCGTGATTCAGAGAGTGAGTCTTGGAATAAGCCTTTCAAGAGCAGAAAGACCTGATTTAGATAGTGTCTCAAGATTCGTCAAAGATGAGATTTCAATGGTCAAAGAGATTCCTGATGGCGACGCACACAATGATTATTCTTACTTCTTTTACAAAGGGGCCTTCGAGGAGTTGGGGTGAATCCGTTTGACCAATAAGGAAATTCTGTTCTATTATGAATCAAGACAAAATCCCAATGGCGACCCCGGTTTTGAGAATCAGCCTCGATTGATGCCCGATGAAACCATAATTGTGACTGATGTAAGACTGAAGAGAACCATCAGAGACTACGCCAGGGATTTTAGGGGTCAAACAATATTTGTTGATTTCGATAAAGCTGGCAATGCTGTAACAGCCGACGACAGGGCCAAGGAGGTTTTGGATCAAGAAGACCTCAAGGGCAGGGATGTGATACTAGAGCTTATCAAGAAGACCTTTGACGTACCACTCTTTGGGGCGCTAGTGACAATACGTTCCGAAAACGGAGGCGCAGGCGACTCCCACAAGCTCACAGGTCCCCTACAATTTGGAATTGCAAGGAGTGTCAATAAGGTTAAGGTAATCAGTCCTCAGATTGTCGGTCGTTTTGTAGGGGCGATAAAGGGAAAGAAAGAGCAGAAACAGCATTCGACCTTCGGCAAGTTTTATTCAGTTGAATACGCGCTTATCAAAGCATATGGTGCGATCGCTCCGAGGAACCTAGGCAAATATTCCGATGATAAGAATGTCAAGAAATCATTCAATGATGCAGAAGGGATGCTCTTCGACTGTATCTGGAATGGTACGAACTCTCTTGTAAGCCGATCAAAATACCCTCAGCGGAGCGTATTTTTCTTAGAGGTGTCTTACAAGTCCAGCTTATATAACGATCTACCATCTCTGGTAGATGAGAGTCAAGAGATGAAGGGATGGGCCACTTCGCTCTCTCATTCACCATTTGTATTTGCAAGGCTTGTTGAGACCCTCTCCAGGAGAAAGGAGAATATCGAGAAAACAAGGATTGCCTACTGTGAGGATATCTCAAAGGATGCGGAAAAACTTGCAGCTGATCTGAAGTCGAACGGACTGACAGTCGAGATTGTCAAGAGTTGAAGGTTGTCTCATTCAGAGCCTCTGGTGAGTTTGCAGCCTTCCGCGACCCATCGGTAACATCTAACCAGACAGTGTATTACATACCATCGAAGACCGCTGTGGTGGGGATTATTGGCGCAATCTTGGGGATCGAAAGGGGACACGGTATCCACGAGAATTACGGCAAGCCGTATCTGAACCTCTTCAAAAAAACCAGTATTGGCATAGAACTGGAATCATATCCCGAAAAAATCTCATTTTTCACTAACCACCGCTCGCTCAAAGAAGCCAAGACGAAACCGTTCAAAACGGAGTTGTTGCTTCGACCGCGATACCGGATATTTGTTAGCTCTGACGATGACACCGAAAAGATATTTGATGCAGTTTCGAGCGGGAAATATGTCTATCCTCCATACCTCGGGCATGCCTATTGCCTTGCCACTCTAAGCGATCCCATTATGCACATGGACGCAACCGAGTTTGATGGAAGTGAGTATGACACATCTTCTGTCATACTAGACGAATCTGAGACGTTCGATAAATCATTCCAACTGCAGGCAACCCCCAAGACAGATAGCTCGGCCATGATAATAGAAAGACACTTGCACCATTACATCGAGAATAATAAGCTAGAGGCCCGCGTCCTTAAGCACTGGATACCCGCTGGTGGCTCATCGTTCTGGATCAAGAGCAAGAAGCCCAAGTTGTCAAAGATTGTCAAATTGGACAACGAGAGAGTTGTCTGCCTCTACTGAATTCTTATCACATCCAGTGGAGGATGGGATATCATTACAAAACCATCTACTCAAGGTCGCAAGAGACGCGAAATCCTTGGTTGCCACGACCAAATATTCTGCTGATGTTGCCTTCTATGCAGGTCTTCTACACGATCTGGGAAAACTTAATCCATTTTATCAGAAATTATTCCACGCCCAAAAAGCGGATCGGCCGGCGCTCGAAAAAAAACTTCTAGAGAAGTACGAACGGCAGCACTCTACATTCTCCGCTTGGGCGGCATCGTACCTTCTTCAGAAGACTCTGGATCAGAAGACTCTGGACGAGCATTACTTCAATCTTACCCTCTCAATAATAGCGGGTCATCATTCCGTTTTGTCCAAAAGGATCTCGACTGACAGATCTAAAGACACTTCGCAAAACAGCCAGAAAGAAATTATTGATGCCATCCCAAAATTCAAATCAGAAACTCTCCCTGCAGAGGGTTTCAACAAGTTAGATTGGGATGCGTGCAAGACTGGATTCCCTCGCCCAATCTCCTTCCAATTGGAGGTACAGGGAAGAGGTGATGGAGTCAAATCTTTTCTTGAAGCCTGTGCGCTATTTTCCGCAGTCCTGCAGGCAGATAGAGGAAGCTTCTATGAGTGGTCGACACCGGGTTATGATTTGCGGCTAGACACTTCAAAGCTCGTGAACAAAGGTTCAAAGCTCGGCACATTGCGCCAACACTTTCAACAGAAGGTCTTGAGCGAATACAATTCTGATCACGACATCGCTGTCATACACGCACCCACAGGGATTGGGAAGACGAAGGTCTTTCTTGATCTGATTTCGCGACATAAGAAACTTGAGAGGGTGATTTACTTTTCTCCACTCCTTGCTCTAACTGAAGACTTTGAGACCAAGATCAAACTAGCTGCAGAAAAATCTCTTGATGACATTTTGATTTATAATCACCTCTTCTCCGGAATTCTCTCCCAGAAGAGCCCTGAAGGATATGTGCAGACAGATCAAGGATGGAACTTCGAAAATGAATCGTTCAACCATAAGTTCATAGTAACCACAACCCAGAGATTGCTTCTTACCCTGTACTCCAACACTGCATCAGATAAACTGAAACTAATGTCACTGAAAAATTCACTGCTAATACTTGATGAGATACAGGTGGTGCCGAAATTCCTCCTCCCAAATCTCATTGGTATGCTCGGCGAGATATGTAAAATGATGAATTCCAAAGTCTTGTTGGTGAGCGCAACTGTCCCACATGAAGTAAAGGAGGCGGGCGTGACTATCTATGGAATGTCTAAGGAAGAATATGACGAATACCACAACCGGACCAAGAAAAAGGTAGAATTTCAAGACGGGTTATCTCTGCCAGATGTACTTACAGGGAGAGTATTGTTGATGGTAAACACTCGCAGAAAGGCCAGAAGGCTTTTTGACAAAATTAGAGCGAAAACAGAACCCCATTACCTTACTGGAGGAGTAAGAAAGAAGGATCGTGCCGTGATGCTTGAAGAGATACGGAAGGCGAAAGAGTGTGTCGTGGTCTCAACGCAGGTAATAGAAGCCGGGGTTGATCTAAGTTTTTCAGAAGTATACCGAGAGGTGGCGCCTTTGGATAATGTTGTGCAGGTTATGGGGCGACTGAATCGCGAAGCGGAGACTTCATTGCCGCTGCTACATGTATTTCGGGAGGATAAGGACCACAGACCATATGTCGAACTTGAGTATAACACAGCACTGCGTATTTTGCAGAATGTACACAATTCGGAGGAGCTTTATGGCTGCCTTGAAGATTATTACCGCGATATATCGTCCAGCAATCTCACCAATAGAAAACTGACAAAAAAATTGCTTGATCTGGAAGAGGCCATGGATTTTGATGGCGTGTGGGATCTTGTTAGGAAAAGTGTCTTCGAAGAACAGGAAGACCCTGTACTGGTTCCCGATTCGGAAAATGATCTTGAAGAGGTAAAGGCAAAATTGCTTTCTTCTGAGAGGATTGATAGAAGATTGTTTAGGGGCTATGCTAATTTGGTTGCGTCGCTCCCTCGTAACGTGAGCTTTGACAAGATTAATGATTTATTTGATCCTCAGCTGATGGAAAGAAACATCCTTCTCCCGAAGAGAGGGAAGTTGTCGGAGGTTTACGATAGCAAATTGGGACTTGACAAATGGCTCACATAAGGGTCTGCTACGCCTTCCTTGAACTGGATGAGCCCGCCAGATTTACAGCTACTCAGTTGAGAGGTTTTCTTGGTAATTTGTTTGTGGACGATGTGGAGTTTCACCATCACCTGAGTAATCCATATCATTACCCACTTGTACAGTACAAAATGATTAACGACCAGCCGATGATCATGGGATTTGGGGAATATGCCGATATGGTCTTCAGGAGAGTATCAGGGATTGAGAAACTAGTCATTAAGGCCAGAATATCCGGAGTCAGGAGTATAGATTTTAGGCAGGAATTGTTTGCTATTGGCGGAGGGCAGAAAAATTATAGGTTCGTCTCCCCTTGGATAGCCCTTAACGAGAAGAACTATCGTACGTTTTTGGAAGCGGAAAGTGAAGTAAGGGCTACCCTGCTAGAAAAAATTCTAATCGGGAATACACTAAGCATGCTCAAGGGTCTAGGAATCCTCATAGATTACCGCCTTAATGTCAAGCTGACACAGGCTTTCCCATTTCTCACGCGGGCGCATGGAAAAACCTTCTGGGGATTCTTGCCTGAGTTTACCGCAAATATTGACATTCCACGATATGCCGGCTTGGGGAAAAGTGTGTCAAAGGGTTTTGGAACTGTGGATATCATTGATAGTTGAGATCTCCACCCACGGTTCCGTGTTAAAGCGCGATCATGAAACCTTTCTTGTTGTTAATGAAATTGAGAAGACTGAGGTTCCTGCGGAGAAGGTGGATACAATAATTATCAGCGCAAATGCTCTGATAAGCACGCAAGCAATACGCCTCTGTACTGAAAGGAACATCCAACTCATAATCTCGGATTGGTCAGGCAGACAACTCGGCCGTTTCTGGGTGAGCACTCCAGGAAAAAACACGAGCATAAGGAGAATGCAATATCTCAATCAAGATACTTCTCTTGCCTTCGACATATCGCTAGAGATCACAACGCTCAAGCTGAAGAGACAGAAAAGATTTCTGACAGATCTGAAAAACAATCGGCAATACACCCCCAATGAATTGGCATCAGCAATTGATGTGATATCGACTGCGATTACAAAGTTATCGAGGCTAAGGTTCCTAAGAGCTTGGAAAGGGACACTTTTTGGTATAGAGGGCTCATCAGCGTCGGTATATTTCAGAGCCATTTCTGCATGCCTTCCTTCAGAGTGGTCCTTTCGGGAGAGAAGTCAATATCCAGCGAGAGATGGTTTCAATGCTGCTCTAAACTACATCTACGGTATGGGGTATGCGAGCACAGAAAAAGTGATCATCATGTCAGGTCTTGATCCCAATGCCGGATTCTATCACGCCGATTCCTACGGAAAGCCCACATTCTCGTTTGATATCATGGAATTGGTAAGACCTCTAATGGACAGGACTGTCGTCTCACTCTTCACCAAGAAGATCGTGACCGAAGATTGGTTTCAAGAACAGACAGAGACAGGGGGAGTCTTCCTGTCAAAGAAAGCTAGAGCAACAATCATTCAAGCTTATGCTGAAAAGAACAGAAAAATAGTAGAACAGGAAGGGTGGGATTACTGCAAGAAAGTAATAAGTGCGCTTGGTGAATAGAGTCCCGATGGAATTATCGTACTACGCAGTGTACGATGTCTCTGAGAACGTCATCAGATCAAGCATTACTCGAATTCTTAAGGATGCAGGACTTGTAAGAGTTCAGAAAAGCGCGTTCTGTGGAACTCTCTCTGGTCAAGGAAAGAAGGACCTTCTGGAACGCATCAAGTTCGTAATGAAAGACGATGAGGATTCATTTTACCTCATCGTAACATGCAATCGGTGTTTTGGAAAGATTAGCATTGTCGGGAAAGGTTTCGATTTCGAATATGTCAGAGGCAAGAAAGCGGGGATGGTGATATAGCATACTTACGGTAACCGATGTCGTAGAGTACGCTTTCTGCAAGAAGTTCACTTACTTTACGCTGGTTATGGGACTCAGACAATATGAAGAAAAAAGGGGTACCGTGCTTGCTGGTAAGGATTTACACCGAAGGCACGAAACGGAAAACAAATCCTATGTACCTACAGACATAGGCGGGAAAAAGATAATTGGTCTCTACCTATACTCGCAAAAACTCGGCCTTTCCGGTCGAATTGATGAGGTTATCGATAATGGTGTAGAGTTGGTTCTGATTGAATGGAAATATTCTGACCATGCAACCATAAGTGACACACTCCGAGTGCAGCTGGGCCTCTTGTCGCTGTTGCTTGAAGAGAATTTCAAGAAGCCGGTGACACATGCAAGAGTGATATTCGCCAAGAATACGAGGAAGTCGATGGATGTACAACTCGATACCTCAACTAAAGATTTTGCGTTGAAAATACTGCACCAAGTCAAAGAAACGGTGATGTCAGGGACGGAGCCGCAAGAGTTGCCCGACGGGAGATGCCTTGACTGTTGTTTTAGAAAGATTTGCTCCGTGGGATCTATATATGTCGCCGAATAAATGAGCAATCCCATGAAAAAAGGATGGTGAATTGCAAAAGTCCACGAAAATTGCGCACGAAATTGTGTATCCTGAGGCAGGCCAAAAGGGTGATCCATTAAAACAAGGATTGAAACAAGGATTAAGCGGTCTTGCCCATAGTCGGAGTGTTAGATGGCCAAAAGGGTGATCCATTAAAACAAGGATTGAAACGTTTCTTTTGACAACATAACAAAAGGACTGCAACCAAGGCCAAAAGGGTGATCCATTAAAACAAGGATTGAAACCATTTCTGACAAAAATTGCACCGAGGACATAAATCCGGCCAAAAGGGTGATCCATTAAAACAAGGATTGAAACTTAGGAGCCGGCGTTAGCACGTTAGGGCAAAGCATACGGCCAAAAGGGTGATCCATTAAAACAAGGATTGAAACCATGCGTCCTGAAAAGTTGCAAGATTGTTTCAAAAAGGCCAAAAGGGTGATCCATTAAAACAAGGATTGAAACGTGCGTATCCGATACGAACCTTCTTTCCTTCTTCTTGGGCCAAAAGGGTGATCCATTAAAACAAGGATTGAAACTTTATCACAGTATCGCCTTCGCTCTTGGTGATACGTGGCCAAAAGGGTGATCCATTAAAACAAGGATTGAAACATAGACGGCATCAAACTATACTACGGCGTAAGGGTAGGCCAAAAGGGTGATCCATTAAAACAAGGATTGAAACAGGTTGTGCAGTAAATTCTCACCTCTCTTGATATGCCGGCCAAAAGGGTGATCCATTAAAACAAGGATTGAAACGATATAGCCGCTGCAGCTGCAATCGCATATAGCAAGGCCAAAAGGGTGATCCATTAAAACAAGGATTGAAACAAAAGATTTTGAGTTTGAATTATGCTTTAGTGCATGGCCAAAAGGGTGATCCATTAAAACAAGGATTGAAACGAGCTGTCAGGGGCAAGTTCGCAGGCCGTATCAAAGGCCAAAAGGGTGATCCATTAAAACAAGGATTGAAACAGGGCCTAAACGCTGGTGTTGAAGGAGTCAGAATAGGAGGCCAAAAGGGTGATCCATTAAAACAAGGATTGAAACACATCATAAAAGACGAAAAAAAAGGGATACTGGTGGCCAAAAGGGTGATCCATTAAAACAAGGATTGAAACTTAACTAAATCCCTTTTTGTCCTTGTCTATTCACGGCCAAAAGGGTGATCCATTAAAACAAGGATTGAAACTCAAGTTCAAGTTCAACAATCTATGGCTATTTGCACGGCCAAAAGGGTGATCCATTAAAACAAGGATTGAAACTACTGTGGTGCCGGTGGTGCCTCGCTGGGTTATGAACGGCCAAAAGGGTGATCCATTAAAACAAGGATTGAAACGTGCTTCCCGTGCGTCGCTTTTGTTTGTGAAAATCTGGCCAAAAGGGTGATCCATTAAAACAAGGATTGAAACAGCGAAATACCTATGAGTATCATGGTGCTTTAAAATTGGCCAAAAGGGTGATCCATTAAAACAAGGATTGAAACATAGATGGTACGTTTGGAAATTGGATAATCGATATGGGCCAAAAGGGTGATCCATTAAAACAAGGATTGAAACTTTCCACTCCAGCGCCAATTTTTAGCCGTCCCCCCGAGGCCAAAAGGGTGATCCATTAAAACAAGGATTGAAACGCAGGATGAGCGAAGCTTTCGGGAGTTATGAATTTCGGCCAAAAGGGTGATCCATTAAAACAAGGATTGAAACCGTGAAAAAATAGGCCCGGCATGGACAGAATATATGGCCAAAAGGGTGATCCATTAAAACAAGGATTGAAACATATGAGTTTAGCCTTGAGGTTTTCAATATTCATGGCCAAAAGGGTGATCCATTAAAACAAGGATTGAAACAGCTCCAATAGATATTGTATAGCTTGAGCGTCAGATATTGGCCAAAAGGGTGATCCATTAGAACAAGGATTGAAACAATAGTACGGCCCTATGGTAGTCATAAATTTGATAAGGCCAAAAGGGTGATCCATTAGAACAAGGATTGAAACAAATGTTAAGGTCAGCTATTTTTTGAATAATACTTGGCCAAAAGGGTGATCCATTAGAACAAGGATTGAAACAATGTCCTTAATATTGTCCGTATTTTTTAAATTCAAGGGCCAAAAGGGTGATCCATTAGAACAAGGATTGAAACTATTCACATCTGTCGTCAGGATTTCCTACGGCTATTGGCCAAAAGGGTGATCCATTAAAACAAGGATTGAAACTATACTTACCAGATGGTAGATATAGTGCAGATAAAAGGCCAAAAGGGTGATCCATTAAAACAAGGATTGAAAGCAGGTTGCTGTTGTGTCAATGAGAGCTGCTGCAACGGTTTGAATCGA
>Ga0194128_10010597_pt1 | contig 10911 bp, 6 predicted proteins | sample TA2KigCa65mmetaG_FD_148650 | JGI IMG/M metagenome (GOLD analysis project Ga0194128, IMG submission 148650) | Freshwater microbial communities from Lake Tanganyika, Tanzania - TA2015037 Kigoma Deep Cast 65m | ecosystem: Environmental > Aquatic > Freshwater > Lake | place: Tanzania: Lake...
GTGCTGCGCAAGCTGGCTGAAGACGCCGGTAAGTACCTCGGTGAGTCGGTCACCCAGGCGGTGATCACCGTTCCCGCTTACTTCAACGACTCCCAGCGCCAGGCCACCAAAGACGCCGGCAAGATCGCCGGCCTTGAGGTGCTGCGCATCATCAACGAGCCCACCGCGGCTGCTCTGGCCTATGGCCTCGACAAGAAGAGCAACGAGCGCATCCTGGTGTTCGACCTGGGCGGCGGCACCTTCGACGTGTCCGTGCTCGAGGTGGGCGACGGTGTGTTCGAGGTGCTCTCCACCTCCGGTGACACTCACCTGGGCGGTGACGACTTCGACAAGGTGATCGTGGATCACCTGGCCGACACCTTCAAGGCCAACGAAGGCATCGATCTGCGGGCTGACAAGCAGGCCCTGCAGCGCCTCACCGAGGCCGCTGAGAAGGCCAAGATCGAGCTCTCCAGCGCCACTCAGAGCGAGATCAACCTGCCGTTCATCACGGCAACTCCCGAGGGCCCCAAGCACCTCGATCTCACCCTCACCCGCGCCAAGTTCGAGGAGCTGGCCTCCAAGCTGATCGACCGCTGCCGCGTGCCGGTGGAGCAGGCGCTCAAGGACGCCAAGCTCTCCTCCTCCGAGCTGGATGAGGTGGTGATGGTGGGTGGTTCCACCCGCATCCCCGCGGTGCTGGAGCTGGTGAAGCGCGTCACCGGTAAGGACCCCAACCAGACCGTGAACCCCGATGAGGTGGTGGCCGTGGGCGCCGCCATTCAGGGCGGTGTGCTCGCCGGCGAGGTGAAGGACATCCTGCTGCTGGACGTCAGCCCGCTCTCCCTGGGTGTGGAGACCCTGGGCGGCGTGATGACCAAGATGATTCCCCGCAACACCACGATTCCGACCAAGAAATCGGAGGTGTATTCCACGGCTGTCGATGGGCAGACCAACGTGGAGATCCACGTGCTGCAGGGCGAGCGCGAGATGGCCAGCGACAACAAGTCGCTCGGAACCTTCCGCCTCGATGGCATCCCCCCCGCCCCCCGTGGCGTGCCTCAGATCGAAGTGACCTTCGATATCGATGCCAACGGCATCCTGAGCGTGACCGCCAAGGACAAGGGCAGCGGCAAGGAGCAGAGCATCTCGATCACCGGTGCCTCCACCCTCAGCGACAACGAGGTGGAGAAGATGGTGAAGGACGCCGAAGCCAACGCCAGCGCCGACAAGGAGAAGCGCGAGCGCATCGACCTGAAGAACCAGGCCGAAACCCTGGTGTACCAGGCCGAGAAGCAGCTGGGCGAGCTGGGCGACAAGGTGGGCGCTGAGGACAAGAGCAAGGTGGAGGCCTCCTCCGCCAAGCTCAAAGAGGCGATCGAGAAGGACGACTTCGACACCATGAAGTCGGAACTCGAAACCCTGCAGCAGGCCCTCTACGCCGCTGGTGCCGCTGTGTATCAGCAGGCTGGCGCTGCCGATGCTGCAGCTGGCGCTCCCGGTGGCAACGGCAGCAGCGGCTCGGATGCCGCCAGCGACGATGTGATCGACGCCGAATTCACCGAGAGCAAGTAGGCCACACGAGTTCTTGGCTCTCCCTCAAACCCCGGCTGCGGCCGGGGTTTTTTCATGGCCGCGCGTTGGCCAAAAAAAGAGACGGGTGTGAGCCCGTCTCTGTGGTTCTCCCTTGCCCGACCCGGTGAAGGTCGTGAGCGGATGATGCCGCGGGCTCAGAGGTGCTGATGTGTTCGTTGGTACCAGTTGAGCAAGCGTGTCGTTTCGCTGGCTTCAGTTGCCGATCTTGGCCACAGCGGCCTTGGCCTTCTCGATCACTGGAGCGGGCATGGTCACATAACCCAGTGCCGGAGCCTGGGCTTGGGCCTGCTCAGAGAGCATGAAGTTGAAGGCCTTTTTCAGCAGCTCGGCCTTGGTGCCGTTGCCGTTCTGGTAAGCCAGGATCCAGGTGAAGGTCACGATCGGGTAGCCCTTCATCGGGTTGGGGTTGCCGCCGATCAGGTTGGGCCCCAGGTTGATCGAAGCCAATGCTTCACGCTCGCTGGCGCTGTTGGGCTTCACCACCTCTCCCGAAGCATTGGTGAGAGCGGCAGCCTGCAGCTTGCCTTTCACATAGGCCGATTCCACATAGCCCAGGCCGCCTTCCACCTGGTTGAGCTGGGCGGCGATCCCTTCATTGCCCTTGGCGCCCACGCCGGTAGGCCAGGCCACGGTTTTGGAGGTGCCGGGGCCGTTCTTCCAGGCATCCGAGATGGCGGCCAGGTGCTTGGTGAAGTTGTAAGTGGTGCCGGAGCCGTCGGAGCGGTGCACCACGGTGATCTTCTTGTCGGCGCAACCCAGCTGGCCGTAGTTGGTGATCTTGCCGAGGAAGATGTCAGCCAGCTGCTGCTGGCTCAGCTTGAGGTCGCAGCCGGCGTTGTTGTAGGCCACGGCGATCGCACCGGCGGTCATCGGGATCTGGAGCACGCCGCGGCTCACCTTGGCGATTTCGTCGTCCTTCATCGGCGCATCGGAGGCGGCGAAATCCACAGTGCCTGCCGTGAACTGGCGCACGCCGGCGCCGGAGCCCACCGATTGATAGTTCACGCGCACGCCCTGGCCCGCCAGCTCCTGGAACCAGCGCTGGTAGATGGCCGCTGGAAAGGAAGCCCCCGCGCCAGCCAGCGTGCCGCTGGGGCCGTTGCCACCGCCCACGGAGCAGGAGGCCAGGCTCAGGCCTGCCGCCACTCCGGTCAGGCCGATCAGCACGCGTGCGGTGGTGGTGCGTCGCATAGGGAAGGAAGATGGCGAAGCCAATTCGGCTCAGTTTGACGCAGGGGTTGCCAGCGCTTCAGCGGCTCGACGGCTCAAGCTGTTGCAGCACCCAGGCGGCTGTGGCCGGGGCCAGCAACACGCCATTGCGGTAGTGGCCGCTGGCGAGCAACAGGCCCGGTTCGAGCTGCTCTAGCACCGGGGCTGGCCGGTCGTCGGGCCGGGCGCGCAGCCCCTGCCAGTGGCGCAGTGGTTTGGCTTCGCGCAGCCACTCGGGTGCATGGCCTGCGAGCTGGCGCAGCTCGGCCAGGGCTTCGGGGCTGCCCTCGCTCAGCCCCGGCTCCACGGTGGCGCCCAGCCAGAGGCGCCCTCCTGGGCGAGGCACCAGGTTGATGCCATCCCAGCTCACGCTTCCTGGCCAGCGCTCGGCGTCGCAGCCTGCTGGCAACTGCAGCTCCAGGGCCTGGCCCAGCACCGGGCTCTGGGGCCGGCTGTGGCCCAGTGGCTGCAGCAGCTGCGGACTGCCCAGCCCGGCCGCCACCACCAGCCACTCGCTGCTGCAGACGCCTGCATCGGTTGCGATGCGCCAGCGCGCATCCGGGCTGCTGCTGCCCCGTTCCAAACGCTCCACACGTGCTGCGCGAGTGAGCAGGCCGTGGTGGCGTGCGTCTTGCAGCAGCGCTGCCATGGCGGGCAGAGGATCGATCTGGCCGTCCTCTGGCGAGAGCAGGGCTCCGGCGGCGGCCGCCGGCAGGGCCGGTGTGAGCTCCTGCAGCGCATCCCGGCTGAGGAGCCGCAGCGGCAAGCCCTGCTTCTGGCGCGCTTCAGCCAGCCGCACCTGGGCGAGCCACTCCTGCTCGTTGCTGGCCAGCTGCAGCAGGCCAGCGCGCCATGGGATCGCATGACCCCTCTGCTCCAGCAGCTGACGCCAGTGCTGCCAGAGCGCCAGGGATTGCTGCCGCAGCCGCCAACCACGGCCGCTGCTACGCCGGAACACCTGCGCCATCAACAGGCCCAGGGCCGCGCTGCTGCCGGCCTGGCTCGATTGGCCCTCGGCCAGGGCTGGATCGATCAGCTCAACTCTGTGGCCGTGCTGGCCGAGGAGCCACGCCACAGAATGGCCCACCACACCGGCGCCGATCACGGTGATCGACGTGGGCCGGCGGGTGGGCTCTGGTGGTGTGATCGTGATGGGAGAAGCGATCAGGCTTGCTTCAGATCAGCCTGCACCTGAGCCGGCAGCACCTGGGCATAGAGGCCGAAGCCGCTGGCCACCTTGATGTAGGCCTTGCTCAGCTTGGTGGCGTCTTGGAGGCGGGCGGCTTCATCGAGCTCAGCCAGGGCGTCTTTGAGGGCGTTGGCACGCTTGGTGGCCTCAGGGCGCTCGGCGGGCAGCAGGCGCTGGTTGATGTAGAGCATCTCGCGGCCCACTTCCTGCATCGGGCCGTGGATCAGGTTGCGGGTGAAGGTCCAGTCGCGCTCGTTCACGAGGGTGGCCAGCTCGGGCAGGCGATCGCGGGCGGCCAGGAAACCTTCGGCCTGGCGCTCGATCACGGCGATGTCGTCGGCGCTGAGGGTGGGAGCCTTGGCTTTGCCGCCGCTGCAGGCGGTGAGCCCAAAGCTCAGCACCAGGGCCAGCGCCACGAGGGCCAGGCTGCGCAGGGCGGATGAGAACCGGGTTGTCAGCGCGGACATCGTCTGAGCAGCCATGGGATTGGAGCTTGATCCGGGGACTTTACCCAGGGGTTTTGGCCCTGAAGCGCTGGTGAGGCGAGCTGCAACGGGCTGTGTGCAATCAGCCGGCAGAATTCAGCCTTTCCAGGGCTGCGCCCCGCCTCGCCATGACGGCTGCCACGGCCATCCTTCAGATGATCTGCCCGGATCAGCCCGGCCTGGTGCGCGAGCTCTCCGGTTGGGTGGCGGGTAACGGCGGCAACATCGTGCACGCCGATCACCACAGCGATCAGGGCGCCGGCTTGTTTCTAAGCCGCATCGAGTGGCAGCTGGAGGGCTTTGGCCTGCCCCGCGAGGCCATCGCCCCGGCGGCGGCTTCGCTGGCGGAGCGTCTCCGCGGCGAGCAAACCGTCACCTTCTCGGATGAGAAGCCTGCTGTGGCGATCTTTGTGAGCAAGCAGGACCACTGCCTGCTCGATCTGCTCTGGCGGGTGCGCACCGGTGAGTTGCCGATGCGGGTGCCGCTGGTGATCGCCAACCATCCGGATCTGGGCTCGATCGCCGAGGAGTTCGGCGCCCGTTTTGAGCATGTGCCGATCAGCCATGCCAACCGCGAGGAGGCTGAGGCCCGGCACCTGGAGCTGCTGGCGGAGCACGGCATTGAGCTGGTGATCTTGGCCAAATACATGCAAGTGCTCACGCCGCGCTTTCTCACGGCGTTTGATCCGCCTGATGCCTTCCACCGGGTGATCAACATCCACCATTCCTTCCTGCCGGCCTTCATGGGCGCGCAGCCCTATCACCGTGCCTGGGAGCGGGGCGTGAAATTGATCGGCGCCACCGGCCACTACGTGACCGAAGAGCTCGATGCCGGCCCGATCATTGCCCAGTCAACGGTGAACGTGAGCCACCGCGATGAGGTGGATGACCTGATTCGCAAGGGCCGCGACACTGAACGCCTGGCCCTGGCCCGGGCGGTGCGGCTGCATCTCAAACGCCAGGTGATGGTGTATCGCGGGCGTACGGCGGTGTTCGAGTGAACGCCTTGCACGTTGCACGCCAGGGCATGCGCCGGTTGCTTCAGCACCTCGACGCCCAGCGGCCGCCTCAGGCTGATCCCCTCGGCTGGCGCTGTTTTCAGCTGGGGATGTTCATGCTCCCCTCCAGCGCGCTGTTCGCCGCGTTGTTGCTGTTCCCGGCTCTGATTCAGGGCAGTCGCAAACGTGCTCCGTTGTGGAGCGACCGCGTCAACCTGGTGCTCGTCTTGGTGGCGGCCTTGATGGTGGCCGGTGCCGTGTCGGTCACGCTGCGGAGCGCTGAATTTCCCAGCTACTCGCCTCTGCTGGCTTGGGTGGGTCTGGGCAATTGGTTGCCGCTGTTCTGGGGGTTCTGGGGCTTTCAGCCTTACGTCTGCGATCCCCCGGCTCGGCGCCGGATTGGGTTGGCCATCGCAGCCGGCACTGTTCCGGTGTTGGTGAGCGGATTGGGTCAGATCTGGTTGGGTTGGCAGGGTCCCTGGCAGATCTTGGGCGGTGCCGTGATCTGGCACCTCAAAGAAGGTGGCAACCCCACAGGCAGGCTCTCCGGACTCTTCGATTACGCCAACATCACGGCTGCCTGGTTGTCGTTGAGCTGGCCCCTGCTGCTTGCGGCGTTGATCGGCTGCTGGGCGCGCTGGCGTGCACGGATCGCCGGCAGTGGCTGGCGCCTGTTGGTGGTGCTTGGGCTGGTGGTGGCTCAGGTGGCCGCGATGCTTCTCACCGATTCCCGCAATGCCTGGGGGGTGATGTTGATGGCCGTGCCGCTGGTGGCGGGACCTGCCAGCTGGATTTGGTTGCTGCCGTTGATGGCGTTGGCCTTGCTGCCTGTCTTGCTGGCCACCCTGCCCGGTGTGCCGGCGTTGCTGCAGGACCCCGCCCGTGCCCTGGTGCCGCAGTCGATCTGGGGACGATTGAACGATCTCAATCACCACAGTCAGCGCAAGCTCGCTTCGCTGCGGATCACCCAGTGGAGCGTGGCCTCCAGCCTGATCGCCGAGCGCCCCTGGCTCGGCTGGGGCGCGGCCGCCTTCAGCGTGATCTACCCGCTGCGCACCGGGCGCTGGCATGGACACCCCCACAACATCGCCGTTGACCTGGCCTTCAGCCACGGCTTGCCAGTGGGTGTGTTGGTGGTTGGGCTGGTGCTCTGGCTGTACATCCGTGGCGTGCGCCAGGGGATGCTGAAAGGCCATGTGTTCGAGCGGGCCTGGTGGACCGCCGCGTTCATGCTGGCGGTGCTGCACGCCACCGATATTCCGATGTACGACAGCCGCATCAATATCGCCGGCTGGGTGTTGCTGGCGGGGTTGCGCTGGGGGAGCGCTAAGCCAGGGCTTCCTGCTGATGCTTGAGCAGGGTGGCTTTGGGTAGAGGACCTTCCAGGTGCTCCCAAGGCAGCACCTGATCGCCGCCCCAGCTGGCGTGAATCACCTCCTCCCAGGCGGGCGGCAGCGGGTCAGTGCCTGAGGCCTTGCCCTCGCGCACGGCCCGGTAGGCCTGTTTCCAGCCCCCCAGGCTTTCGTGGCGGCCACGGGCGGCGGCGATCACCGGTGCCAGGCGCCGGTCGCTGCGCGAGAGCAGGGCCTGGATCACGCTCCAGCCGTAACTCTCCGGCCGCAGCTCAATGCCCTTGGGTTTGAGCCGTTTGCCCAGCAGCTTCAGGCGCTTCTCCGCTTCGGGCCGCACCCCCTGCCACTGGAAGGGGGTGTGGGCTTTGGGCACGAAGGTGCTCACCCCGAGCGAGAGCCGCAGCCCGGGGGTGGCTTTCTTCAGGGCCAGCAGCAGCTCGGCGGTGGCTTCCACATCGGCCTCCTCTTCGCTGGGGAGGCCCACCATCCCGTAGAGCTTCAGCCCGCTCAGGCCGCCCTCCTTGGCGTAGCGGGCCGCGGCATAGATCTCCTCAGTGGCGAGCTTTTTGTTCACCACCTCACGCATGCGTTCGCTACCGCTCTCGATTGCGATCGTGAGCGATTTGCTGCCTCGTTTGGCCAGGATTCGCCCCAGCTCCGGCGTCACCGTGGCGGCCCGCACCGAGCTCACGCTCACCCGCGTGCCTTCGAAGCGGTCTTGATCGAGCCACTGCAGCAGATCGGCGAACTGCGGGTGCTGGGTCACCGAGGCCCCCAGCAGCCCCAGGCGCTGCGTGGCAGTGAGGCCCTTCTCAACTGCCGGAATCAGTCCGTCGTCGAGGCTGGGCGTGCGGAAGGGAAGGGTGAGATAGCTGGCCAGGCAGAAGCGACAGAGCTCCGGGCAGCTGCGCACCACCTCCACCATGTGGATGGAGGGCCAGGCCGCCTCCGGTGTGATCACCGTGGAGTGGCTGAGGGTGTTGCCGCGCCAGGTTTGTTTGGCCACGGTGGCTGGAACGCCAGGTTCGATTGGCTCCACGGCCAGCAGCTCACCTGCGCTGCCGTAGCGGGGTGCATAGAGCGCCGGCACATAAACGCCCGGCACCTGGGCCAGCTGCCTCAACCGCTCGGGCCGCGGCGCGCTGCGGCAGGCCTGCAGCGCATCGATGAAGGCGGGCAGCAGCAGTTCGCCATCGCCCAACAGCACCACATCGAAGAAGGGTGCCAGCGGTTCGGGGTTGGCGGTGAGCACCGGGCCGCCGCCGAACACGATCGGGTCGTCGTCGCCCCGCTCGGCGGCCCAGAGCGGGATGCGCTGCTGTTCGAGCAGATCGAGCAGCACGGGGCCATCGAGCTCCCAGCTCAGCGACAGCCCGAACAGGTCGCAGTGGCGATGTGGCGGATCGCCCTGGTCGGTGAACAGGCGCCGCACATCCACGTCGGCCCGCTGGGCCAGGGTGGCCCACACCACCTGGTAGCCCAGGCTGGTGATCCCCACGGTGTAGGTGCTGGGGAAGGCCAGCACCGCCCGCAGCGCCCCAGCTTCAGGCTGGGCGGGGTCAAACAGCAGGGTTTCCTGATTCAGGGTGTTGGCTCAGACCTCAGCCAACACTCTCGCTTCCTCATCGCTGCTCACCACCCGGCCGCTGTCCTCGAAACCTGCAATCTGATCGAAGTTGAGGTAGCGGTAGAGCTCGGCGCCCCGGGGATCGATCTTGGCGGCGGCGATGGCCAGGTATTGATCCTTGGTGGGGATGCGGCCCAGCTGAGCGCACACCGCCGCCAGTTCGGCACTGCCGAGATACACCTGGGCGCCGTTGCCGAGGCGGTTGTTGAAGTTGCGGGTGCTGGTGGAGAACACGGTGGTGTTGTCTTCCACGCGGGCCTGGTTGCCCATGCAGAGCGAGCAGCCGGGCATCTCCATGCGCGAGCCGGCCTTCTCGAAGATGGCGTAGTAGCCCTCCTGCTTGAGCATCTCTTCATCCATGCGGGTGGGCGGGCATACCCAGAGGCGGGCCGTGTTTTCGCCCTGGCCCTCAAGCACCGTGGCGGCGGCGCGGTAGTGGCCGATGTTGGTCATGCAGGAGCCGATGAACACCTCATCGATGCGATCGCCCGCTACCTCCGAGAGCGTTTTCACGTTGTCGGGGTCGTTGGGGCAGGCCAGGATCGGCTCGGTGATCTCATCGAGGTTGATCTCGATCACGGCGGCGTAGTCCGCGTCGGCGTCGGCCTCCATCAGCACCGGGTTGGCGAGCCATTCCTCCATCGCTTTGATGCGGCGGGCCAGGGTGCGGGCATCGCTGTAGCCGCGCGCGATCATGTTTTTGAGCAGCGCCACGTTGCTGCGCAAGTATTCGCTCACCGTTTCCACGGAGAGCTTGATCGTGCTGCCGGCGCAGGAGCGCTCGGCGGTGGCGTCGGTGAGCTCAAAGGCCTGCTCCAGCTTGAGATCAGGCAGGCCCTCGATCTCCATGATCCGGCCGCTGAAGATGTTCTTCTTGCCGGCCTTCTCCACGGTGAGCAGCCCCTGCTGCATCGCCACATAGGGGATCGCGTTCACCACATCGCGCAGGGTCACGCCCGGCTGCAGCGAACCGGAGAACTTCACCAGCACCGATTCGGGCATGTCGAGCGGCATGGCGCCGATGGCGGCGGCAAAGGCCACCAGGCCCGAGCCGGCCGGGAAGGAGATGCCCAGGGGAAAGCGGGTGTGGCTGTCGCCGCCGGTGCCCACGGTGTCGGGCAGGAGCATGCGGTTGAGCCAGCTGTGGATGATGCCGTCGCCGGGGCGCAGGGCCACGCCGCCCCTCGAACTGATGAAGTCCGGTAGCTCGGCGTGGGTTTTGAGGTCCACCGGCTTGGGATAGGCGGCGGTGTGGCAGAAGCTCTGCATCACCAGATCAGCGCTGAAGCCCAGGCAGGCCAGCTCCTTCATCTCATCGCGGGTCATCGGCCCGGTGGTGTCCTGGGAGCCGACGGTGGTCATCAGCGGCTCGCAGCTGGTGCCTGGGCGCACGCCCACCAGGCCGCAGGCCTTGCCCACCATCTTCTGGGCGAGGGTGAAGCCCTTGCCGCTATCGGCCGGGGCGGAGGGGCGAATGAACAGGTCGCTGGCGGGGAGGCCCAGTTGGGCGCGCACCTTGTCGGTGAGCGAGCGGCCGATCAGCAGGGGGATACGGCCACCGGCGCGCACCTCATCGGTGATGGTGCTGGGCTTGAGCTCGAAGCGGGCCACGATCTCACCGGCATTCGGCTCGCCCGCGGCGCGCTCGATCGTGCCGGCGTAAGGGCGGATCGTGATCACATCGCCGGAGTTGAGCGCCGTCACGTCGCACTCGATCGGCAGGGCGCCAGAGTCTTCGGCGGTGTTGAAGAAGATCGGGGCGATCTTGCCGCCGAGCACCACGCCGCCGCTGCGCTTGTTGGGCACGTGGGGAATGTCGGTGCCGGTGTGCCAGAGCACCGAGTTGATCGCGGATTTGCGGGAGCTGCCGGTGCCCACCACATCTCCCACATAGGCCACGGGATGGCCTTTCTGCTTGAGCTGGCTGATCAGTTCCAGGCCGCCGGGCATGCGGGTTTCCAGCATCGCCGTGGCGTGCAGGGGAATGTCCGGGCGGGTGGTGGCGTGGGTGGCGGGGGAGAGGTCGTCGGTGTTGGTTTCGCCTTCCACCTTGAACACCGTCACGGTGATCTCCGCCGGCAGTTCGGGCTTGGCGGTGAACCACTCGGCGGCGGCCCAACTGTCGATCACGCGCTTGGCGTAGGGGTTGCTCGCCGCCAGCTCGAGTACATCGTTGTACGCGTCGTAAACGAGCAGGGTGCGGCTGAGGCCTGTGGCGGCGGCCTCGGCGATGGCGGTATCGCTGCTCGACAGCAGCTCGATCAGCGCGCCCACGTTGTAGCCGCCGATCATGGTGGCCAGAAGTTGCACGGCTTCCACCGGGCTCACCAGTGGGCTGGTGGTTTTGCCCTGGGCCAAGGCGCTCAGCCAGCCGGCCTTCACATAGGCGGCTTCATCCACGCCGGGGGGGATGCGCTCGGAGAGCAGGTGCAGCAGGAAGGCTTCTTCACCAGTCGGCGGGGCCTGCAGCAGTTCG
>Ga0194128_10010600_pt1 | contig 10910 bp, 12 predicted proteins | sample TA2KigCa65mmetaG_FD_148650 | JGI IMG/M metagenome (GOLD analysis project Ga0194128, IMG submission 148650) | Freshwater microbial communities from Lake Tanganyika, Tanzania - TA2015037 Kigoma Deep Cast 65m | ecosystem: Environmental > Aquatic > Freshwater > Lake | place: Tanzania: Lake...
AAGAGTAACAAGTCTTTAAATAGTTTTAATAATTCTTGAATATATATAAATTGCATAGAATTACATAGATTTTTCCGAACAGTTGGGCAAGTCTGTTGTTCCAATGCTTCAAACAATTCACGATCAAACAGGTTTCAAACTTCCCGATTGGGTTGTTCAGACACCTGTAGAATCGTCCGATCATATGAAACAACTTAGTAATCTAGTAAAATCAAAAGTCATTGGCAATCTTTCATAATTTTTTTGATGATGAAAAATTTGATTATTTCTTTATTTATTTAATACATATATTAACTTTATCTATTCCAACAATGGATGTTATTACACTTAGAAATGAAATTGATAAATTAAATAGAATGATCATGTTGAGTTCTGGGGGTGTAATAGGTTATAATAGTACTCCTTACGGATTAATACCATTATGCGTACCATTTACCTTTTCTAGATTAGAATTCTCATCAAATAATTTTGATTCAACAACAATAATAGAAAAAGGGACAACAATAAAAATTATATGCGGTAGTAATTTTATGCCTAACTATGGCAAAATGTTTATACAACCTAATCTAATAGAATTAGTAATTGAAGATTACAGTAAAAAACCTTTTAATTTTACTGTACCACTTATTAATAATACATTAAAACAGTTAAATCTATTCATTACTGGAATTATATTTGATGATTCGATTGTAAATCTACAAGAATTAGAAGTATTATCGATCGATTTTGATGAATATAATAAATCTTGTATTTGTGGATGGGATAATTTAATTAAAGCGATCAATAATATGAAAAAACTAAAAATGATGATTATGAGCGGATCCAATATTAATATCAAACAAGAGGATATCCCAAATGTTATATTAAAAATTGACATCATGAATTAACAAATTCACTCCGATAATTTTTATCATAATAAAAATTGAAACTTCCACATAAAATTGTTCATGTTTTATTTATATATTTAATCGGATATGCGTGATTTTGAATATGCACCCTTACCAACGCAAGATAATGTACAACCCAATAGACAAAATAAATGTTGTAATGAAGATGTATGTTTGTCCATATTTGTATTCATACCATCATTAATGTTATCCATCATAGAAGTGTGTATTGCGATATTTTATGATTTTGACAACATATGCCGATCTTTTTTATCATTAGAGGTTTGGTTAACTGTTGATGGTGGATTATCAATGATATGTACCGGAATACTATTTATTGGACTATTATGTTTTGACGATCATCAAATTACAGATATTAAATTATTATATTATGTTCATCTACCAAATTTATTTGTATTCGCATGGCAAATAGTTGGAATTGTTATTCTTTCTTCTGATTGTACTACCATTGATAGTATACATATGGGATATATGATCTTTTCGATTGTTATAGGATTTATTGGAACAATACTTAAATCCATCGGAGCAATAAGATTGGAATGTATCAGAGAATAAAAAAAATGGAGAAAAATTGATTTATATCGGCTTAAACATAAATTGTATATTTACGTTTATTACGATGTATTCTCTTTATAGCGCTTTAGTTGAATGTTTTGCTCCTCAAGAAGAATTAAATGCACCCGTTAAAATAGAGCAACCGGGCAAAATTATATTCAACACAAATGAACAGTGTTTAGATGCTACAGAATTGATATCGAAAAGTAGTATTAAAGAGTTATCCGCACACTTTATTGACACAACAAATATAGATATGCGTTTTGATGGAATCAAATATTCGTATATATACGCTCCATATCTTGAAATAGAGATGAATAAAATGGATAATTTTACACCATCACGAATTATCCAATCAATCGCTCTTTATAAAGATGATATACCACAATTATTATATTATGGAAGTGAAATCGATATTATTACCAAATTCTTAGGATTGAATTGGGGTTATTCAAATGGAAAATATACAATTCCCTTACCTATCGAACGAGAAAATGTTTGTGTTATCAATGAAGAATTACCACATATGGTAATAACATTTAACTCTCGCGTCACCTGCACATTTGGTGTATATACTGGATCACTTGATGCAAATTTAATTAACACATCAAATCAGATTAGAGTTCAACAATTATTCAAGCTATTTATACAACCTTCAATGTTTGAAATGCATGTTAATATGACCGAAAATAAAAGTATCCCTTGTGAAGGTGTATTAATTTACGCAGATAATGCAAATGCGGAGTTCAATAATATTAAACATGTCATCGTCAAATCCAACGATCAAACTATAAATTTCGATGATATTAACAATATTAGGAAAGAATCAATAATGCATTTAGGATTGGAAAATGTTTATTTCTTGTATTTTGAAGACAATGTTAATACAGATAAAATACAAATAGAAACAGATGTTGAATCTCAAAATATTCATTCATTGGTTGTGAGTTGGAGATGGAGAGATAACCATATAATAAAAATTGACAATTCAACACATAATAATAATGATCAATAATGATATTATGGATCTACTGAGAAAAATAAAAAATTCTCTCACAAAGAATAGTAAAAACGAACTACTAATATTAAAACCAGTAGAAGATAAGAAAAAAAAACAAGTCATAATTGATGGAAAAATAATTTTGGTGGACGAAAAAACTGAAACTAAATTAAATCCACCACCTAAAATTTTATAAAAAAAGGATCATTCGAAGAGGATCGAATAGAAAAACATATTTTGTACATATGGCAATATAAAATATATTATCATATGTGTATTTATAATTAATAAAACGACACATAATTTATTATATCAATATGATAAATTTATCGTCAATATTACATTTTAATAATTTTTTATATGTGTCGATAAAACGACATATATTCATTTTAAGTATCTTATATTCATTTTGGTGTACTTTTATGTGTAGTTTTTCTATCTAAATAGAGAGGAGGCGTGATATATTCGATAATGTCGTTTTCTAACTCCTTGTTTTTTAGTTGTTGGGTAATTTCGAAACATCGAGATCTCCTTTCCATTATTTCACTTAAAGTCAATCTATCATTAAGTTCTTCATCTGAATGTTTCGTTGCAAGATAAGAAACGACAATATTTCTTATTTTTATTAATAACGGACTGAGCAATAATTTACGTACCTTATTTGCATTTTTATCAACAACCCATCTATTACCACCGTTTTCGTCAACATCACGAATAATATAATTCAATCTAGATGAATCCGAATTCCATAATGCTTGTTCTTTAGGATCATCTTTTTTATAATAGGCAATCAATGCATCTCCAATAAATTGAGCGAGATTGTAATAAACAAATTTATTTATCAATAAATCCATAAACTGTTCATCTGTCTTATTTCCCTGTAAGATATTTGGATCATATTGAACTAATAATTCAGGTTCATACTTATTTGTAATAAGATAATTCATCGCATTGACTGATTTCTGTGCAACTTGACCAGCATTCTCTGATATAATTCTATAATGATGTTTATCCTCTTCAAGAGATTCAATACGTTCTTGTAGATCCTTTATTGTTGTTTCTGCTTGTGATCCAATACATTTATCAAGATGCCTCATTAAATTATAATTTCGTTTAAATTCACCGTTACAGTATTTGCACACTATTTTCTTATTTTGTACATCATTACCATCACTTATTATTACATCTTCTTGATGATGTTTTTCAGATTTAATATGACGCAACCAATTACTTTTATCTTGTGTTTTATAATTACAACTTTTACAAAAAAATGATTTATATTGTTCCGATTTTGATTTTTTCATATTTAGTTTATGTTTATCTGTCATATTATGTTTATTCCAGTTCCTTTTATCATCCGTAGTATAATTACAATATTGACATTCAAATGTCATTAGTTTATCAATAATAGTTTATCAATACAAAATTTTAGAAGCCCAAAATCACACTAATTTTGTATCAAATTTGCACTTTTCATATTTTCTTCATCATAAAATATTATGAGACTATATTACTTATATTTTTATATATACAATTAAATTGAGTTTAATCATTATAACCCCACTATTTATATATTACATAGTCACAATGTTATGAAAACTCATATTAAATCTTATTATACAACAAAAACGACACGTAAATTCTTACATTTTGTCAATCAGATATGTCTCTTTTAACTTTTACACGTGTCGCTCGGCTGTTACACTTATTAAAATTATACAGTGTTACGTTACCTTTTTATTTTTTAATCATTTTTATTAACAAATTTTATCAAAAAATGATTTTTTATCATAAAATTATATATCAAAGGCGCTTAATATTTTTTTACTAATTAGTTTCGTATAAAGTATATTTTTGTGTCGAATATAATCATATAATATATTATTGTAATTATATTAATGTTTGATTTAAACTCGCATTATTATTTTATACATATTTATATACAATAATATATATTATTATATCAAACATTAATAATAGTACATTAATATTTGATTCGAACTCAATACTCAAGTTTTATTCTACTATACAGTAAATCAATATGCGAGTTTCATACAATAATCATACAAGTTTATATCAATTTTATATTAAACAATGATAGTTTAACATATAAACTTAATACAAAGAAATTACTCAAGTTTTATTCTACTGCCTGCTTGACTGCTATGTTGCAACAAAAATTTTACAAAAAAAAACCAAAAAATGACGTTTTTTGATCATTTTACTGTACTTTTGAAAAGACGCTTATGGACATCTTTATAGTTATTACCTTATATACTGGTATTATGTATATACATCATAAACATGTTTTGAAATTCTTGGTTTCTCAAAAATTGAGGGTTTTTTGGGGCACCAAATTTTTTCGACTAAAAAATGTTAGTTTACGCATGTACCAATTTTTGACCATAAGAGTTTACTATAATAACCCACTATTAGGCGAATATAAATAAATATAACATAATTGTTTCATATATAATTTATGTATGAAAAATACACGTCAAAATTTGAGTTTGATCGGTCATCTTTGATACAAACTATATCATCATGTTAAATTCGTTGGTATCAAATTAATACTATTATATATACATGGTTATAGCAAACTCATACGTCAAAAATCACATAATTTATTTTAGGATCCGCATATACTTTTTCCCAACGACCATAACTAAAAAGTATTACACGTGGTAATTTCGAGTGTAGTTTTTACGTCACAAAAGTACACTCGAAATGGTCTATGCATATACCTTTTAATTATGGTCGTTTGATATTTTAGGAGCCTTAAATACTTTTTCAAAACAAAAGTACACTCTAAAACTACACTCAAAATGGTCGACGTTTATACTTTTTAGTTATGGTCGTTGGGATAGTCGGTGTGAAAGATTTAGCCTTCTTATATACCAAAATTTCGAACATGGGGTTTGAGTGGGTGATTTTCACTTTTCATTTTTTTGAAAAAAATGGTGATTTTTACAATTTTGATTTAATATCCATTGTGACTTTTGTAATTTTTTTTTTCGGGCGTCCACAGAAATTTTTGGAAAGTTTTTTATTTCAAAATTTCTACACAAGAATCTTGTGTTGGAAAAAAAAATCTTTTCAACACTCTTGAAAACTGCCTCACACTCGTGCAAGTTTAACTTATATTATCATATTAGACTTATATACTTTATTTACCCTCCTACGCGTACGTGGAAAGATTCAATAATAAATGTATTACTTTATATTAAAGTCATATGTTTTAGGTATAAATATCGTATTAAATGTAAAATTACGTTTTTTATTAAAATTAGCTTATTTTTCATGAGTAAATTTAATATTATTTCACGGGTAAACATGTGTTTATTCCTAATAATGATTATTCAAATATATGTTTAGTACTATAATTTGCCCACGAAACATAACATTTGATTTTAATTTAAATTTAAAAAGAAATTTTATTCAAACATAAATAATACAATTTAATCCAAATCGTATTATTAAATTTAATTAACATAGTTTATCTATTCAATTAATTTTTCATCATTACCAAAGTCAATAACCTTTTTGTTCGTTTTTTGTTCATTTAATAAATACTCCATCGCCTCTATTGATTTCTTTGCTAACATACCTGCACCTTCGGACATTCTTCTATAGTGATCTTTATCATCCTCTATTTGTTTCATTACTTTTTTAAGATATTCAATCTGCCCATTTAATCTTTCTATTTCTCTTTTAAATTGTGCTTCCTTGAATTTCCAACATACATTGAGATGTCTAGTTAAATTACTAGGTTTCTCAAATAGCATTCCACAATGATGACACGATTTATAGATACTTAACTTTTTCTTTTCTAAATTGATGTGTCGTTTTGTCTTATTATGCCTCGCCCAATTTCTTCTATCATTTGTTATATATTCGCAAAATTGACATGTATATAATATTTCTTTTGCTTTGACTATATTATTTTTATGTTTAATTGTTTCATTGTGTCGAATTAAATTTCGATTGTTATCTGTTGTATATTTACATAATTTACAACTGTAAATCATTTATACATATAATGAGTAAATATATTTACTTTTTAACCCACGCTCTTGCAACATCATGGGGTATAATTGGTATATCAACAGTCTTGAAGTAAACTTGATTACCCCATTCAGGTACATAATCAAATCCTTTACATCCAGGTTTTGCATCACATAATTTCTTTGCATCTTCTATTGCAACTCCATTTCTATAACATGTTCCATTTGAAAATACATCGGGAGATTTACATTGATCAGCTGTCCATTTATCGCCCGCCGCACATATACAAGATTTCATATGTTCCATATATTGTGGAGTTACAGGAGCACCTGATGCCAATGTAGATGAAGCACTTTCGGCTATTGCCTTATTAATTTCATCCTTTATTATATTTTTAGCTTCTTCTGTCTGGGATACTTTTTTAGTTTCTTCAGGAGTTGTAGTTGTTGATGCTACAACAGGGCTACTACGTTTGAACCACACTATTGCGCAAATAATGATACCAACAATACAAACAATACATAAAATAATTAATACAATAGTAAAAGTTCCCATACCAGAACCTTCCTCAGTATTAACATCAGCATTATCGTTATATACAACTTCGTCTGCCATTTATATATTACAAAACGAAAAAAGAATGACTTTTTAATAAAAATTGTTTCCACTCGTTAAAGACGAGCTTCAATAACTTTTTTGGTTTTTGTAAAAAAAACCAAAAAAGTTGAAATAAATAACCGATACAACTCATATTACATAATCTAGTAATTCGTCATGAAGATACTATCGATTGATCATTTGGAATTTTTTGTTGGTGATGCGAAACATGTATTAGATGTATTTATAAGAGTATTACATATGACAATGGTAGCATTTTCTAATCAAATTACTGGTAATTATAGTTATTATAGTTATGTGCTCCAATCTGGAAAAGTTAAATTTGTAATAACAACACCACAATTTGGAATTAAGTTAAACCCACATAATAATCCACCCGATCCATCTTTTAATTCAGAATTGGCATACAAATGGCTCAATAATCACGGATCTGGTGTTTATGCTATTGCTGTTCATGTCGAAAATACTCATGATAGTTATAATGAAGCTATTGCTAATGGTGCGATTTCATTTAAACCCCCATATTCTATTACAGATAGTAAGAATACTGTTACAATTGCGGAAGTAAAATTATACGGTGATGTTGTTATGAGATTTGTCAGTTATTCTGATAACTATGATTGTCGATATTATCCAAAATATAAACCAACACAAATAGATCAATCATTTGATGCAACATTATTTACGACTGTAGATCATGTTGTTGGTAATGTACCTAACATGAATGATGTGATAAAATATATTAAACAGTTTACCGGTTTTAATACTTTCGCCAAATTTAGTAAAGAGGATATCCAAACACAATGGACTAGTCTAAATAGTGAAGTACTTTCAAATGATACTCATAATGTTTTATTGCCAGTAAATGAACCAGTCCATAAAGAAAAATTATCCCAAATTCAAGAGTTTTTAACGTACAATCAAGGAGAGGGAGTACAACATATTGCATTAAAAACATTCGATATTATTACCACCGTAAACAGTATTAATTTGGCTAATAGTAAAGTAATTTCATTTTTAAATGTACCACCAACCTATTATGAAACGCATCATGTACGAACAATTTTAGCAAAACTTCCACAAGAATTAGCAAAGAATATCGTTATTCATAATATTTTAGTTGATGAAGATGATGAAGGTATACTATTACAGATTTTTACCAAACCAATATTTGATCGTCCTACTATTTTCTTCGAATTTATTCAAAGAGTATGCAAATCAGATAAAGAAATTCCCGGATGTGGTGGTTTTGGTAAAGGTAATTTTAAAGCTTTATTCGAAGCAATAGAGATGATACAGCAACGTAGAGGAAATTTGTATTAAAGCTATTTTTTTATTATTATATAAGCACCAATCATAAGTGCAGATATTAACATTGAACCAGTAATTCCGAGGAAGTGTGACCATGATTTTTTTTCTAAATCCACTATTCTTTTTTCTAGATTATCCATTTGTGTAAGTTTATCATTTAATGACGCAATTTTAGTATCACATCTTTTTTCTGTTTCGGTAACTTTATCATCAATACTTCTTTTGGATTTATTTATTTGTTGTTCAACACTTTCCATAATTCTATTTAATTCTGTTGATTGTTTTTGTTTCATCGCTTCAATTGTGGCATTTAATACTAAATGATACTGATCTTCACTTACGATATTTTCTAACGTTTTTCTAGCTACTGCTTCCAGACGAGTATTCAAATCATTAGCATAGGCTGAAAATAATGTAGTTAATTGTGATTCTAACTCTTTAGTAATTTGAGGTGGAAGTTTATAGAGAACAAAATCGTTCATCTTTGAATCGACCAAATATGCAACTTGATTTGTTGCTTCTCTTCTCACTCTATCGGGAACTTCTCGATCTAATTCATGAGAGATAGTTTGATGCAATTCAAGTTTACGTACTAAATCTTTCCAAAAATTTTCTTCTTTAACGGCTTCTCTAACATATGCTTTGAATGATTCTCCTTTACAGAAGAGAACAAATGATGTACTATCCATATGTTAATATAAATGTTGGATACAACATAATAAACAAATAATTGATAATTCAATTTTTATTATCATATTGTAATCTATAAATGGATTATTATCAAAAGTATTTAAAATATAAACATAAATTCATAGTAGAAAGATATATGAAAGGTGGCGCGAATGATATTTCTATCGTTACGTTTAACGTATTAAATTCCGTATCATATGTTGTTAAAATGTTATTTCTTGCACATTTAGAGTTATTAAAAACTAAATATCCATCTATCAATCCTAAAAAATTGGGTGAAGAGCTTGCAATATTAGAAGAAAAGAGATCTAAATATCGATATCAACTTCTTTTAGAGATTTTTGATGTATGGTATGATGACCATAAGATTATTTGTTTACAAGAGGTTGATATACATTTATTAGAATTAATAAAACAAAAATATCCACAAGTTTATCACACAGATGGAGATGATGTTAATTATATATATGTGCGAAATCAAAAAACTAAAACAGTTAAAAAAGAATTTAGAGTCATCATTGTTCCAAATATTTATAAAGTTAATGACATAAAAATTATCCCTTTAGAAAATAATGACGCTGTTAAAAATGGATTAATGGTTAATATTCAGCATAATGATTTTAAATTCATTGTGATTAATATTCATTTCCATTATAAATCATTATTAACAGATTTTGAATTATATGCAAATAAAATATCTGAATTAATTGACGTATTACCATTCATTATTACTGGTGATTTTAATAATCCGTTAGAAGACGATAAATTAAATCATTTTATTACGAAATTAAACAGAAAAATAGAAACGAATGAATCTCATCTTACATCACACGATTTTACAAGTCATGATACTAGAATTAGAGAGGGAAATCCGCAATACGCAATAATAGATCATATATTGACATCTGGTTTTGATTCTAGTAATGTTAAAGTGATAGATAGAGTAAAAGATATAAATATATTTTATGATGTAAAACACATGTTGGATGTAATTGATCCAGATAATAAATTAACATTACCTCTCGATATGGAAGATTTAATAGAAAAATTAAAGGTTAGAGATTTTGTGTCAGATCATAAACCAATTGAAATTAAACTTTCCTATGGAAATTAGAATTTCATTCGTTTTCCGTTTCTCGTAGATTCAACAACACATTTTCGTGATGGAACCTTTCCTGATGTATAATCGGATAGCATTTGTGCATTGAACTTGTTAACATTTGGAACTTTACTGTTAATAATATCATCAACAATATACCAATCACATTTTAGAACTTCTACACCATCTGGTCTGACAACTGTGTTTTCTGGAATTTCTACCAAAAATGTCATAAAGACATCATTTATATCACCTTCGCGTGCATTTGATTGATCATATCCACCAACCATATGTACATTTTGTAACGCAACTGACAGGTCAATTTCTTCTTTCAATTCTCTTACGGCAGATTCTACCGCAAGTTCGCCATATTCTCTACCACCAGCAGGGAATTTGAGTTGGAGTTCATTACTTCCATATCTCTTTTCTTGCACCATAAGAACTTTTGTGTGTTCTGGATTAAGAATCATTGCGCATCCACCCCCAATAGCAGAAGCGTATGGAGGAACCATATTAGGTGTCTTCCCGTTCCATCGATAGAATTCAATGTATTTGTCTTTAACATTAGCACAACGAATTGACATATTATGTTTCATAGCAAGTTGAGAATAATTTCTAGTACTATAGGGTTGTATTCTCATATACACCGCTCCTTTAGTATTACTCAAAAAGGTTTTGGCCAATGCGCAATCAACATAAAATAGATTTTGATTAGCTATATTAA
>Ga0194128_10010616_pt1 | contig 10901 bp, 13 predicted proteins | sample TA2KigCa65mmetaG_FD_148650 | JGI IMG/M metagenome (GOLD analysis project Ga0194128, IMG submission 148650) | Freshwater microbial communities from Lake Tanganyika, Tanzania - TA2015037 Kigoma Deep Cast 65m | ecosystem: Environmental > Aquatic > Freshwater > Lake | place: Tanzania: Lake...
GGTACCGGATCATAACCGTGTGTTCCCCACGGATGGCATTTGCTCAATCGTTTCATTCCAAGATAAATCCCTTTTGCAGCACCCCATTCGTTGATGGCCTCAATGGTATATTGAGAGCAAGTGGGTGAATGCCTGCAATTTTGGCCTAACATAGGTGATATAAACCATTGATATATTTTTATGGGTAACATGAATATTTTTCTAATCATTTTTTGCAAAATCTTGATACAACAAACTGGGCTGTATGCCTTTATTGTTTTGATATTTTCCTGAATTATATTTATCGTATTCCCCTTCAATGGAGTGAAAATATATTTGACAAATTTCCACATCAGGGTAAATAATAAGCGGTTGAATAACGAAGATTTCTAGTGTCCAAAATCCGGCAAAACCCACATCACCAAATCCAGCCGTTATGTGAATGAACATACCCAAACGCCCTATGCTGCTTCTGCCTTCGAGCATAGGAACGTGTCTTTCTGTACGTGTAAATTCTTTCGTTCTTCCTAAATATAATTTGTTCGGCTCTAGCAGTAGTCCACTTTCCGGAATAATAATTTTATCTGTTGCATTGGGCAATTTCATATCTAGTTGGTTTTTGCTATAAACCAACAATTCGTTGTGCAACTTCAAATTGTAGCTATTGGGATTAAGCTGCTTTTCATCAAAAGGTTCGATGAAAATGGTTTGGTTCATTTGCTTCTTTATTTCCTTTCCGCTAAGTATCATGTCTAGTATTTATATATTTATTTCAAAGCAGTATAAATCGCCTGATTTAGTACCTACATGCAATTCGCTTTCTTCTTCGTTCATGCTAATACATGAAATATCATTATCAACCGAATGTATTTGAATAAATCTCTCTGAGTTTGCAGGTAGAAAATAAAAGATAAAGCCCCTTTCACTTGCTGCGACTAATACATTTCCTTTGTAAAAAATGTCTGTTATTTTACCAAAACCACATTTAAGTGTGGCGGGCATCTTTCCCGTTGGTGGTCCATTTGAAAAGTCCCAAATGTGAACGTCTTCAGAGCAGTTAACCACAAATTCTGTTGCCTTATTAGCCCAAATAATTTTAGTTACTTTGGAAGGGTAGCCACTTATCTGAAAGTCTTTGTCTTCTTCAAATGGGTAAGGCCAGAAATGTATACAGTTTTCTTGAGTTCCTGCAGCAATATATTTTTTATCGGGACTCCAACTGGTGGTTAAAAGCGATGTTTTCCATTCAAAGAGTGAATGGTTTTCTAGATTATTTGTATTGTATTCTCTTACACCACCATAATTTGAAACCAAGAACGAATCAATATTGAAAATAATATCGCTAATGGTGCTATTGAATGAATTATCCTTATGAGTTAGTTGATATTCATTTTCTTTTTGCTCTAAAATATAAAGCGTCTTTCCATTGGCAGCAAAAAGTATAGTACCATCAGTGTTTACTGCAATATGCTCAAACCATTTTTTTTCTTCAATCAAAGGAACACTATCCCCTTGAAGTGATAATGTAAATACGCCATTACTTGAAGCAATAAATAGTTCACTAGTTTTGGGGTGTACTACTGCCGAAAAAATGATGTCTGCAATGTTTTCATACTTATTGATTATTTTTCCTTTTGCACTATCCAACAAATACACACTGTTTTCACTACCAACTACCCAAATCATTTCTGATGCGGGAATAGGAATAATCTTTAAAATGAAACCATCTAAACTCAAAGTCCAGTTGATGTTTTCATCAGACTCATCTTTTAATCGAGAAAATATTTTATCGGTGTTAGATACCATTATGCCAAACAATTTTTAAAGCCCTCATTCAACATTGTTCTATCTAAGTTTCGTCCGATAAAAATTAATTGATTTCGTTTTTGCTCATTTCTTTTCCAAGCTCTATCGGGTTTTGCATCAAATAACATGTGTACACCTTGAAAAACTATTCTTTCGTTATACCCTGAAAAATACAAGATACCCTTGCTTCTAAAAATATCTTGACCGTAAGTTTGCAGTAAATGCCCCATCCATAAATTGAATTTTTCAAGGTTTAATGCGGCTGTTGATTCTATTCCTACACTACTCACTTCATCATCGTGCGAATGTGTATGTTCTATCTCTATGTTTTCAATTGGCTCTACGGTGTTTTTACCATCTTTCAATTGCATATTAAATTCATCAGGACCGTGTTGAGTAAAAAACAAAAATGTTCCGTCTTCTGAATCTAAACTAAATGATTGACATAAATCGGTTGTTTCTAATCTTAAAAGTGTATTCAGTTGTAAAGCGGCATTGTCTTTTAAATCCAATGCATCACCAGAAAAAGTTACCGTGGCTTCATGTTTTTGTTCTTCTAAATTTTTGTAAGCTGTAATTAAAACATCAATGCTTGGGTCTGGACCTTCTTCTAACCATAAGGTATATTTCCCTTTTTTCAATTGATATTTTACTATGGCTTCAAACGGAAATTCTTCTTCGGCAAATTGTGGATTGAGTTCAATTTTTTTATCCAAATCAAATGCTTTTACATCTAAAATTTTAGCTAAATCAATAGCGGCATTTTCTGTTGGATAAATTTCGCACATTGCATTCATGCTTCGAATAGTAGCTTGTAGCTGACTAACTGCATTTTCCTCTACTAAATCAATTTTATTGAGGATTACTATATCGGCAAACGCAATTTGCTCTTTACATTCAGCACTATCGTTTATATGTAGGTGAACGTGTTTGGCATCTACCATTGTAATAATGGCATCAAGACTAAACTGCTCTTTTAAATCGTTGTCAACCCAAAAAGTTTGTGCCACAGGTGCAGGATTTGCCATGCCGGTAGTTTCCACCAAAATCATATCCAGCTTATCTTTTCGTTTGGTAAGTCTGGTAAGGATTCGGATTAAATCGCCTCGAACGGTGCAGCAAATACAACCGTTGTTCATTTCAAAAATTTCTTCATCGGCTCCAATCACCAATTCGTTATCTACACCTACTTCACCAAACTCATTTTCTATCACAGCTATTTTCTTGCCGTGATTTTCACTCAAAATACGATTGAGCAAAGTTGTTTTTCCGGAACCCAAAAAGCCGGTTAGGATAGTTACAGGAATTTTAGTATTGTTCATAGTGACTTTTTTTATTGTTTACGGTATTTAGTGGGAATGGAATCACTGTTTATTGTTAATTCCCCCATTTGATAGAGAAAGTTTTTGCTTGTTTTTATTTCATTTTTCAGTATTTCGTGTAATAGCAAATCACATTGCTTGTGGTCTATATTTTTAAACCAAACATTATCAGGAGACAACATTGCCACAGGTGCATCATCACACCTGCCAATACATTTAGTACGTACGGTGTGATAATCATCATCAAGTCCTATCTCTTTTATGCATCTCCTAATAGCTTGCGTAACTTCTTCAGCATCTTTTTTCATGCAACAGCCACCATTGCAGATGAAAAGGCATTTTTTTGTGTTTATTAGGTCTTTGACTGCCATATTAGTGTGTATGATTAAATGCCAGAAATAAATAATAAAAACCCGATAATACGATTACAGTTCCCGAGATACTCGTTATACGCTCTCTCAGTTTTTTGTTGTTGGTTTCCATCTTTAAAAATTTTGATTTAAACACCACAAAACCCATTAGCAAAAGAAACATTGCCAATATAAATCCAGCAACATAAGCCAACATGGTTAATGAAATAATCCAAGCCGATGAATACGTAAATGCCATTCCAACAACTGCCAATGCAGACGGGCACGGCATAATGCCGTTGATAAAACCTACCAAAGCAGGATTGCTGTTTATAGAAAAAATATTTTTAGGTTTTTTTATGGTGTTTGTTGGCTGTGCCAAACTAAATTGAGTGTGTTGTATGTTTTGTGTTGCCGGCTTATGGCTGTGCAGTGAAGTGTTGATTTTGTGGTCATGTCCACAGCCGCAATTTTCATCGTGATGCGTATGTTTTTTTGATTTTAAAAGCATGCTGATACCCATATACAATATCAATAAAGAAGCAGTTAGTTGAATGTAAAAGTGAATTGACTCTTCTATGTGCGGAAATACCACCGGAACAACTAATGCTAACAAAATAAGCAAAACGGAATGTGAAATAGCCATGCTGGTAATGATCTTTACAGCTTGTTTTTTATCTACATCGTTAGCTATACTGTAGGATACTAAAAATGTTTTTCCGTGCCCTGGCTCTATGGCGTGCAAAGCTCCCAAGCCCAATGATGTTATGAAGGAAATGACACTCATGATTTTTGCTTTTTGATTTGTAAATAATTTAGAAGCAGCCCAAGCAATGTAACAGCCATAATTACTAAGCCCAATAACAACTTGTAAGAATCTGGTATCTCAATAGGTACTCCTAACTTTTCAAGAAACTGAATTACGCCTAATAGTAAACTCGTAATGACTACTAAAAGCGATATAATTATCTTCAGGTTAAATTTTGAATGTTTTGCATTTAAAATGCTGTAAAAAAAAAGACCATTCAGGGTGTCTGTTATCATCATTCCTGTGGTAAAAAGCAGTCCGATTAAGAATGCATTCCAATAGGCATAGTTATTCTCTATGCTATCGCCCACCAAACCCCAGGCAGCTACCTGTGTGGATGTATCAAACACTAAGGCAAATAAAATTCCGGTAATCAATAATTTTAGAGATGGAAATTTGCTCTGTGCAATAAACGAAGTAAGTTTCTTGTGAGGATGATTATGTGTTCCATAAATCTGCCCACGGCAAAGAACAAAAACCCCATAAAATCCGGTAAATAGTAATAGTGCGATGGGTATCCACTCAGTAAATTCTACTATGCGAGTGTATGATTTTAGACCATTATTCAATGTAACAATTAACACACCAATTACTGATACTGAAACCCCATGCCCCAATGAAAAAAAGAAACCACTCCAACTATTTGATTTTCCTTTTGAATGATAATTCAAATTAATTCCATTGATAATGGCAAGATGGTCAGGGTCCAACCCATGCCTCATTCCCAATATCAAAGCGAAAAACAGATAGGATAGGGTCATGCTTTCAAATTTTTAGACAATTCATTTATGAACTCTTCAATTGTGTAAATGACATTTTCAGCATCATCTCTTTTGCGAATAGAAATTGTATTTGTACTCTTTTCTTGTTCGCCTACTATGAGCATGTAGGGTGTTTTTTGCAATTGTGCATCACGAATTTTCTTACCCAATTTTTCGTCTCTATTATCCACCTCAATATCTAAGTCTAATGCTTCATTCAAGTGAGATGCTACTTGATTGGCATAGTCTTCAAACTTGTCGGATACCGGCAAAACAATTGCTTTAACAGGAGCTAACCATAGAGGGAATTTTCCCGCTGTATTTTCAATTAATAGGGCAATAAAGCGCTCCATCGAACCGAACAATGCTCGATGAATCATCACGGGGCGGTGTTTCTGATTATCGCTGCCATTATATAGCAAGTCGAAGTTTTCAGGCATCATATAATCCACTTGAATGGTTCCAATTTGCCATTTCCTACCGATGGCATCACATACCATAAAATCTAGTTTAGGACCATAAAATGCCGCTTCACCTTCTTTAGTGGTAGTTTGCATTCCTCGTTCTTGTGTGGCTTCAACGATTGCTTTTTCTGCCAAATCCCACATTTCATCTGTACCCAAATACTTGTCTTTATTTTGCGGGTCTCTCAAAGAAATTTGAGTTTTAAATTCGCTAAAACCTAGTTTGCTATAAACTAAGTTTACTAAATCAACCACTTTTAAAAATTCTTCTTTTAATTGGTCGGGGCGGCAATATATATGTGCATCATCTTGCGTAAATCCCCTCACTCGTGTTAAGCCGTGCAATTCACCGTGTTGCTCGTAGCGGTAAACAGTTCCGAACTCTGCATATTTTATGGGAAGTTCTTTGTAGCTTTTTGGTTTGGCAGCAAATATTTTGCAATGATGTGGACAGTTCATTGGTTTCAAGAAAAACTCCTCATTTTCAGCCGGTGTTTTAATGGGCTGATAGGCATCTTGACCATATTTAGCATAGTGTCCCGATGTTACATAAAGTTCCTTTCTGCCAATGTGCGGACTTGCTACATGCTGATAGCCGGCTTTACGTTGAATATTTTTCAGAAAACTGATTAGGTTTTGGCGAAGTGCTTCACCTTTTGGTGCCCAAAGCGGTAGACCCATTCCAACTTCTTCATCAAAATAAAAAAGATCAAGTTCTTTTCCGATTTTTCTATGGTCGCGTTTTTTGGCTTCTTCCAAGTTGCTTAAATATTCATCAAGCAAAGCCTTATTGGGAAACGAAATACCATACACACGGGTAAGCATGTTGTTTTTTTCATCGCCACGCCAGTAGGCTCCTGCTATATTTGTAATTTTTACTGCTTTTATTAAAGCGGTATTTGGAATGTGCGGCCCTGAACATAAATCAACAAAACTGCCTGTTTCATAAAAGGTAATCGTGCCGTCTTGTAAGCCATCTATAATTTCTAATTTATAGTTATCTCCTTTTTTTTGGAAGTAATCTAATGCCTCTTTTTTACTTACCTCCTTTCTAATGTTTTCAAATCCTTTTTTTGCCAATTCGAGCATTTTCTGCTCTACTTTTTTAAAATCTTTGTCGGTAAAATTATAATCACCAAAATTTACATCATAATAAAAACCGTTTTCAATAGAAGGTCCCGTTCCTAATTTAATACCAGGGTACAATAATTCTAAAGCATAAGCCAAAAGATGGGAAGATGTATGCCAAAAAGTCGACTTATGCGTGTCATTCTCCCAATCTAATGTTTTCACTAATGGATCTGTTTCTATTAACATGTGTAATCTTTGATTAAATAACTAAATGCAACAATGTTGCAAAGGTAGTGACTAATTTAATAAACGCAACTATGTTGCATTAATGCTTAAAGAAATTAAATTAGAAAGAACTACTAAATCTAAAACTGAAATTCAAGAGTTGATTGTTTTATTGACTGTGGCTTTGTCTACATGTCTTGAAGATGTTGGGCCTTAATTTCATTTGCCCAAAAATTACAAGTTCTGCGAAGTGAATTTTATCTTGTCGTGTCTTTTTGCGTAATGTTCGTAGGCTATGGGTGTGGTTGGGTAAAATTAAATGTGCTGTTTTGGGTCGGCTTGTGTAAGGAAAAACAGCTCTTTTAATTTTGCGAAGGGTTGGCTTGTTGTGATCCGATGTCAGCACGGTTATTGATGGTTGAACGGTCCCCCTACAATGAGGCATAACGGTTCACAAATTGCCGAAGGTGGCGATTTACTTGCATTTACTTGTCCCACCGCATAAAAGTAAATAGAAAGCACGAACTTTCAATTTACCAATGTCCCGCCACTTGCGGCAATTTGTTGTTAGCGGGTCGTTGTTCATTTTTGCACTTAAATTAAATCGTCTTTACTATCATTAAATAAAATATTATAGAAGGTGGTATCATCACAAAAGTCCCCAAAATACCCCAACGAATTAAAAGGGTGTTAATTATTTTAATGTCAAATTCCTTGTCTAAAGATTGATACATCTTTTCCTGAATGTAGATTAATGGAATTGATAAAGCCCACATTACAAATAGTAAAATAATGGAATAGAAAAGCCATGGTTGATTTTTTGTCCCGCCATAAACTGAGGCAAGATACAATCCATTTAAAACAGTTAGTGCTATACCCGGGATAGTAAGGTAAATGTCTGTCAGTTCTAATAATTTTCCAGCGAATTTCAGTAGAGTATTGTCTTTCGAAGAATACGCATACATAAACCAAATCGGTCCAACAATCATATTTCCCATAAATAAAACCACTCCAATTATATGAAGTATTTTATGCCAATGATAGGAAAGTAACAAATCAAATTTTATTAACCCAAAAAATTCAGATAGCGTCAAGCACAGTAAAATTAGTCCGTTTAGAATTGATATTTTAGTTATGGTTCTCATAAATTCTTTGAATTAAGACTGTCTGCAATGTGTTTTATTGGTTGGTTGTCATTTTACAATGCCCGCTAACTCGATTATATACGAAACTAAGTCAAACGCACTTCAATAACAAAAAGACCGAAATGCTCGTTTTGACGCGGTTTTACAGGAATGGTGAATTGCGTTTTTACGAATGTGAAATTTACGCACTGGTTACGTATATTATCTCACATCAAGTTAAGAATTACCCCTGTACCCTCGGATTGAAGTACACAATCGTTGCGCCTTTGTTTAGCGGAGTACATTTAGGAATCTAAGTTAAATTTTTCAATGTTAAATTCTAGGCTGTGATCTTCATTAAGATTCTCAGCATCTAGCAACGCTAATTTCAATGTTCGATAAAACTTTCTCTCCGGATTTATACCCAATGTGAATGTTTCGTTTTTTATTAATTTGTTCAATTGAAAAACCGGTTGAACTTGGTAAGGGTCAACCAGTAAATGTATAGGGAACTGATTTTTTCTTTCATCAATGAAGCATCCTTGTTGGTCGTCAAAAACAACATATTTCAGCTCTGCGGTTAGTTTAACCTGTGATATGAAATTAGTCCATTCGTTTTGAAAATTCTTTTGGGATGTTACAGAAACACTATGAATCATTAAATAGCTGTCTTCAGAATTTAATTTGAATTCTATTTCAGGGTTTGACTTATTTAGGTTTATCTGTTCCAATTTGGTATCGTGTTTTTGTATTACCGCTAACGGTTTGCATGTAGGCGCATACCCAAAGGGTTGAGCTTACACGCTGTTATGAGAATGTTTTAATACATTAAACTCTTTTTAGATGAATTTCTCCATCCTGCCTGATTTTCGTAGTTCACAAAATATATTTTTAAATCAGCCTGGTTTTCATATTTAACAAAATAGACTTTCTTTTTTGCTTGGTTAGAATATTGTGTAAAAAACCACTTACCATCATTACTGCCGGCTTGATTTTCATATTTGACTTTGTAAACCTTAAGATCAGCCTGATTTTCGTATTGAACTACAAATACCTTAACGTCAGCTTGATTCTCATAATCAACCGAATATACCTTTTGAGCTTTTGCCAACCCAAACGAAAGCAACATCGTTGCTAAAATCAATAAATTTTTCATGTTATGTTTATTTTTTAAAATTAACTCTTACTCTTATGGATTTTCGGAATACTCCCTGTTTTTGAAGTGGTTTTCTTGTCTCCACTTTTTTATTTTTGATTTCTGTCACTGTGGGTGGTCAGCCTGCCTTGAACCGCTATGTCTGTATAACTTGCCCATAACGGTTTGCGTTTAGATGTAAACCCACAGGTTGGGCTTTCAAGCCCTTATGGGATAAATTAATACATCAAACTTTTCTTCGCTGAATTTCTCCACCCAGCATAAGATTCGCGATTAACAAAATAAATTTTTAAATCAGCATAGGACTCACGATCAACGAAATATATTTTTTTTTGGGCATACGATTCACGATCTACAAAAAACCATTTGCCATCATTTTTACCTGCGTAACTCTCGCGATCCACCTTATAAACCAATAAATCAGCGTAACTCTCTCTGTCTACTACAAAAACTTTCACGTCTGCATAAGATTCTCGACTTACTGTAAATACCTTTTGAGCACTAACCTCGATACAAGTGAGCAACATCATTGCTAAAATCAATAAATTTTTCATTTGTTATTCTTTAAATTTTTCATTCTTACTCTTTTCGATTTTCAGAATCCTCGTTGTTTTTAAAGTGGTTTTCTTAACTCCACTTTTTTTCTGTCACATTGGGTGGTCAGCCCGTTGGCTTTCGCAGACCGTCTTGGTTTTAAACTTGCCCATAACGGTTTCGGGCTTGGCGAAGGTGGCGATTTTCACCACAAATGTTGATGCGGAGAACCAAACTTTGATTAACCACAAATGTGTCTGTGGAGCACTGAAACGCCACTTTTGCCAAACCCGTGTTAGTGGCTGCTTTAGATGATCTTAATAATTGCATTATAAGCACCATTTATTACTTCAGTCATTTTGTAAAAATCCAATGTATCAATGGTGTCTGAAGCCAGATGATAATTCGGGTTTCTTACGAAAGATGTATCATTAATCATCAAAGCTTTATATCCAAAACTCCAATAATTTCTTTGGTCAGATAATCCTGCCAAACCAGCATGACTACTACTTGCCGGAAAACTAACTACCTGTATATCGATATTTGAATTATCGGACATCAATTTTCTAACATTTTTATTAAAATCATCATATTGGTCAATTCCGACAACCATTATAAAATTAGCTGTACTTGGATATAATTTGGCTAAATCTGGTGATGGGAATGGTTGCGAATTAGGCTTGTCCGAGAAATACCCAATCATCTCATAACATATCATACCAATTACTTCAACTTTATCTTGAAAAAGAGACTTAGCGTGTATGTAACTACCCATCTGTTCAGAACCAAAAAATGGAGGTTCTTCTAAACAGTATGCAACCAACTCAATTGTGTAATCAACAAAAGGTTTATTTAGCCCTAATAGTCTGGCTGTTTCTAGCAATCCAGCAACCGCACTCGCGTTATCATCTGCCCCAGGTTGGTCTCCACAAACATCATAGTGTGCACCAACAATTAGCCGCTTAGTCATACCTTCATTGTATACTCCTATAATATTGGTGTATTCTTTTCCGTCAGCAATCCATTTTTGCTTTTTGTTTAAAAGACCTGAATTAGTAAATTCTTTATCAATGTACGAACATACCTTTTCAAGACTTTCTATGTTGTTGTAATTACGGTAAGGTCTTAATTCGGTTAAGAATTTTACATCTTCATAAAGTCTATTTTGCTGTGCTTTCATATTTGTTTCTTTAAAGTTGCCGCTAACGGTTTCGGGCTTTACGTTGGTGGGCTTTTGAAACCGTAAACTGTCTGCCAGCACCAACGTTTATTAGTTGCTCAAATGTTTGTATTCGCACTGC
>Ga0194128_10010631_pt1 | contig 10893 bp, 11 predicted proteins | sample TA2KigCa65mmetaG_FD_148650 | JGI IMG/M metagenome (GOLD analysis project Ga0194128, IMG submission 148650) | Freshwater microbial communities from Lake Tanganyika, Tanzania - TA2015037 Kigoma Deep Cast 65m | ecosystem: Environmental > Aquatic > Freshwater > Lake | place: Tanzania: Lake...
CGCTGTTCGATCGCGGCTTCTTCACCTGCCACGATGCCCGGACCGGCAAGGAGATCTACACGAAGGTGAGGCTGGATCCCACGGCGAGCGGCTTCACCGCGTCCCCGTGGGCCTACAACGGCAAGATTTTCGCCCTGAGCGAGGACGGCACCACCTACGTGATCCAGGCCGGCGCCGAATTCAAGGTGATCGGCCAGAACGTGCTCGACGAATTGACGCTGGCCTCGCCGGCGATTCACCGGGACAGCCTGTTCATCAGAACGGCGTCGCGACTGTACAAGATTTCGAGATAGCTACTGAATCACCAGGAGTTCCACGCGGCGGAACTCCACGGGATGACTCTCGGACTGCAGAGCCAGGTATCCCTCCCGCAGCGCCGTGCCGTCGCGCTTCACGGCCGGATCGAATCCGCTGACCACGCCGCCACCAATCGCGGGCCGCTCGTACTCGAGAACCGCCACGCCGTTGACGAGGTGACGGATGCGATCGCCGCCATTGACGTCGATTTCCGCCAGGATCCATTCACCGTCGGCCACCGGCGTCGACATCGAGTCGGTACAGTGGGGCTTCACCATGACGTTCTTCATGAAGATCTCGGTGCCCGGCGTGCAGACGTTGGCGGTCGGCCGGCCGTTGCCGAGAAATTGCGCCTCGATGGAAATCGGGAAATCCTGATCCTTGAGCATGGTCGCGGGCGCCTGGGCGTGCAGCATCACACCGCTGTTCGAGCGCGCCCATACGGGCCCGCCGGGCGCCTGCGTGCCGACGAAGCGGTACTCAATCCGGACCCGATATCGCGACAGGTTTCGCTGGAAGAACAAGTGGCCGAACTTGCCGTCGAACGCGGCATAGCGATCGTACGACACTTTCAGCACGCCATTCTCAACCCGAAAGGTGTCGCCGAAGTTGTCGCCGAGGTCGTGGTGCGTGATCTTCGGGATCCAGCCGTCGAGGTTGCGGCCGTTGAAAATCGGCTCCCAGGTGGGGGCTCGTTCCTGCCAGAGCAGGGCGGCGGCAATCGCCACTATCAAATACTTCATCGCAGGCCGGTCAGGTAGTCGAAGCTCTTTTTCAGGCTGTCCACCGGATCGCCCGGCGTCGCGTCCTGCTCCACGAAGTAATGCGACGCGCCGGCCGCGCGCCCGGCGGCGACGATCGCGCTGAAGTCCAGGGTGCCGGACCCGACTTCCGCGAACGACTGGGCCCTCTGATCCGATTCGAGCAGCGACGTCGGGGCGGAGGCGCCCCGGTCCTTCAAGTGAAGCAGCGTGACCCGGCCCGGGTACTGCCTGATGACCGCGACCGGATCGGCGCCGGCGACCGACGCCCAGAACACATCTAGCTCCAGCTTCATCCCCGACGCTGCCGTCTCGCGCATGATCAGGTCCAGCCAGCGCTCCCCGCCCGGCCCGGTGCCGAACTCGAACGCGTGGTTGTGATACGCCAGCTCGAGGCCGGCCTTGCGCGCTTGGTCGGTCATTCTCGACAGTCGTCGCGCAATCTCCATGAATCCGGCGCGGTCGCGTGGGCGATCACCCGGCGCCATATACGGCACGACGAGATGCGTGAGGCCGTGTTCCCGCGCCTTGGCGATGGCCGGCGCCAGGTCGACATCGACCGGTGTCAGCGCCGGCAGGTGGGAGCTGACCATCGACAAGCCGAGCGTGCGGGCGACCGGTGCGACGACGTCGATGGTCGGCTGGAGGACTTCGAGTTCCTTGTAACCAATCGCGGCGATGCGCTCGAGCGTGCGCTGCGGCTCCTTGGCCATCAGGCCGCGCACGGTGTAGAGCTGCACCCCCCAGCGGCGATCGGGCTGCGCGCCAAGTCTACGGACGCCGGCGAACGCGGCGATCGAGATCGCCAGCATCTGGCGGCGCGTCAGCTCACCTTCGCTGGGGCGCATCAATCGTGGGCGCCGGGCGGATGCGGGCATCCCGGCAGCTCGCGGTACGCCTGCTGGCCGGTCCAGCCGAATTCCCGCTGCCCCGCCTCGGTCGCAAGGTAGGTGTTGATGACGGTGGAACGGAGGAAATCGAAATGCTGGCGCTCGGTGTCCGGCGTGCCGCTGATTTGGCGCAGCAGGTCCACCTGCACCGGCGACGGCAGATCGACCCAGCGCACGCCGCGTGCGTCGCGGGCATGCTGATCGAATCGCGCGATGGCATTGAGCAGCTGACGTTGGCGGGCGGGCGAGTCAACGGCAGCGACCTTGTCAATCACACCGACGACCCCGGCCGCAACGCTGCCCGGCACCAGCAACTCCGACAGGCTGGTGAGCGTGGCGCGCAGGTGCGCGTCGAGCAGCACGGCCGTGTCAACGGCCGCCTGCGGCGCCACCGGTTGCAGCATCGGCGTGTGCGCGACGAGCCCGTCGGTGCCGGCGACGGCGCCGGCCACACCGGCAGCCATGCCCTTCAACAGGGCGCGACGCTCGAACGACCGGCCGTCCTTGCGGTGGTCCATGGCGACGCGCCACTCTAACACGGTCCGTGGCTCGCATTTCGCGCGCTCGCCAGGCGGCGTCGCGTGTATCATCGGCACGCCGGAGGCAGCGTGGCCCAGAAAACCAATGCGTCGTACGACGTCATCGTCGTTGGCTCGGGCGCGTCCGGAGGCTGGGCCGCCAAGCGGCTGGCCGAAGCCGGCGTCAACGTCGCGCTCGTAGAAGCCGGCCGCGCCCACACCTCCGCCGACTTCCGCGAGCATCGCCGCGCCTTCCAACTGCCGTACCACAACCTGGCGCGCGATCTGCTGCGGCGCACGCGACCGAGGCAGACGGAGTGCTACGCCTGCACGGAGCACAACGCCGACTGGTTCGCCAACGACCTCGAGGAGCCCTACACCACGCCGACCGACAAGCCGTTCAGCTGGCAGGGCCGCATGCGGATTGTGGGCGGCCGCACCAACGTGTGGGCGAGGCAAAGCTACCGGTTCAGCGAGCAGGATTTGAAAGGGCGCTCGTTCGACGGCGAGGGCGCCGACTGGCCCATCTCCTACGCCGACCTCGCCCCCTAGTACGACATCGTCGAGCGCTACGCCGGGATCAGCGGCCGGGCGGAGAACGTGCCGGAGCTACCCGACGGCGCCTTCCTGCCGCCAATGGCCATGACCTGCGCCGAGACGCAGCTCAGCCGGCGGGTGAAAAGCGCGCTCGGCCGCACCATCACCATCGGGCGCACCGCCAACCTGACGGTGCCGCTGAACGGCCGGAGCGCCTGTCACTATTGCGGCCCGTGCGAGCGCGGCTGCGTGACGCGCTCGTATTTCAATGCCGCCTTCACCACCGTCGCAGACGCCATGGCCACCGGCCGCTGCACGTTGTTGACCAACGCGATGGTGTCTCAGGTGATGATGGACGCCAATCATCGCCGGGCCGTCGGCATCCGCTACGTCGACAGGCTGTCGCGGCAGACCTACGAGTTGCGGGCGCGGGCGGTGGTGCTGTGCGCGCAGTCGCTGGAGTCGGTGCGCATCCTGCTCAACTCCCGCACGCCTCAGCAACCCACGGGCCTTGCCAACTCGAGCGGCGCGCTCGGCCGCTACCTGATGGATCACTTGTGGGTGGCCGGCGGCGCCGAGGGCGAGTTCCCGGAATTCCCGGACCGCCACCACTTCAACCGGCCAAGCCGTCCGAACGGCATCTATGCGATTCGCCTTCGCAACACGGCCGGCGGACCGCGCAGCAAGGAGTTCGTCCGTGGCTACGGCTTTCAGGGCGGGGAACGCGGCGGCTTCAACCTCACCGCGCCGGGATTCGGCGCGGACTGGAAGAAGTCGTTACAGGATCGTCCCGCCGTCGTAGTGCTGAACGGATTCGGTGAATGCCTCCCCTACCGCGACAACTCAGTGGAGATCGATCCCGGCACGGTGGACGCCTACGGCATCCCGGTCCTGCGTATCAACATGGCGTGGGGTGACAACGAGCGGAGGATGATCCCCGACATGGCGGTGACGGCTGCCGAGATGCTCGAAGCCGCGGGCGCGAAGAACGTGCGGCCGTTCACGGTGCTCGATCGCGTGCCGGGTTACGGGATTCACGAACTGGGCCTGGCGCGCATGGGCGACGACCCGAAGACTTCGGTGCTCGATCAATTCCAGCGCACCCACGACGTTCCGAATCTGTGCGTCATGGATGCCGCCGGATTCGTCTCGAGCGCCTGCCAGAACCCAACGCTGACCATCATGGCACTCGCCGTGCGGTCGACCGAGCACCTGCTTGGCGAGATGAAGCGCGGCAACGTCTAGCGAGGCCACGAGCGCTATCATTCGCCGCCAGATGGGACTGCTCCCCGGCTCCCGCATCGGCCACTACGAGATCACCGCCCGCCTCGGCGAAGGCGGGATGGGCGTGGTGTACCGCGCCCATGATACGAAGCTCGATCGTGACGTCGCGCTGAAAGTGCTGCCCGAATCATTCGCCGCCGACGCCGATCGGCGCGCGCGCTTCGAGCGCGAGGCCAAGACCCTCGCCGCGCTGAACCACCAGTACATCGCGCACATTCACGGCGTCGAGGAGTCGGGCGGCGTCCACGCCCTGGTGATGGAACTGGTCGAAGGCGAGGACCTGTCGCACCGTCTGTCGCGTGGCGCCATTCCACTGGACGAAGCGCTTCCGATCGCGCGGCAAATCGCCGAGGCGCTCGAAGCCGCACACGAGCACGGCATCATCCACCGCGACCTGAAACCCGCGAATATCAAAGTGCGCGAAGACGGCAGGGTCAAAGTCCGGACTTTGGTCTCGCGAAGGCCATGGATCACGCCTCACGCCTCACGGCACCAGCCTCGGAGGCCACGCAGTCGCCGACCATCACCACGCCGGAAGGCGCGATCGATCGCATCCTGCGGCCTGTAGGTGTTCTTGGTGCGAATCAGCGTGGCCGGGCTCGCAACTGGGATCGAGACTCCCAGCACCTCGCGCGGCTCCGTTGTCTGGTGAGTCGTCGACGAGCAGGTCGATATCCTTGGTAAAGCGGCCGGCGCCATGGGCAATGACGGCGAAGCCGCCGATCAGAAGGTAGCGCGCTCCGTGCCGGTTCAGCGCGCCACAGATGCGGGCGAGGTCTTCGGGCTCCGGCGCTCGCGCGAACGGCGAATCATCTCCAGCATCCACCGGTCGGCCTCCTCATGGCTGGTGAAGCGATACACACCGGCCGGCGCCAGGCCGCCAGGAGCCAGGGCCGCCGCCGTCCGGGCCAGCCGGCCCTGATCGTCGAGGGGCTGGCCGTCGGTGTGCCGCGCGCCGACGGACTTCATGGCTTGATTATACGCCCGCGGCCCTGCTCGCTCTATGGAACTCGTCGAGGGCGAGGATCTGTCGGAAAAGGTCGGGACGGCAGTCGGCGACCGTGTCACCCAGCGCCGTCGTCGTCCAGCACTTCAATGAGGAGCTGAAGCGGCTGAAAGGCGTGGCCGAGTCCCTTGCCGGCCGCGCCGACATCATCGAGCTCGAGACGTTGTCGTTCGCCGAGATACGGGCCGCGCGTCCGCGTACCACGGTGGAATCCGCGATCCTGCGCGGCGGATTCCCCGAACTGCACGCCAATCCCGGCATCGACGCGGCGGCGTTCTACAACTCGTATCTGGCCACATATCTCGAGCGGGATGTTCGTTCGCTCACCAGCGTCGGGAGCCTGCGTGACTTCGAGCGGTTCCTCCGGGCGTGTGCGTTGCGTTCGGCCAACCTGTTGAACAAAGCCGACCTGGCGCGCGACATTGGCATTGCGCCGTCGACGGCCAATCAGTGGTTGTCGGTGCTCGAGGCGTCGGGTCAGATTGTCCTGCTCGAGCCGTGGATCTCGAACCGGACGAAGTCCGTCGTCAAGAGCCCCAAGCTATACCTGACCGACTCGGGCCTGCTGTGCGCGCTGCTCAATGTGCGCACGCTGCACGACTTGCGGCAGTCGCCGTCGGCCGGCGCCATTTGGGAGACGCTCGTTTTCGCACAACTGCGACACCGCGAACGCCACGCCGGCCGCTCGGGCGGCGTGCATTTCTGGCGCGACCGCACGAGGGAAGTCGACTTCCTCGTCGATGCCGGCAGCCGCGTGGAGCTGGGCGATCGACTACGCGCGGCAGATCGCATCCGCGCTGTCGCACGCGCACGCGCATGGCGTCGTCCATCGGGACCTCAAGGGATCGAACGTGATGGTGACGGCCGGTAATCGGATCAAGCTGTTCGATTTCGGCATCGCGTTGCGGGTCCGTGCGCATCCTGCAGGCGACACCGCTGCGGTCGATGCTGGGGCACCCATCATGGGGACGCCGTCGTACCTCTCGCCCGAGCTGCTCCGCGGCGGTCCGGCGGGCACGAGCAGTGACGTGTGGGCGCTTGGCATCCTGATCGTCCAGTTGATGACCGGCCGGCACCCGTTCGCCGGCGTCAACGACCACGACCGCGTCGCGTCCATCCTCCGCGATGCGCCCGCGCCGCTGCCCGCGTCGGTTCCGCCGGCGCTCGCCGCCATCGTGTCGCGATGTCTCGAAAAGGATCCGGCGCGCCGCTATCGCGATGCGGGCGAACTGCTGGCGGCGCTCAACGGCCTCGATGTGAGTTCTTGAAATACCTGGCTGGTCTTCGAGTAGCGCGACGCGGGCGCAGTCCATCGCTCCCGGCATGCGCCTACGCACGTCGAGGTTACTTCGTCGCCGTGCCCTGCAGATCTTGCGATGCGTCGTTGCACGCGGGATGGTCGTTTCTGCGATCGGTCGCAACCGCTGTCCCCGCAACTCGTTGATTCCACAGCCGTCGCCCCTTAGGCACGCGCCCTGCGCCCAGCGGTGGCGTGGCGAGCGCGTCATCGACCTATCAACCACGTCGGCCCGAGCGGGGCGCGCTGCACCAACTCGTGCGCGACCACTTCGAGACGTTTCGGGCGCAGGCGGCGCACCTGCGAGATGGCCAGGGGCTGCCGCGCTTCGTCGAGCAGGAGTTTCGTGACTTCCTGACGTGCGGGTGCCTGGCGGCGGGGTTTGCTCGATTCCGGTGCTCGGACTGCCGGATCGATCGGCTGGTCCCGTTCTCCTGCAAGGGGCGAGGATTCTGTCCCAGTTGCGGAGGTCGACGCATGACGGATCGAGCGGCCCACTTGGTCGATCACGTGTTTCCCGAGGTACCCATCCGCCAGTGGGTGCTGACCCTGCCGCCGCGACTTCGCTACCTGCTAGCGCGGGACCATGCGCTCTGCCGGGCCGTGGTCGCGGTCTATCTGCGCGCGGTCCTTGGCTGGCTACGTGGTCAGGCCACGCGTGGCGGGGTGGCGGATGGCCGCGGCGGCGCCGTGGCGGTCGTCCAGCGCTTCGGCGCGGCGTTGAACTTGAACGTCCATATCCACGCGCTCGTGCTGGACGGGGTGTTTACGGCTGACGGAAATGAGGGCGTGTCGTTCCGAGCGCATGACCGGCGCGATGACGATGTCGGCGCGTTACTGTCAACCATTCGCCGCCGGATCGATGCGTTGCTGCATCGCCGCGGCGTGCCGGATGGCCGCGAGGGATACGACACCACCGATCGCTGGGCCGAGGACGCGCCCGTCCTGGCGGGGCTGGCGGCGGCGTCCGTGCAGGGGGTAGCCGCGCTCGGTCCGCGCGCGGGTGCGCGGGTGCGGCGGTGGGGCGACACCGTGGACGTGCCCGACCCACCACCGATCGGCCGCTGGCATGCGCGCCAGCAGGGTTTTGATCTGCATGCGGGCATCGCCGTGCCGGCCGGCAGTCGCGATCGGCTGGAGCGGCTGTGCCGCTACGCGCTACGGCCGCCAGTGGGGCAAGACCGGTTGCAGGTGATGCCCGATGGCACGGCCGTGCTGGAGTTGCGCCGGCGCTGGACCGATGGCACGACGCACCTCGTGTTCGACCCGGTGGAGCTGCTGGAACGTCTGGCCGCGCTGACGCCGCGCCCGCGCATCAACCTGATCCTGTACCACGGCGTGCTCGCCCCCCGGGCCGCGTGGCGGCGGGCCGTGGTGCCAGGCCGCGAGGACCCTGACGACGCGCCAGGGTGCGCCACCTGTCGGCACGGTGCAGACGGCACTCCGCCCCCGCGCCTTCCCAACCGCAGCTGGGCGGAGCTGATGCAGCGCAGCTTTGGGTTCGACGTCCTGGCGTGTCCGCGCTGCGCGGGGCGGCTGAAACTCGTCGCATTGATTCAGGACCGTGCGGTGATTCAGCGCATCCTGCGACACCTGGGCCTGCCGGACGTCGTGCCCGAGATGCGCCCTTCGCGCGCCCCACCCCTGCCGTTCGAGGCCGGCGACGCTCGCGTGGCTGGAGACGACGACTGACATCGCCCTGGTGCATGCCGGAGCCACGCCGGAGGTCTATCGAGCGGTGACGCGCGGCCAGAAACCAGGCCTGGTTGGCGCGGCCGGGCTTGGTCTCACGACGCCGCGAATGCGCCCCGCGTGGCCTGCCATGTCAGCTGATCGACGCTGGCCCAGTCGGCGCTGGGTCTGAGAACAGGCCTTCCGTTAACCGGGAGGCCGCTAATACGGCCTATCGTCCCTGCTCGAGGGTCGGATACGCTGCAAATCTGTCTTCTGTGAAAGACTGGGCCCGCTTGGATTCGAACCAAGGACCAAGGGATTATGAGTCCCTTCGGCTCGACGTGCACACTGTGCCCGAGCCCGGGCAGGGCCAGGGCCGTCCCGCGCTGGACCACGGTGCGAAAGGCGGGGTCGGCCGCCACTTCCCAGCCGACTTCGACGGCCTGTGCCGGCATGCCGCCCCCCGCGAGTGGTTCGGGCGCCAGCCGGGTCCAGAGCACGACACCGTCTGGCTCCGGCTCCCCTGAGGCGACGCCGAGCGCGAAGGGATAGGCACGGAAGACCGGCTGTGCCAGCACTCGGACCGTCGGCACAGACGGCGCCACGGCGACCACCCCCAACTTCCACGCGATGTCGAGCAGTTCGCGGCGGGTCAGGCGCTGCAGCAGGCGATCGTGAAATTGGCGCGAGTCGGTCACGGCGGTGCCCACGGCGGCCGAGTGTATCGGGCCGATGTAACGCCCGTGCAACCGCTCGGGCCCGCTGGCATCACAACGCGGCCGCCGATGCGCAGGTCATGCAACGGCTGTCGTTGGCGCTGCGGAGCTTGATGGGGACCGTGTCGTGTGGTCTCGCCTCATCCCCTGCCCGTCACAGTCTGTCTCACGACCTGAGCTTCACCGCCACGGCAGCGCCACTCATGGGTTGAACGGGGTCATTCATTGACCTGTGGTCGCTTGTCGACGCGGGAACACCTAGCGTGGCAGGATGCAACTGTTCTCTCGCCCTCCCTTTGTGCTTGCACTGTTCGCCCTGCTGGCGACGCTCGTGGCCGCCACACCGGCCTTCGCTCAGTCAGCCCGACTCTCAGGACACCTCACCGACCCCTCAGACGCCCCTGTCGCCGGCGCCACCGTCACAGCCACCGACACATCGACCGGTGTCAGCCATGAGGCGGTCTCGTTTCCAGACGGCCTCTACATCTTCCCCGCCCTGCCACCGGGTCGCTACCGGCTGGAGACGAATGCCGCCGGTTTCCGCCCGCTCCGCCAGGACGGCATCGCCCTGAACGTCGCCACGGCCACCACGGTCAACCTCCGACTGCTCGTTGGCGATGTCACCGACCGCGTTGAAGTGACCGGTACCGCGCCGCTCATCGAACGCCAGTCGGGCAGCGTCGGCACCGTCGTTGACCGGCAGTTCATCGAGAACCTGCCCCTCAACGGCCGCAGCCTGCAGTCGCTGCTCGAACTGGTGCCCGGCGTCGTGTTTGTAGAACCGGACATCTTCAACACAGGCCAGTTCAGCGTCAACGGCCAGCGGGCCAATGCCAACTACGTCATGGTCGATGGTGTCGGCGCCAACGTCGGCACTAGCATGAGCGCACAGTCATTTCAACAGGCCGCCGGCACGGTGCCCGCAGGAACCGCGCTCGGGGGAACACAGGGCCTCGTCTCGGTGGACGCGCTCGAGGAATTCCGGATGCTGACCTCGACATTCGCTCCCGAGTTCGGCCGCATGCCCGGTGGGCAGGTCTCGCTGGTCACCCGATCAGGCCGCAGCCGCTATAGCGGCAGTCTCTACGACTTCGCCCGACACGAACAGTTCGATGCCAACGACTGGTTCAACAACCAGGCCGGCCGGTCGAAGCTGCCCCTGCGCCAGCATCAGTTCGGTGGCACCCTCGGCGGCCCCATCGCCAGACCAGGGCGGACACCTGCCCGGCCTCGTGCGTTCTTCTTCGCCTCGTATGAGGGCCTGCGCCTGCGTCAGCCCCAGCCCGACATCCGGAATGTCGTCGTGCCATCCATGTCCGCACGGGCGCGCGCCACCGGCTCGATCCGGGCACTGTTTGACGCCTTCCCACAGCCCAATGCGCCGTCGCTGCCCGGCGACCCCACCGACACCGAGCGCTACACCTACCGCATCAGCTTTCCTTCGTGGTTCGAGGCCCCGAGCCTGCGCATCGACGTGCCCGTGGGACGCATGCAGATCTTCAACCGCACCGCCTACAGCCCGTCGGGCTACCGGGAGTTTGTCTTTGCCAACCAGCAGAACGAGTTCTCGAAGAACTTCGTCTCAAACACGACCGGCGTTACGTGGACCCTGTCACCGCGTCTCGTGAGTGATACCCGCGTCAACTGGAGCCGCGAGACCGGGCGCTTCGCGTTTGCGGTCCGCGCCATCGACGGTGCCACCCTGCTGCCCGACTCGCTCGTGTTCCCCGACCAGGCCTCACGGGAAACCGTGTCGGTCTCGCTGCAGGTCAATCCGTCCAGCTTTAATCCCACATCGCTGACGCAGGGCAAGTCGCTCGGCAACAACCAGGAGCAGTTCAACCTGGTGCAGACGCTGACGTATCTGCGCGGGCGGCATGAAGTGAAAGCGGGGCTCGACTGGCGCCGACTCA